>ERZ773027.1198-NODE-1198-length-14338-cov-11.153679_pt1 | contig 14338 bp, 19 predicted proteins | sample MGYA00511032_ERZ773027 | MGnify/ENA primary metagenome ERZ773027 (study PRJEB29015, sample SAMEA2738138) | human oral metagenome | biome: human oral; feature: human-associated habitat; material: saliva | place: China | collected 2190 ... | reverse complement strand
TTGTAAACGGAGTGTTCCGAGTGGCGATAGGTGTAATCGTGGCTATCCTTTCCACCATTGCCTTCTTCGGCTTCATCCTTTGGTTATTCACCCTTTAACCCTTACCGACATGGCAAAGAGAAACAGCAAGACGGCAGCGCAGCAGTGCAGATATTACGAGGTGGACAACATCTTCGTGTATATGGTGGGAACGTACATCAACGGCAATTTTAGCACTTTCCGAAGATTGTACCACGAATTGAACAAGGACGCACGGAGGGACTTCATGGACTTCCTTCTCAGCGAGGTAGAGCCGACCTATTGGAGAGAGATACTTAAACAGACAATCTAAAAACGACAGCGATATGAAAGGAACAGACCATTTCAAAAGAACGATACAAATGTATCTGGAACAGCGGGCAGAAGAAGATACACTATTTGCGAAGAAGTACCGCAACCCTGCCAAGAACATAGACGAGTGCGTGACCCACATTCTGAACCATGTGCAGAAAAGCGGTTGCAACGGCTTTACGGACGGAGAGATATTCGGGCAAGCCATCCACTACTATGAGGAAAACGAGATAGAGGTAGGCAAACCTATGAACTGCCAAGTGGTGGTGAACCATGTTGTGGAACTCACGGAAGAGGAAAAGGCGGAGGCACGTCAGAATGCAGTCCGCAGATACCAAGAGGAGGAACTCCGCAAGTTGCAGAACCGCAACAGACCGTCAGCGAGAAAAGAAACCCACCCCCAACCCTCATTATTTGATTTAGGCTTATGAAACCGAAGACCAAGATACAGAAAGAGGTGGCAAGACTTTCAGCCAACCTCCGCCCCATATCAACGACACAAATTAAATGGGCATACCGCCACTGCATTGAACATATCGGCTACCGCACCAAGAAAGGGAACATTACCTGCTCCGACTGCGGTCACGAGTGGCACAGCGACAGCGCACTGTGCGACACCCTTGAAGGCTGCACCTGCCCCAAATGCCATGCCAAACTCAAAGTGCAGGACACACGCAAACGTATCTACAAGGAAACGCAGTATTTCAGCGTGATAACCACCTGCAAAGGCTATCAGGTAATCCGTGTGGCGCAGGTCAGATGCGAGAGCAGGAAAGGCGAGCCGATGCACTTCTATTGCCACGAGGTTGTGCAGCGTTGGATTTCACCCGACGGTAAGGTTGCGGACATGGCGTTGCTCCGTGGCTTCACATTCTATTACTGCGATGTATGGGCATTGTGCAGCGCGATGGAGATAAGACCGCACAACAGCCTATACGATGATGTTGTGGCAAGAAGCTGTGCATATCCCAAGATGAGGATATTGCCCCAACTCAGACGTAACGGCTTCAAGGGCGATTTTCACGGCATCTCCCCCGTGCGTCTTTTCAAGGCTCTGCTTTCCGACCCAAGAATTGAAACCCTTATGAAAAGTGGTGAGATTGAGGTTATGAAACACTTCCTTTTCAATGCCCGTACTGCCGATGAATGTTGGGCATCATATCTGATTGCCAAGCGTCACAAGTATCAGATAGACAACTTCTCAATGTGGTGCGACTATCTGAGTATGCTCAAAAAACTCGGTCAAGACCTCCGTAACCCGAAGAACATCTGTCCCGAAGATTTCATGGAGGCACACGACAACGCAACCCGAAAGATTGAAACCATACACGAGAAGGAACGAGCCGAGCAACGCCGCCGCTGGGAGATTGAAAGGCGTGAGCGTGAGCAACAGCGGCAATTGCAAAGGGAAAAAGATGCGGAGGATTTCATCGCCAACAAATCCAAATTCTTCGGCTTGGTAATCACGGACGAGGAAATAATCGTCAAGGTGCTTGAAAGCATAGACGAGTATTACAACGAGGGCAAGACGCAGGGCATCTGCGTGTTCGGCAGTGGATACTACAAGAAAGCCGACACCCTCATACTCTCGGCAAGGATTGGCGATGAGATTATTGAAACCGTAGAGGTGGACTTGCGAACCCTCGAAGTGGTGCAGTGCCACGGCAAGCACAACCAGGACACCGAATATCACGAGCGCATCATAGACCTTGTGAACCGCAACGCCAACCTTATCCGTGAGCGGATGAAAGCGGCATAGCATACCCCCTAAAACAACATTGATATGGAAGTAAGAATTGAAAGTATGATTTGTGTGTGGGATGATGCAATCCCCACGATGTTCCTTGAATTTGTAAACCTCCTCACTCGTTGCGAGAGTGAGGAGGGATTAAGGAGAGGTGTAAAAGAATTTGCCGAGAAGCACGAACTTGACAAGTTTTTCCTTTACGGCTTTGGCTCACACCATTTCTACCTGCACCAACGCTACACGAGCAATCCCGAAATGGTGATGAAGAACAGAGTTCTGTCAGTACATTTTTAAGAACGTAATACATAAGTATATGGACAGAAGGAAGAAACACCATTACTACAAATATATCGTCAAAAGGCATTTGAACGATATTAGGGTACAGATAGGGCAATCCAAGAACGAAATGGAGAGAAGTTATTACCGCACACGCTATGCCGCCCAATTGAGCGTCTATGCCGAAGCACTTGGCGTACAAGAGAGAATTTTGGAAAGATTTATTCAAAAATAGATGATTATGACAACACGAATGACCATCAACGGAGTAAGCACCTGCACGGAAGCAGGTACGGAGAAATACGAGCGTTTCCAATCGGGTATCGGCAGACGCAGGCGGACACTTGTACAATACGACTACCGCCATACGGACGGAGAATTGTTCGCATGTGTAAAACCCACGTTGGACGAGTGCCGAGCCGCACGGGACAAGTGGCTGACGGCAAAGGAAGGAAAGGAGGACAACCGATGAACACGACCTATCAGACGCTGATAGTCAAGTTCAGCGAGCCTATCACGGTATTGGACGGCATCTTTGATGATGCCGGAGCGTGGGGAACGGATACCCTCAAGGGGTGGATAGATGATTACGAAAGCACACGTTTCACCGCCACCGACAGCCATACGGCAGTCATCACGAGCGAGTACAATATGGAGTGTGTGAAAGAGTGGCTGCAACGGCAGACACCCATTGCCGAGATGCGAGAATTTTGAACAAGTTGGCGGTGTCCGCACCGCCAACACTTAAAATCCTAAAAACAACGGTTATGATAGCACAGACGATATTTCTGCAGATAGGCGGAAAACGCTTCACCGCCATGACAGGTAGCCGTGATTTCATAGATATGGGCAACGGCTTACGGATGAGCCTTGCAAGGAACAAAACAAGTGCCAACCGCCTTGACATCATCTATGACGAAGGGGCAGACCTCTACAATATGCGCTTCTACCGCAGGACGTTCAGCAAAAAGACCTTTGAGTGTAGGACAAAGGACATTGCCGTACACGAGGGTATCTATTTTGATATGCTGGAGGAAATGTTCACGATGGTGACGGGACTTTACACACGCTTTTGAGTGGAGGGGCGGCGAGAGCCGCCCTACTTTCTTTCAGTGAGCATGATGGCGGACAAAGAAAGTAGCAAAGAAACCTTTGTCCAATCTGCGATAGATGTAGTTGTGAAATTTTGTCATATAACAAGTGCCATATATGACAAAAAATCACATTGGCATAGTAGTTGCAATAGAATTACTATAACTAAAATTAAATAAAATGAAAGCAACTGTTCAATACAATGATTATGTAGGCTCAACAGCAGCCGATATTAGCGACCACACAACTTTGGAAAAATATTTGGAGGAAATAAATGTTGATACAAAGCGTTTCCATCCTATAGGAGTAAGATTTTTTACATCTTACGGTGATAGATGTAATGTTGCGATTATATGCCAAGATGCAACAAACGACAATTCCTTAGTTGAGTTAAATCTTGATGAAATGTCAATCTCTGATTTCTTATCTCTTTTCAAAAGATTGGAAATCATTTTGCATTTTAAGGGTTATGAAAATCGAGACATAGATGAAAGCATTACAATTAATATTGACCCAATTGAAAAAGAAAAATTGATGCAGTTGGGGTTCTCGGAAGACGGTGATATTTATACCAAAGAATACACTAATGGGATAATTGCAACCTTGTATAATGAAGGGGAAGGAGTTATACCTCATGCCAATTTCAATGGGGAAGACCATCCATACTCTATTGTTTATAAAATGAATGATATTGAGCAACTTAACACTAATTGGGCTGCAGGGGATTTGAAATTCTAATTGAAAACAAAATTATAAAGAGTTGGTGCAGTTCAAATTGGACTGCACCAACTCTTTATAATTGTCACGGGATATACAGCAGTGCAAACTCCGCCTTCCTCCGTTTGAGCAGCATGGCGTGGCGTTTTCCTTTGTAGTTACAGAAGGCTATATACTCACGGTAGATGTTCCTGTCACCAGCTTCCAGCTTCTTGATTAAGGTGCTTTTGGGGATTGTTTTGCTGCCTAACAGCTTCGCCGGTCCCACATTGTAAGCTAACGTGCCAAGCAAAGTCGAATCAACTCCGAATTTACGGAACATGGCGATAAATTTCCGCAGGTCTTTCCGCAAAAGTTCATCCGCCTGCCGCTTCGTCATGGTTCGTGCCGAATACTTCTCGTTTGGCAAAAGTTTGTGACCCCAACCCACATACGGGTGGTGTTTTTCCGAATGCCAGCCCTCAAAATATTTCGTGTAGCGTACCGCCCGCTCGAAAAGTGGCAGCCGGTAGATTGCCGTCTGCCCGTCCGTTCCCTCTTGGCGGCTGATCCGTGCGGACACGGAACAGACCGCCAGAAGCGAACAGAGCATTGTCATGAATACACGCATCATCTTCATACACGTTTGAAACCTCCGATGGGAATGGCTGTAAAGCCGTCATCTTTGATGTTCCGGTTATTGAAGTCAAATTCCAGCTCATAGGAATTTTTGAAATTATCCTCCACCACCACGATGAAATTATGCGCCTCGTCACCCGCCGCCGTGTAGTACAGGCGGAACTTCCCGTTCTCCAGCAGATAGCGGTCGTTGGGCAGGAAGGTGATGCCGTTATCCATTTTGAGAGAGCCTTCCCCCTCGAACTGGAAATAGCGGATAGTGTAAAGCGTGTTAGCGAAGTCGCCCTCCTTTTTCAGCTCACAGCGGATTTCCACCGTCTGCCCCTTAGTCACCTTGTTCGGTACGGGCATGACATCCACCGTGAAGGGATAGGACTGTTGAATGTCCATGTCGTCGTCGCACGACACGAGGGTGAATGACACGGCGGCAATCAGGAATACCGCCACCGCCTTGAAGATTGATTTTCTCTTGTTTCTGTTGTTTAGTATGTTCATTGTTCTTCGATTTTTAGATGATTGTTTTTCTGTTTTTTCGTTGTCTGCTGCAAATACTCGTTCAAGTCCTTGCAACCGTCATAGAGGGAGGAACGGTCGGTGACACGCTCCCCGTATCGCCCCACAAGTGCGGCAAGCGTCCGCCGTCCGGCTTCGTCACGGTCGAGGAAACAGCCGATGCGCCCGTAGCCGTCCAGCAATTCCGCCGCCTTCTCCACGTTGGCGACAGAGTTCAGTACAAGGCAGTCAGCGTTACCGGTTACGCCAAGCGTCACGGCGGAGAGAAAGTCCATGAAGCCCTCAAACACGAGGCACTCGTCAGCCGGGATTTCCTTCGTCCTTGCCAAAGACACATCTTTTGGCGGGATGCACCCCTTGAAAAATCGGCTTCGGACTTCATATCCACCTGCCATATTCAGGAAACCGACAGCGAAATACCGTTTTCCACGAACGCCGTAGTTAAGACGGCAACAGTGACGGGATGCGATGGCGTAAGGGATGCCCCGTTCTGCCAGATACTCCGTCAGCGGTGAACGAAACAACGGAACTGCCTCCACATCCTCAAAGACGGGTTCGGTCGGCTTCGGGAGATAGGCGGGCTTTTCCCATCCGGTCACCGTCATGTTGGCGGCTTCCGCTATGAACTTCGCCTGCGTCCTAAAGTCATCGCTTTGCAGAAACTCCCCGGCAAGCGTGAAGATATCACCGCCCTTGCCCAAACCGAAGTCGTACCAGAGCTGTTTCGCCACGTTCACACGGAAAGAAGGTGTGCGCTCGCCCCTGTACGGGGCGATATACCACAGCTCGTTACCGCTTCTTCTGACAGGCTCATGCCCCAGCCGTGCGAGAAAATCTGCAAGCGGCATCTGTCTGACAGCATCTATTTCCGTCCGTTCCATGCCCGTATCAGTTGATGATGAACTTGATGCCGACCCCGAACTGCGTGTGGAACTTCCGTGTGTCGCCACCCCACAGGCAACGCTCACGCAGGTTAGCAAGCAGGGCGATACGGTCTGCCACGTAACACTCCACATCGAGCGTCAGCGCACCGCCGTAGATGAAGGCGTCCCGGTCGTGCAGCGTGGAGCCGTCATGCAGCACCTTCTTCCCCCAATTTACCGCCTCATATCCGGCGAGAGCCGAAGCCCCGGCATAGACGAACACGATTTTTCGGGCGTCCGACAGTATCTTGAAGTAATATCCGCCCTCCGCCGTGAACTGCGCCACGGGTATCTTGATATCCTTGTAGGGATTGTTCTTCAACAGGTATTCGCCACCGAACACCCACTTGTTTCCCCTCTTCGTGTAGGTGGAGAGAGCCGCCCCGAAGCTGTGCCCGCCGTCCTTGCCGCCGAGATTGAAGCCGTCCGCCATGTCCGCCCTTACCTCGATGCCCTGCATCTTCGGCAGACACCGCTGGGCGTGCGCCTGCCCTGTAAAAAGGGCAAGCGACGCGATGATTATTGCGATGTACTTTCTCATGGTCAGCGTACTTGAAGTTCGTTGATGGTACTCGCGCGTACCAAATCCTCGTTCTCAATCACGAAGGACTGGTGACGGCCGCCGTTCTTCTCGTTCAATTCCACCACGAGGCACTTGTCATCGGGGATGGTGAACTTCGCCATCGTGAAGACCGTGCGCTCACTTTTTTTGCCCGGCACGAGAGTGGCGTAGTTCTGCGCACGGAGCGGCAGAATAATCTGCTCCTGCACGGCGGTACGCTTTGCCACCTTCTTGTCCACGATTTTCCAAGTGATGTAGTCCACATCGAAAGGCACGTTGCTCTGGTTCTTTATCTCCGTGTGGAAGTAGAGTAAGCCGTTGTGCGTGTAGATGCCTTTTAACAGGTATTGGATGCCGAAACGCTTGCAGCCGATATGCTTCACCTCGCGCTTGTTCTGTTTGTGGATGGACTTCATGATAAGGCGCACCAGCATCGGGCTTTCGCTGCCCAGCTCTTTCAGATAGATTTCCTGCGAATTGTTCGGGCGGTTCACCGTGCTGCCGTCATGGATGAAGTCGCACATCTCCACGTTGAGCAACAGCGGTTCGGCGGCGTACTTCACGTTGAAGGTGTAGAAACTGCCGTCTTCCGTGATGACGGACATATTCGTTTCGTTGGGAAAATTCCTTACGGTAGCCTTCACACGGATGATGTTCTCCGCTCCGTCGGCTTTCCCAGCAATCAGGTCGGGCGAGCCTAAATCGACATAGCGCACCTCCGCCGGAAAAATGACGTGGACGGTCTTGTCATAGGTCACTTCCAGTCCGTGCGGCGGTATCATGCGGTCGAATGTCAGCTTGCGCGACAGACCGTGATACAGGTCTCCGTCCGCCTCCTTCTGCGGATAGACCTCCTTTGTCAAGGTCGGTTGTTCACTTCCGTTGTTCTGTTCAACGGTTACATTCTCCTGCGCGTGGGCAGATGCGATGCCCATAGCGAGGGCAAACATGATGATTACTTTTCTCATTAACTTTTGGATTTTAGTGGTAAATTTTTTATTGATTTCAATCTTTTTCTTGGTAAAGCATGACCCTGTACCCGGCTTTCAGATGCACCTTTACGGTTCGCATCTTCTTGGCTATATACTGGCTCGTGCCTTGTATCAGCCCCTTGCCCAAGTCGGAGGCGAGTTGCGCTCCGGCATTGGTGGAGATGTTGATGCTGCTACCCAACGAACCTCCCATGTTGGCGGCGACCTCCCTGACGGCGTTCATCTCCATCGAGTTCGGGATGAAGATGCCGGGCTGTCCGTCCGTGTCATAGACCGCAAGCTCCACGGGGATAATCGTGCCGTCGTATTCCAGCGAGGTGATCTCGATGTCGAGCCGCTCACCTTGTATCTTGCCCGTGCCGACCACCACCGCATTGCGTGGGATTGTCCTGCCCGCCACCGCCATAGGCTCCAGCAGGCGCAGCCTTACTGTCTGTCCGTCCGTCACGCTCTGCGCACCATGCACACACGCCGGGATGGTATTCCGGTCCGATACCTCCGTTGTGCCGACAGCCGTGTTGAACCCCCGGTTGCGCTCATGCGAGAAGGTGGCGACAAACTCCGAGTTGCTCATGGGCTGTGCAAGGGAGGAAACGACTTGGCGGGTCACTTGCCTTACGGGTGTCGCTGTGTTCTTCTTTCCCTTCTGCACAGTGGAAGGCTCTGCCGCCTGTTCCGGCTGTCCTCCGTTCTGACCGCCCATGTACTTTGCCGCCAGCTCATAGGACTTCTCCATAAGTGCCACCTGTTCGTCCATAGATGAAGTCCTGCCTTTTTCGCTTTCCAGTTCCGATTCCAGCGAGGCGATGCGCTCCAACAGTTCGTCCATCTCCGCATTGTCGTTCTTCGGTTGGTCGTAGAAGTTTCCGAGGGTGGCGTTCAGGTCACGGTAGGCGGCAGCGGAGGATTGGATGGTTTGCGGCGTGGCGGGCTTTGCCCGTTCTTCCTTGCCGCCCGGATTGGCGAGGTCGAAGTCCGTTCCGTCCTCCGTTCCCGCTATCTCGCGGTCGAACATGTCGCTCAACTGCCCGATGGCACGGTTGCGGTTTTCTAACCGCTCTTCCATCTCCCCATGCTCGTAGGCTTTCAGCTTGTCGCCGATAATCTGCCGGTTCGCCTTGTCCGCGTCGGGCATCTCGGTGTTGTATCCATCCGTTCCCGGCGGTTGCTCCTTGCCGGAGGACGGGGCGAATATCAGCCACATCGCCCCGATGAAGACCAGCACCATAGCGGGCAGGACTATCATCTTCTGCCGTTTCAGCCGCTGCGCCTCGGTCAGCGGTTCGCGCCCCTTTTTCGGCTTTCCCGTGTCGGGAGCGGCTTTGTTCTCTTTCGTCGGTTCATTCTTCGTCTGTTCCATATGAATAAGGTGTTAAGTGATTGTCTGTTTCCACCGGGGTCGGCAGTTCCACCCGTCCGGCGTGTCCCGTTTCCATGCGTGAGCCGTCGTTTCTGCCGATGTCATAGACGGCTCTGCCGAAGGTATAGAGGGCAAGCACCGCGAAGGCGGCGAGCATCCCCAGCACGATGCGGCGGCGTGTTTCCGGCGGCAAACCGTCCAGATATCCTTTGAGCCTTGCCACCAGCCGTTTCCGTTTGTCGTGGAGCTTCCAGTATGCGTCCCACATTGTTTTTCTGATACTTTTTACTTTCCGTTTCATAATCCGTTACCGTTTGATTGTCTGTAAATCCTTGTTCTCGATGATGGTGAAGCCCTCGATGGTGAAGCCATTGGGGTTGTCGTCCGATCGTGATGCGTTCAGCAGGCGGCAGGTGGTCACGAGACTGCGCTCGGTGACATTGCTTTGCCGGATGATTTTCTGCGTGGCGTAGGTCACGGCTCGGTAGGGATAGGCGTTGAAGTCACACACCACGCTGTCCACCTTCAACACTTGGTTGATGTTTCCGGCGATGATGCGGTTGTAGTACCCCTTCTCGGCGAAGTCCGAATAATAGTGGTACACGCTCTTGTCTGCCAGCAGCAAGGCACGTTTTACGTTGTGTTCAATCGCGCTTTTTTCAGGTGACAGCGTGAAGAAAAGCTCGTGGAAGCGGCGCACATGCTCCCGTGCCTCCGCCGGACGGTTCTGCGATAAATCCTGAGAGAGAGCAAGCATCAGCGACTTGCCGTTGTCCAACACATAGATTTTCTCCCGTTGCTTCTCCGCGAAACGGTAGGAGTTCCACACGCTCCACACCGTCACCACGGCGCACAGCGAGAGGAAGACGATACCGAACAGGCGTATCTGCCTGAACGATGATTCGATGTTTTTAAGTGACTTAAATTCCATTGTTGTTTATTCGTTTTTAATTGTCAGTTGATTATTTCAGCAGTTTCCCGGCACGTCCGACCACGTTTCCTGCGGCTGCACCCGCCACGCTGCCCGCCATGCTTCCGGCTCGTCCCGCCATCTGGTTCACGTTGCGACCGTAACCGCCCATGCCTCCGGCTTGGATAATCCAGCCGGCAACGGTGGGAATGGTGAAGTAGCCGATGATGCCGATGCAGAGGAACACGATATACACCCCGTCGCTCGAATCCAGCGAGAAGTTTGGGTCTGCCTGCATCCGCTCGATGTCGCTTTGCAGCATCAGCACCTGTATCTTCGCCAGTATGGTGCTGAACATGTCCGACACCGGAAGCCACAGATAGACCTGTATGTAGCGGCATATCCACTGCGTGAGCGTGCTTTGGAAACCGTCCCATACCGACAGGGCGAATGCTATCGGACCGAGTATCGCCAGCACCACGAGAAAGAAGGTGCGGACGGTGTCTATCACGAGGGCGGCGGCTTGGAACAGCAGTTCCAGTATCTCGCGGAAGAAGTCGCGGATGCTCTTCTTCATATTGTACATTCCCCGGTCGATATACATTCCCGCCATCGTCACCATGTCGGAGGGCGACCAGCCGAGTTCCTCCAGTTGCTTATCAAATTCCTCGTTGGACACGAGGTAAGCGGTTTCGGGATTGCGTACCATCGCCTCGTATTCCAGCTTGTCCTTCTGCTCCCGGTATCGGTTCATGTCCAGCGTTTCCGCCTCCAGCATCTTTGCCGTGCCCTGTACGACGGGTGAGAGGATGCTGTTTATCGTGCCCAGCACCACAGTCGGGAAGAACATGATGCACAGACCGATGGCAAAAGGACGGAGCATCGGGAATACGTCTATCGGTTCGGCTCTCGCCAACGACTGCCATACCCGGTAGGCGACGTAGAACAGCGCACCCAGCCCGGCGATGCCTTTTGCCACACCCGCCATGTCCCCACACAGCGGCATCATCTGCTCATAAAGTGAGCGTAAAATCTGATGAAGGTTATCGAACTCCATAGGCTTACCAGTATCTTTCGTTCATGTTCCCGTACAGCCCCATGATGCGGTCAAGGTCGTTCTTTTTTTTCGCACGCAGATAACTCACGGAGATGTTCTTGTTGGTGTAATAGCTCACAAGGTTGCGGTAACGCTTCATTTTGGAGTAGCAGCGTTCCACCACGTCCATGCGCTCCTTGTCGGTCATGGAGAGCGTGGTGATGTTCACCACATTCTTCAGTTCCGTCAATACTTCGTTGCTCTCTTCCAGCAGTTTCGTGTAACCGAAAGCGATTGCCGACAGCTCTTCTGGTCTGAAATTTCCATCACGGAGCATCCTTTGGAAACTGTTTACATAAATGTCGGTGATGTCGCCTACCATCAGGATGGTCTGCTGCACCTTGCGGGCGTCCTTGACGAGATTGTTCACCGATTTGAGGGCATCGTAATACTTTTTGCCCTGCTGATAGATTTTCACCGTTTCCTGAAAGTTGCTCACCATATTCGTGGCAGTCTTGGAGGTATGGATGATGTTTTTGGAGGCATTGATGATACCCTGCGCCAGATTGCCCGGATCGCTTACGACCCACTGTGCGCTTGCCCTGCCTGCGAAAAGCAGGCACAGACAGATAATCATTGTTATTCTTGTTCTCATGTTACTTTGGATTTTAGTGGTTGTTATTCTTCTGTCGGGTGTCCCGGCTGCGGTTTCACCCGCACATAGTCGCCGCCCGGCGAGAAGGTCAGCACGTCCGTGGCCTCGTTGTAGGACACGTCGATGCGGAAGCCGGTGTTCATGAACAGGTTGCCGTTTTCCTCCTGCAAGAGATAGGTTTCCGGTTTCAGTTTGCGGCGCAGACCGCTCCGGCGGAACACCGTCACCTTGTAGGCTTCGCCCTCCTTGTAGATAAGCACGTCGGGCTTCCCCTCCACGCTCTCCCAGTTCCCGCACAGCATATCACGGCGGTTGTCGGCCACGTCGCAGGATTGCAGCATCATGACCGCCAATCCGATTAGACACTTGCTGACTTGCAGCATTTTCACTTTTGGTAAATTCATACGCGTTTTCCTTTTTTTGTTGGTACATTCTGTTTTAGTTATTCCTTGTTCCTCCGCCTTTCGGCAAGCTGCCGGATGGCGGCTTCGATGTCACCGCCCAGCTTCTCCGCCAGACGGTAAACCTCCACTTTTTCCGTTTCTTCGGTAGTGTAGGCCAGATACTCTTCCGCGCTGACCTCCGTGGCATAGACAGCCGACTGCGTGCCTCCCAAGCCTATCCACACCTCCTTGTAGAGCCGTGAAGGGTTGTTTGCCATGTTGATGGAGAGTATCTGCCCTTTCTCCTTTTCCGTCAGTCCGAGCAACGCCTGTATCTGGTCGAACTTGTTCATGTACTTGCGCTGGTCGAGAAGTATCTTGCAGTCGGAGTTGTTGATGATGCTCTCCTTGACCACGGGAGAGGAAATGATGTCGTCCACCTCCTGCGTCACCACGATTGCCTCGCCGTAATATTTTCTGACCGTCTTGTACATATAGCGCAGGTATTCAGCCATGTTCGCCGAAGACAACGCCTTCCAAGCCTCTTCCACTATCAGCTGTTTGCGCACGCCTTTCAGACGGCGCATCTTGTTGATGAAGGCTTCCATGATAATGATGGTCACCACCGGGAACAGTTCGCGATTCTCTTTTATGGAATCAATCTCGAAGACGATGAACCGCTTGCTGAGCAGGTCGATGTTCTCCGTGGAGTTGAGCAGGAAGTCGTAACGCCCGCCCCGGTAATACTGCCGCATGGTGGTGAGCATGTTGTCGATGTTGAAGTCGGACTTCTCCACCTTGATGTCACGCTGTGCCAGTTCCTTGCGGTAGTCGTCACGCATATACTCGTAGAAGGTGTTGAACGACGGCACGATGCTACGGTCGGATTGGATGCGCTCAATATAGGCACTCACGGCACTGCCCAGCTCGCCGCTCTCCGTCTTTGTCACCTTGTCGTCCTCCGACTTCCAGAGCGTCAGCAGCAGGGTCTTGATGCTGTCCTTCTTCTCCACGTCGAAGATGTAATCGTCGGTGTAGAACGGGTTGAAGCTGATGGGCTTATCTTCCGTGTAGGTGAAATATACACCGTCCGCTCCGCCTGTCTTGCGTCGGATCATGCCGCACAAGCCCTGATAGGAGTTTCCCGTGTCCACCAATACCACATGTGCGCCTTGCTCATAATATTGGCGCACGAGGTGGTTCATGAAGAAAGACTTGCCGCTGCCCGAAGGACCCAGCACGAACTTGTTGCGGTTGGTCGTGATACCCCGCTTCATGGGCAGGTCGGAGATGTCAAGGTGCAGCGGTTTTCCCGTGAGCCTGTCCACCATCTTGATGCCGAAGGGCGAGAGCGATCTGCGGTAGTTGGTTTCCTCTGTGAACAGGCACACCGCCTGTTCGATGAAGGTGTGGAAACTCTCTTCCGCCGGGAAGTCCGCCGCATTGCCGGGTATCGCCGCCCAGTAGAGTGTCGGGCAGTCGATGGTGTTGTGGCGCGGCACGCATTCCATGCTTGCCAACTGGCTGCCCACGTCGTTCTTGATATGCTTCAGTTCCTCCGCATCGTCGCTCCACGCCATGACGTTGAAGTGCGCCCGTACCGAGGTCAGCCCGTAGGAATGGGCTTCGTTCAGGTATTGGTCTATCCACTCGCGGTTGATGCTGTTGCTCCTTGAATACCGTGAGAGCGACTGCATGTTGCGTGCGGATTTCTCGAACTTCTGCAAGGTTTCCTCACTGTTGTCTATCAGCACATACTGGTTGTAGATATGGTTGCAGGAGAGCAGAAGCCCCACCGGGGAGGCGAATGATAGCCGGCAGTCGCTCCGGTCGGTGGAGAGTTTCTCGTAACGGGTGTCGGTAGCCACCTTGCCCGGCAGGTCTTCCGCGTCGGAGAGGGTGTGCAGACACAGGCGGTTGTCGCCGATGCGTATCTCCCTTGCCGAAAGTTCGATGTCCTGCAAGGCGATGTCACCTTCCGGCATGAGCGAGAAGTAGCGTTCTAACAGTCCCGTCTTACCCTCCGTCCCCACAATCTCGTCCGTGGAAAGGCGGCGCAGGCGGACAAGCCCGCTATCGTTCATGATGCGCTCGAACTGTTCGCAAGCCTCCATGAATTTGGTGGCTGTTTCCCTGTCCAGCTCCTTCGGGATGATATGCCCCCGGCATAGCGTGCTGAAATTGCTCTGCATCCGGTTACGCTCCTTCGTCGTCTTGGTCAGGT
>ERZ773027.1193-NODE-1193-length-14371-cov-10.370564_pt1 | contig 14371 bp, 10 predicted proteins | sample MGYA00511032_ERZ773027 | MGnify/ENA primary metagenome ERZ773027 (study PRJEB29015, sample SAMEA2738138) | human oral metagenome | biome: human oral; feature: human-associated habitat; material: saliva | place: China | collected 2190 ... | reverse complement strand
GAAGTGGACTATATCATTGAGACTTTCAAAACAGTTTCTGAAAAAGTGCTAACTTCATCAAAAAAATGACAAACTACAGTCAAGTAATAGTGATTCTGTTTCTAAAAAGTCTAATTGAGTGTAAAACTGTTGTTTTCAATTGAAAGTCCTATAGTAAAATGAAATAAAAACAGGACAAATCAATCAGGATAGTCAAATTAATTTCTAGCAATATTTTAGAAGCAAAGGTGTACTCTTATAGTTTCAATATACTGTATGGTTTGAAATGAGATGTGAGCAATTTGGTGTAGCATTTAGAATTTTTATTAGGCATCATTTAGAAAATGTAGTGTCTTGTTCTAGTTTTCAATTCACCCTATTTTTTGAAAGACGCGAGTTTCCACGAATGAGGTTGTGGAAACTCGCGTCTTTCTTTTTTGTTTTCAGAATATTGTTCAAAGTTTTGAGACTATTTTTCATGTTCTAGTCATTCTTTTGAAATAATCTATAAAACACGTGTCTACAATGATCTATATGTCCTATTCCAGTATTTTAGAAGAACTGCGTCTATTTTTATAGAGCTTGAATCTAGCTTTTATAGAAAATCTATTTAAGAAATATATTGTATTGTTTTGATTTCAATCCGCTATATGAACGATATTCATGTAAATATACCTGGTGAATGCTTGCATGACAAGATATTTGTTCTTGTATTTATAAATTAGTATTTTACGAGATATCAACATGCTTTAAATACAGTGAATAGGATATTTTTATGTTCAAGCTAAGAAAGATAGTAATCACTTTTGAATGGAAGGTTAAAGAATTATTAGAAGTATGGTTAGATATATAAATGGTCACGCTTTCACAATTTTGATATTTTATTGTGTTATTCCTTGACAATTTTGATTTAAAAATATATTATAAAGAAAATGACAGCGGTGTCATTTTCTGGTATGGAATTTATATGAATATTAAATTAGGACATAATATTTTTAATTGGAGGCTAATATGAAATCTTTTCAACAAAATGAGGTTTTCTCTATTCGTAAGTCTAAGGTGGGAGTTTGCTCAGTTCTCTTAGCGGTTTTATTTATTGGAACACAAAGTGTTTTAGCTAATGAAGTAGTTGGTGAAACTTCTTCGTCTAAAGATAATATGCAAATGAACTCTTTGTTGAGTAGCACATCTACATCATTATCTGCGGAACCCCATTCTGATACTCTCAGTCTTGATAACAATTCAAGTTTAAGTACTGATAATAATGGAGGAGTGAGTATTAATCAAAATAAACCTGATATAACAAATGATACTATGATTGGTAACATCTCTGGGATGGAAGTGAATACTATTTTAAGTACTAATCTGAACGAACACGTAGCTTTGAATGTTAAAGATTATGGAGCAATAGGTGACGGGGTTAATGATGATCGTCAAGCAATTCAAGATACAATAGATGCTGCAGCTAAAGGACTAGGTGGAGGAAATGTATATTTTCCTGAAGGAACTTATTTAGTAAAAGAAATTGTTTTTTTAAAAAGTCATACACACTTAGAATTGAATGAGAAAGCTACAATTCTAAATGGTATAAATATTAAGAATCACCCTTCTATTGTTTTTATGACAGGTTTATTTACGGATGATGGTGCGCAAGTAGAATGGGGCCCAACAGAAGATATTAGTTATTCTGGTGGTACTATTGATATGAACGGTGCTTTGAATGAAGAAGGAACTAAAGCAAAAAATCTACCACTTATAAATTCTTCAGGTGCATTTGCTATTGGGAATTCAAATAACGTAACTATAAAAAACGTAACATTCAAGGATAGTTATCAAGGGCATGCTATTCAAATTGCAGGTTCGAAAAATGTATTAGTCGATAATTCTCGTTTTCTTGGTCAAGCTTTACCTAAAACTATGAAAGATGGGCAAATTATAAGTAAGGAGAGTATTCAGATTGAACCATTGACTAGAAAAGGTTTTCCTTATGCTTTGAATGATGATGGGAAAAAATCTGAAAATGTTACTATTCAAAATTCATATTTTGGTAAAAGTGATAAATCTGGAGAATTAGTAACAGCAATTGGCACACACTATCAAACATTGTCGACACAGAACCCCTCTAATATTAAAATTTTAAATAATCATTTTGATAACATGATGTATGCAGGTGTACGTTTTACAGGATTTACTGATATTTTAATTAAAGGAAATAGATTTGATAAGAAAGTAAAAGGAGAAAGTGTACATTATAGAGAAAATGGTGCAGCCTTAATAAATGCTTTTAGTTATAAAAATGTAAAAGATGAACTTGATTTAAATAAGAAAGTCGTTATTACTGAAAATACATTTTATATTTCTGATCCTAAAACAAAGGCTATTAGAGTAGCAAAAGATAGTGCAGAATATTTAGGAAAAGTATCAGATATTACTGTAACAAAAAATGTAATTAATAATAATTCTAAGGAAACAGAACAACCAAATATTGAATTATTACGAGTTAGTGATAATTTAGTAGTCTCAGAGAATAGTATATTCGGTGGTAAAGAAGGAATTGTTATTGAGGATTCAAAGGGTAAAATAACCGTTTTAAATAACCAATTTTATAATTTATCCGGTAAGTATATATCATTCATCAAATCTAATGCAAATGGGAAAGAACCTGTTATACGTGATAGCGATGGTAATTTCAATATTGTAACGGAGAATGGGCTTTACAAAATTGTAACAAATAATTTAAGTGATAAAAACGAAAAAGAAAAAAACAAAGAGGAAAAATTTAAAACAAGTTCATATGTGCATGAAAAACAATCTAATTCAAATAATGTAATTGATAGTAACCAGAAGAACGGAGAGTTTAACTCAAGTAAAGATAATAGACAAATGAATGACAAGATCGACAATAAACAAGATAATAAGACAGAAGAAGTAAACTATAAAATAGTTGGAGATGGCAGAGAAACTGAAAATCATATTAATAAATCTAAAGAAATAGTAGATGTAAAACAAAAATTACCAAAGACTGGTTCGAACAAGATTATGGAACTATTCTTAACAGTGACAGGAATTGGTTTACTTTTGACACTAAAAGGGTTGAAGTATTATGGTAAAGATAAATAAAATTTGTTCGATACAAGGAAGTTCCGTAGAAAATGAGGATGCTGTAGGTTCACAAAATCAGTATTTTTGGATTATTGATGGAGCTACAGATTTATATAATTCTAAAGAGGAGATAGGTTATTCAGTCTCAGAAGTTGTACATATTTTATCAGAAAGTTTGTCGGTTAATTGTAAAGAATCAAAAACTCTTAAACAAATATTTGAAACTGCTTTACTAGAGGTTAAAGATGAAATCGGTTTAAACTCATATGAATTAACAGAGTATTATCGCTTACCAACATTTGCTTTTATATTTGCTAAACTTTCAGAAAAAAAGTTGGAGTATATGATGCTAGGTGACTGCGTCATGTTAGTAAACGAAATGGAAATAACTGATCATAGAGTAGATAACTTATTTGAAAAAGGGAAAAATGAGATAAAAGACTCAATTGGTACAAATAGTGTTTTAAATAAAAAAATTATTTTACAAAAAATCAGAAAATTATCTAATCAACCGAGTGGGTACTGGATAGGTTCGTTGGATGAGAGATTTTTAGACCATGCTATTATTAATCAAATAGATGTTACTAGTGAACAAATTGTTTTAATGAGCGATGGCTTTTATGAATTCTATCAAAATAATCAAAATAAAACTTTTGAAGAGTTAATTAAGATGAGATTTAATTCTTCTGCTATTGATCCAATCTATGGAAAGAAGGATGATGCAAGTATTCTAGTTATTGATGTTTGATATATTGTTTAAAATATTAATTGTTACTATTGAACTTTGTTAAGAAGAGGTACCTAAATGTTAAGGTTATATTTAGAAAATGAAATTATAGAATTATCAAATAATTTAGAGACCATTTGGGTATCTGTGCTTGATAAATACGAGAAGTTATTTGAATATTTATCAAATGAAGAACGAATAGAATTGATTAAAGAAGATTTAATCATAAATGAGTCAGTTCTAAATGTTGATAAAAAAGGATATGAGTTAATTTGTTTACAACATCCCGTTTCATATGACTTAAGAAGAATTATTAGTGTAATAAAAATATCAACTGACATTGAACGTATTGGGGATAGAATTGTTGAAATTTTAAAAAATCTACAGATTATTCAAAATAATGAAATTTTGAAGAAAATTATTTCAGAAATAAAAATACTTCATGAAGTTATCGGACTGCATATGAATAGGGCTATATCTTGTTATAGAGAGGAACAATCTGGATGTTTAGATATGGTTGTTATACAAAAACAGAATGAGATAGAAGAGCTTAGTACAAATATTGAAAATAAAATAATGAATTACATATTTGAAGATGATGGGAATGTTTCTGAAGTAATTGGTGCTTTAGATATTATTCATCACCTTGATAAAATTGCTCATACTACGCAATCAATTTATAAATGGATAATGTATAGAAAATATGGGAACATAAATTAGAAAGAAAAATATATGAAAACAATTATTGATAATTTTGTTGATAGAGTAATTGAATACGGAATGTATAATGAAATTGACAAAATATATGTGAAAAATAGAGTACTAGCGTTAATAGGTGAGGAGGGAACTGATCGCATTTCCGATGAAAATGACCTGAAACAAATAAAAGATTACTTAGTGGAAATCGCCTTAAAAAACGGTAAAATTAAAGATTTAATCGAGGAAAAGGAATGTTTAGGAGCAGAGTTAATGAATTTCATAGTTCCTTTACCTAGTCGATTAAATGATATTTTTTGGAGTTCATATGATATATCACCTCAAGAAGCAGTTGAAGAGTTTTATAAGTTAAGTAAAGATAGTGATTATATTAAAACTTCTGCTATTGCTAAGAATATTGAGTTTCGATCATCAACTAAATACGGAGAGCTAGAGATTACGATAAATTTGTCAAAACCCGAAAAAGATCCAAAAACAATTGCTGCTGAAAAATTAGTAAAAGCAACTAATTATCCCAAATGTTTACTATGTATGGAAAATGAAGGATATCAGGGGCGAATAAATTATCCAGCACGTTCGAATCATAGAATTATTCGGTTGAAACTTGGTGACGAAGTATGGGGATTCCAGTATTCTCCCTACTCATATTTTAATGAGCATGCGATATTTTTAAATAGTCAACATGTACCAATGGCTATTACCTCTAAAACATTTGAACAATTATTGGAGATTGTTGATATTTTGCCAGGATATTTTGCTGGTTCAAATTCTGATCTTCCTATCTCAGGAGGCTCCATTCTTAGTCATAACCACTACCAGGGAGGGAAACATATTTTCCCAATGGAAAAAGCAAAATTTGAGAGTGAATTTCGTTTTAAAGACTTTGAGGATGTTAATGCTGGTATTGTAAAATGGCCAATGTCAGTAATTAGGTTACAAAGTGAAAATAAAAATCGATTGTTAGATTTAGCTAATAAAATTCTAAATAAGTGGAGGGAATATTCAGATTTAGAAGTAGACATCATTGCTATGACTGAAGATGTCCCACACCATACGGTGACTCCTATTGCTCGTAAAGTGGACGGGAGATATGAATTAGATATTGTTCTAAGAGATAATCATACTACTGAACAATACCCAGATGGTGTTTTCCATCCTCATCAAGATGTACAACATATTAAAAAGGAAAATATCGGGTTAATCGAAGTGATGGGACTTGCGATTTTACCACCTCGTTTGAAAACAGAGTTAGAAGAAGTTGAGAAATATCTTTTAGGAAAAGATAACGCAATTGCTGATTATCATTTAGAATGGGCCGTTCAATTGAAAGAAAAATATCCTGGACTTAAAGAGGAGGAGGTTCATAGCGTAGTTCAACATGAAGTAGGGCAAGTATTTGCGAGAGTTCTCGAAGATGCAGGTGTTTATAAGAATACTCAAACCGGACATGAAGCATTTATGAGATTTGTTAAATCGGTTGGAATTAATTAGGAGGAAGTAAAAATGGCAATATTGGTAACAGGCGGAGCTGGTTATATTGGTAGCCATACCGTAGTAGAATTACTAAATTTAGGTAAGGAAGTCGTTATTGTCGACAACCTTTCAAACTCAAGCATTTTAGTATTAGATCGTATTGAAGCAATTACAGGGCAACGTCCTGCGTTTTACGAATTAGATGTTTGTGATAAACAAGGATTGAGAAAAGTTTTTGAACAAGAATCTATTGAGGCTGCAATTCATTTTGCAGGATACAAAGCTGTCGGAGAATCCGTGCAAAAGCCTGTGATGTACTACAAAAATAATATTATGAGTACATTAGCACTTGTTGAAGTGATGTCAGAATTTAATGTTAAAAAGATTGTCTTTTCTTCAAGTGCGACTGTATATGGAATTAACAATCAGTCACCCCTAATTGAGACGATGGAAACAAGTGCGACAAATCCTTATGGGTATACGAAAGTGATGCTTGAACAAATTTTAAAAGATGTTCATGTGGCAGATTCAGAATGGAGTATTGCGTTGCTTCGTTATTTCAATCCAATTGGTGCTCATGAGTCTGGTTTGATTGGGGAAGATCCCTCAGGAATTCCTAACAACTTGATGCCTTATATTGCACAAGTAGCGGTAGGTAAGCTGTCAGAGCTAAGTGTGTTCGGAAATGATTATGATACGCTTGATGGTACTGGTGTGCGTGATTATATCCATGTAGTAGATTTAGCAATAGGACATATAAAAGCTTTAGAAAAAGTATCTGAAAAAACAGATGTTTATATCTATAACCTAGGCTCGGGAGAAGGCACTAGTGTATTACAACTTGTAAATACATTTGAAAGTGTTAATAAGGTCCCTATTCCTTATAAAATAGTTCCAAGACGTTCAGGAGACGTTGCAACTTGTTATGCAAATGCAGACAAAGCATATAAGGAATTAAATTGGAGGACAACAAAATCGATTGAAGACATGTGTAGAGATACATGGAATTGGCAATCAAAAAATCCCAATGGCTATAATTGATGATACTGTCTATATGAGTGCTGTATTTTGGAAAAATTACTTAACCTTTTAATGAAATTCATATTTAATGAAAGATAAATTTTTTTAAAAAATTTTTTGAAAGCGCTTGACAAAGGAAACGGTTTCATTGTATAATGTAAACATAATGACACCGATGTCAAATATAAAAAGAAGGTCTTTATATGAAAAACTTAACAAAAATTAAGTTCAAAGAGAATGGGGAATTTAATCATTTCCCTGGGAATACAGTTGTAGCAAATCTTTATACTAAACAAGATTTGATGGAAGTTGTTGATATTATTCAATCACGTTATAGAGAATTACCATTTATCGATAAGTTTACTTTAACTCCAAGGAATTCTATTCACATGACTGTAATTGAATTGTTGTGCCATGAAAATCGTGAAACGGAGTTTTGGAGCAGTAATCTTCCTCTAGATACACCTTTACAGGAAATACATGATTACTTTGCTAAACAACTTGAAATTTTTCCATTGTTGGATGAAGAAATTCATATGCGTGTAACTGAAATGGGAAAACAAAACATATTAGTTGAACCTGCAGATGAAGCTTCTGCAAAGAGATTAGAAGAAATTCGTACTTATGTCTCAGAAAAAGCAGGTGTTCGTTTCCCTAATCATGATAGATATCAATTCCATATTTCAATTGGGTATCTTCGGATTCCTCTAACCGAAGAGGAGGAAGAAGAGTTTACTAAAGTCAGAGCAGAATTAACTGAAATTTTATTAGAGAAGATTCCAACTATTACTGTAAATCGTATTGACTATACTGTATTTGAAGATATGAGACAATTTGTTCCATATCACGAAAAATTTAAATAAAATAATAAAAAAGGAGAACTTATCATGAAAAAAATGAAAGTTTGGTCTACTGTACTTGCAACGGGAGTTGCTCTTACTACACTTGCTGCTTGCTCTGGAGGTTCAAATTCTACGACTGCTTCTTCATCTGAAGAAAAAGCTGATAAAAGTCAAGAATTAGTAATCTATTCGAACTCAGTCTCAAATGGTCGTGGTGATTGGCTAACTGCTAAAGCAAAAGAAGCTGGTTTTAATATCAAAATGGTTGATATCCCTGGCGCTCAATTAGCAGACCGTGTTATTGCTGAGAAGAATAATGCAGTTGCAGATATGGTATTTGGAATTGGTGCTGTTGATTCAAATAAAATTAGAGATCAAAAATTACTAGTACAGTACAAGCCTAAATGGTTAGATAAAATTGATCAATCTTTATCAGATAAAGATAATTATTATAATCCTGTGATTGTTCAACCATTAGTTTTAATTGGGGCGCCTGATGTAAAAGAAATGCCTAAAGATTGGACTGAATTAGGTAGTAAGTATAAAGGTAAATATTCAATTTCTGGTCTTCAAGGTGGTACAGGACGTGCAATTCTAGCAAGTATCTTAGTTCGATACCTTGATGATAAAGGTGAATTAGGTGTTTCCGAAAAAGGTTGGGAAGTAGCAAAAGAATATTTGAAAAATGCATACACTCTTCAAAAGGGAGAAAGTTCAATTGTTAAGATGTTAGACAAAGAAGATCCAATACAATATGGAATGATGTGGGGTTCTGGTGCATTAGTTGGACAAAAAGAACAAAATGTTGTTTTCAAAGTTATGACTCCTGAGATCGGTGTACCATTTGTAACTGAACAAACTATGGTTTTAAGCACTAGTAAAAAACAAGCGTTAGCTAAAGAATTTATTGATTGGTTTGGTCAATCAGAAATTCAAGTAGAATATAGTAAGAACTTTGGATCTATTCCTGCAAATAAAGATGCCCTCAAAGATCTACCAGAAGATACTAAGAAATTTGTTGATCAAGTGAAACCACAAAATATTGACTGGGAAGCTGTTGGAAAGCATTTGGATGAATGGGTAGAAAAAGCTGAATTAGAATACGTACAATAAGAAATAAGAGTTAATTTTTATGTCCAAGTCTCTCTATTATTTCTAAATTTATGGAAGAAATAAAGAGAGGCTTTTGGTTTAGTAATAGAGGGAGTTAGTGAGATGATTAAATTTGATAATATTCAAATTAAATATGGTGATTTTGTTGCAATTGATAATCTGAATTTAGATATACATGAAGGGGAATTTTTTACATTTCTTGGGCCTTCAGGATGTGGTAAATCAACTACTTTGAGAGCATTGGTAGGTTTTCTAGATCCATCATCAGGAAGTATTGAAGTTAATGGAACAGATGTCACTCATTTGGAACCTGAAAAGCGTGGAATTGGTATTGTATTTCAATCTTATGCGCTATTTCCAACTATGACTGTTTTTGATAATATTGCATTTGGTTTAAAAGTTAAGAAGGTAGCTCCAGATGTTATTAAAGCTAAAGTATCAGCAGTAGCAGCAAAAATTAAGATCTCTGATCAACAGTTACAGCGTAATGTATCAGAATTATCTGGGGGTCAACAACAAAGGGTAGCATTGGCTCGTGCTCTGGTTCTTGAACCTAAAATTCTTTGTCTAGATGAACCATTGTCAAACCTTGACGCAAAATTACGTGTAGATTTGAGAAAAGAGTTGAAAAGACTTCAAAAAGAGTTAGGTATTACTACTTTATATGTTACTCATGACCAAGAGGAAGCCTTAACTTTATCTGATAGAATTGCAGTCTTTAACAATGGATACATCGAACAGGTCGGTACACCTGTAGAGATTTATCATAATTCTCAAACTGAATTTGTATGTGATTTTATTGGCGATATTAATGTTTTGACCGATGAAACAGTCCACGAAGTATTACTGAAAAATGCAAGCGTTTTCTTAGAAGATAAAAAAGGATACATTCGATTAGAGAAAGTTCGATTCAATCGTGAAACTGAACAAGATTTCATTCTAAAAGGAACAATTATTGATGTTGAGTTTTCTGGAGTTACAATTCACTATACAATAAAAGTTTCTGAAAGTCAGATTCTTAATGTAACAAGTATTGATAGTCAGGCTGCTATTAGATCTGTCGGAGAAAGTGTGGACTTATTTATCACACCATCAGACGTTCTGCAATTTTAAGGAGGTGCAGTATGCGTCATAAATTAAATTTAAAAGATTGGCTTATTCGTTTAGGGTTAATCTGGTTCCTAGTAACATTTATTATTTATCCAAACTTTGATCTAGTAGTGAATGTATTTGTAAAAGGAGGAGAATTTTCCCTTGAAGCTGTACATCGTGTTCTAAAATCTGAGAGGGCACTTCAGAGTATTATGAACAGTTTTAAGTTAGCATTTTCACTCATTATTACAGTTAATGTCGTAGGTATTCTTTGTGTTCTATTTACAGAGTACTTTGATATTAAAGGTGCTAAAATTTTAAAATTAGGCTATATGACCTCTTTAATTTATGGAGGAGTGGTTTTAGCGACTGGATATAAATTTGTCTATGGTCCTTATGGATTGATAACAAAATTTTTACAAAATGTTATCCCTTCTTTAGACCCTAACTGGTTTATTGGGTATGGTGCAGTCTTATTCATTATGACATTTTCAGGAACTGCTAATCATACATTGTTTTTAACAAATACAATTCGAAGCGTTGACTATCACACTATTGAGGCTGCACGAAATATGGGAGCAAAACCATTTACTGTTTTCCGAAAAGTAGTGTTACCAACCTTAATTCCAACTCTATTTGCACTTACTATTATGGTTTTTCTTAGTGGTTTGTCTGCAGTAGCAGCACCCATGATTGTTGGTGGTAAAGGATTTCAAACTATAAATCCAATGATTATTACATTTGCAGGGATGGGGAATTCTCGTGATTTAGCTGCCTTACTTGCAATTATTTTAGGTATTGCAACTACAATTTTGCTTACTATCATGAATAAGATAGAAAAAGGTGGAAATTATATTTCTATCTCTAAGACTAAAGCGCCTCTTAAAAAACAAAAAATTGCATCTAAGCCTTGGAATATCATTGCTCACATTGTAGCATATGGATTGTTCACAGTTTTCATGCTTCCACTAATTTTTATAGTATTATACTCATTTACAGATCCAGTTGCAATTCAAACAGGTAACTTAACATTATCAAACTTTACTTTAGAAAATTATCGCTTATTCTTTAGTAATAGTGCGGCATTCTCTCCATTCTTGGTCAGCTTTATTTATTCTATTATCGCTGCGACAACAGCAACAATTCTCGCAGTTATATTTGCTCGAGTTGTCAGAAAACATAAAGCTCGCTTTGATTTCTTATTTGAATATGGTGCTCTACTTCCTTGGTTACTACCAAGTACACTTTTAGCAGTAAGTTTATTATTTACTTTTAATCAGCCACAATTTCTTGTCTTGAATCAGATTTTGGTAGGTAGTTTGGTAATTCTACTTATTGCATATATAGTTGTAAAAATCCCATTTTCTTATAGAATGGTACGTGCTATTTTATTTAGTGTTGATGATGAGATGGAAGATGCAGCAAGAAGTATGGGTGCTTCACCTTTTTATACTATGATGAAGGTTATCATTCCATTTATTTTACCGGTTGTTCTCTCTGTTATTGCTTTAAACTTTAACTCTTTATTAACTGACTTCGACTTATCTGTATTTCTTTACCATCCATTAGCTCAACCGCTGGGTATAACTATTCGTTCAGCAGGTGATGAAACAGCAACTTCAAATGCTCAAGCACTTGTGTTCGTTTATACTATTGTATTAATGATAATTTCTGGTTCTGTATTATACTTTACTCAGAGACCAGCTAGTAGAAAAAGGAAATAATAATGCAGGCAACAAGCTTAGGACTATCATATATCGAAATTGTATTAAGAATTGTACTTTCATTAGTTATTGGTGGAGTAATTGGTTTAGAGAGAGGAAGTAAATCTCAACCAGCAGGTATTCGTACACATAGTATTGTTTGTCTGGCTGCATGTTTAATTATGATGACTAATGAGTATGTATCTTATAAATTTGGTACAGGAGATCCTACACGCTTAGGTGCGCAAGTTATATCAGGTGTTGGTTTTCTTGGGGCTGGAACAATACTTATTACAGATAAAAAGAAAATAACTGGTTTAACAACTGCAGCCGGAATATGGGCTTCAGCTGGAATCGGTCTAGCTATAGGTGTTGGTTTTTATGAAGGAGCCGTACTAGGAGCAATTTCTGTTTGGAGTGTTATAACTATGTTCCAACCTTTAAAAAAATATCTTCAAAGTCGTTCAAAGATAATCGAATTGTATATCGTTGTTAGATCTACAGAGGCATATAATCGGGTACTAGTATACTGTGCTGAGAATGGCATTAGAATGACTGATTCTAGAACTGCATTTGGAGATGTTAATTCAGAAAGAATTGAATATTTTGATGTTCCAGAAAAAAAAATAGCATCATTTATTACTCTAGAACTATCAGGAAGATTTGAACATCTTCGTTTGATGGAAGAAATTGCTAATATTGTAGGTGTTATTTATGTCGAAGAAATTAGCTGAAATTTAGTAAACAAAGGGACAGATGTTTTTGTCCTTTTGTTTTTTAGATGTTTTAATCATCTAATTTTTGAGTAGATTTTTGCTCAGAGGTTTTTATGAAAGATTTTAAAATCTATTTTGATTTAGGTAAAATAGAATATTTTGATAATAATTGTTTGATACAAGTATACAAATTTATTTCTTTTTATGATATTTGTGAAATGGTGTTTCCCTTTCATTTACCTCCTGATGAGTTGATAACAAATGTTATTTTTAAAGAAAAAATTAAGTCTATGTTAGAATGTTACATTGACAGGCTATTATATATTTTTATAAATCCAACAATTTTTACTGAAAAAGTTAATCTACAATTTTATGGTAGTTTTTTCTCATATGAATTTATTTGTCGTGAAGTTGGAAACATTCTTAAAAATAAAGGTGTGAATTGCAATTTAAACTTTTTTGAAGGGGAAGAATATTTGTAAAATTAATTTTGTGAATTTGTGGATCTTAAATAATTTACAAAATTCTCTTGTTAAAAAAAATTAAATATTGTATAGTAATATTAGAATGTTCGTAATGGAGGACTGAAATGAAAAATATAAATGGGAAAAAGGTAACTATTTATGATATTGCACGTTTATCAGGTTTTTCTCCAAAAACAGTTTCACGAGTTATTAATGGTGGAGTAAATGTTAAAGAAGAAACTTATCAAGCGATTCAAAAAGTTATAGAGGAATTGTCGTATATTCCAAATGCGTATGCAAAAAATTTAACTAAAAAAGAAGCTATAAATATATTGATTTCTGTAAAAAAAATCGACTCTTTTCCTTTAATTTGGTTTCAAACTTTATTAGATAAAGTTTTACAAACTTGTAAAGAGTATGGTGTTAACGCTATTGTTGAATATTTTAGTGAAGAAGATACAATTAGTAATTCAATAATCTCGAGTACAGGAAGCTTGATAGATGGTGTAATAGTATTTTATGAAAGTAAAGAAGATATTCGGATTAATTACTTGCAAAAGAATAAAATGCCATTCATAGTTTTTGGAGAATCTAGAACACCTAATGTTGTGTATGTTTCTAACAACAATTTTCAGGCCACTTATGACATGATGAAATTAGTATCAAAAGAAAACATTAATAGTATGTGGTTACTTATGGGAGGAGAATCCCTTGTTAATATTGATCGAGAGAGAGGGGTTCGTGCTTTTTTAAATGATAATAACTATGAAATGGATTTGAAAGTAGTATATGGTCTAACTACAATAGATTCTGTTTATTCATATGCTACAAGACATCTATCTAATCAAAATTATCCTGATTTGATTTTTGTATCCGGTGATGAAAAAGTACAGGGATTGATTCGTTCTTGCTATGAGAAGGAAATTACCATTCCTGATGATATTTCAATAATCGGATTTGACAATATTCCAATTTCTCAATATTATACTCCAGCTTTATCTACAATTTCTCCTAATTATGTTAAATTAGCTCAAGAAATGATTGAAGGGGTATTAGCAATTATAAAGGGGGAAAGTGTCACATCTGTTGAAGTTTCTACTAAACTTGTTAGGAGACAGAGTTTCTAGTATTGTTTAATTCTTGAAAATCCTAATGGAAAAGATGGAGTGTTCTAAAGTAAGTTCTGTTTAGCATCTATTCAGTTTCTATTGAGTTGGATCCAATTTCCAACAAGTGGGACATTTTCACGTTCGATTTACTAAAGACATTATCACATTCGAATCACACATCTTTCAAAAAAATTGTAAAAAAGTCTTGACAAAGAAAAAACAAAGTATTAAAATAAGTTCAACAAATCAGAAAAGTAACTATTTTTGATCTTCAGGGAGCCTGTGGTGATTGTGAACAGGTGGTTGGAAGTAGT
>ERZ773027.1192-NODE-1192-length-14381-cov-32.929220_pt1 | contig 14381 bp, 10 predicted proteins | sample MGYA00511032_ERZ773027 | MGnify/ENA primary metagenome ERZ773027 (study PRJEB29015, sample SAMEA2738138) | human oral metagenome | biome: human oral; feature: human-associated habitat; material: saliva | place: China | collected 2190 ... | reverse complement strand
TCTCAGAAGTGGCATATTCTTCAATTTCCTCCTCTTCCTCCATAGCCATTGCAGGTTCTTCCTGCTCTTCTTCTACAGGTTCTTCAATGGTTTCAGGGGTTTCTTCCTCAACTTCTGGAGTCTTATCCTCCGTCTCTTGAATAGGAATTTCTACAGTAGAAGGTCTGATATCCTCATTGTGTACAATAGGAACTTCTATAGTTTCTGGTGTTTCTTGTAGCTCTGGCTGTTCGTCTTCAGCCTTATCGGTTGTAGGTGTTTCGTCCGTTATAGGTTGTTGCCACCAGTTAGGATTAGGGCTAACAGACTCATTATGAACTTCCTTCGGAGTTTCTACGACCTGCTCCTTAGGTTGTTCAAGAGACTCTTTTGGCTTTGTTTCTGTTTCTGTTTCAGTTTGTTTCTGTTTCTCACGCTGCATCTTTTCAATGATAAGTTTCAGTGTGGAAATCTCAAAACTTACGTTGTTTAGCGTATTACTTATTTGGTTAAGCTTGGAGATAAGATAGAAGAAGCCCAATAATGCTATTGAAAATAAGATGATACTAAAAAAGGATAGAAGGTCATATTCCATGTTCTAAGTATTTAGTTTTGAGTGTAAAGATAATCATAATGTATGATAATGACGAATATTAACCAAGAATAATACTTATTTCTTTTGTTTTTAACCCAAATCGGAAGGCATACTATAGTAAGAATTATGTTCTTCGATTGAATGTGTGGATGCTTTTTTGTATAGCGTTAACGGAACAAAGACATAGTTAGGACTATCCACTATCTATTCTTTTCTCATCCTCCTAACAGAGACCCTTTTTCTTTTTAATACTCGAGAAGTTGTAGGTAATGCTTTGAAAAATCATTACATAAATTCGAGTAAACGATCTGTAAATAAGTACAAAAATACATGTGAAAAGCGATATTGTAATCATCAGTAATTCAGTTAGTTATAAAGTAGTATCAGAAAAGGTGCTTGATTGGACTTCAAAAGGGCGTTAGTAAGGGGCTTAAAGGGCGTCTTTTGTAAGCCAATTAGGCATCTTTTAGAAGCTAAAAGAGCATGTATTGGTTTCGAAGTGTATGAAAATAATTTACAAGTAGCGTTGGTATGGTAATAGGTTGCTTGTAGAATACTGAATGACATTGTATCCATTTACATTTTATCTTGTAGTTTATCCTCCTTTGTACGATCAACTAATCTGAGATTGTAATAGCCTACATGCCTGTAACTCTTTATTCTATTTTCATTTTATACATTTAATAGTAGAAGCAAAATAGGGTCTTCAGGATTTTTGAGTGATAAGGTTTGCCACTTAAGGTTAGGTTTCTGAGGAAATGTCACACGGAGGTACGGAGAGGACGGAGGATTATTAAAACAAAGCAATGGAAGTAACGGAGGCACCGTCGGTGCATAGAGCGACGGAGCTTGTTTGCCAATTCTATTAGCAATTTATATACAAAGCGTTTATCCCAAAATAGTTATCAAGAATCTGTACGCTACACCTCCGTCGCTCTTTGTGCCGTCGGCACCTCCGTGACATTGCGTTACCTCCGTCCCCTCCGTGACTCTGTGTGCCTATTATATAAGACTTTTAGTTTATCACTCCATATTCCGGAAGAACCCCAAATTATACCTATTGTGGGCTAATGAGCGTTGGTTTAAACCTATACGGGAAAGCATCCACATATTTAATGGAAGGACCTATAAAACCCATACGAAACAAGACTTACTTGCTAACACCGTATTATTTTGTACTTAAACTTTGCCTTGTACTAAAATAGTGTTAACTTTGCAAGCAAATATATACGTTTACATGAAATTTATTAAGTATGCTGTCAGTTTACTGAATAAGGCGTATCAGCCCATTAAGGACAACGCTTCATTCTTTTTCTTCATGTACCTTATCGGTATATTAGTATCATATGCGGAGTTGCCAACCAACAACCCCGATGCTACTGTATATAGTAACTTGTGGTTAGAGTTGTTTCTCGACCTATATGTTATCTGCATCATTCTCACACTATTCCCTCTAAAGATTCGCCGATGGATTCGTGCTTTTTTGTATATCATCGCTTACTGTACGAGTCTTACCGACCTCTTCTGTTGGGTAAAGTTCCAATCAACGTTGAATCCGTCAATGCTCCTACTTGTTGGTGAGACTGATGAACGTGAGGCAAGTGAGTTTTTCAGTAGTTATTTTACGTCTGACCTTATCTTCTCAAGTGTAGGATTACTACTGCTTGTTATGCTTATTCATATTCTAACAACATTTCTGAAGAAGGTAAAACTGTCACCAGCTATTAGCTATAAGGTTACTGTGGCGAAACAAATCATTAACCATAGTCACCACATTCTTGGGGGCGTTTGTCTCGTATTTCTTGGTTGGGCGATTGAATCATCTGCGCACAACAAGAAAGAAATGGTACAAATGTTCTCTTTAGACACCATTGGCTCTGTAGAACATGAACTAACAACTGCAGATTGTGCACAGTTCTATCTGCCTGTTTATCGCCTTGCTTTCAGTATTTTCTCTAATGAGTTAGCATCGCAACAAGTTGACCGTCTCATCGAAGCTAAAGACAAGATGAGTGTGGATAGTTGTTCGTTTAAATCGCCAAATATTGTCCTTATCATCGGTGAAAGCTATGGAAAGCTACATTCGCAACAGTATGGCTACTTCATGCCGACGACCCCACGTCAGATTAAACAAGAGAAGTCGGGATTACTTGTACCGTTCAGTGATGTCGTAGCATCATGGAATCTGACCAGTTTCGTGTTTAAGAACGTCTTTTCTCTACACGTTGTTGGAGAGAAAGGGGAGTGGTGCGATTATCCACTCTTCCCTTCACTCTTCCGTAAGGCAGGCTATCATGTGACCTTTATCACCAATCAGTTCTTGCCTAAGGCAAAGCAGGCTGTGTATGATTTCAGTGGTGGATTCTTCCTTAATCATCCAGAACTTTCAGAGGCGATGTTCGATTCACGCAATCAACAATTATACCGATTTGATCGAGGATTGCTCGATGATTACGATAAAAATCAGCAACAACACAACACCAATCATAACCTTATCATCTTCCATCTCCTCGGACAGCACGTCAAATATAACCAACGTTTCCCAAGCGACCGTCGCCACTTTAAGGCAGAAGATTATGAGAAGAAACGTGCCGACCTTAATGGAAAACAACGAAATGTATTGGCTGATTACGACAATGCTGTTTTATATAATGACTCCATTGTAGATGCTATTATTAGTCGTTTTGAGGACAAGGAGGCTATCATTATCTATATGCCTGATCATGGAGAGGAATGCTATGAGGGTAATCGTGGATTCATCTGTCGCAATCATTCGGCTGCTATTGATTACGACTTAGCGCATTATGAGTTTGAAATTCCTTTCTGGATTTTCTGCTCTTATAAGTATGCTGCTAAGCATCCCGACATTTACAAAGAAATAATAGGTGCTAAAAACCGTCGTTTTATGACGGATGCACTACCGCATATGCTGCTCTATTTGGCAGGTATTCATACGAAAGACTACCATGCAGAGTATAATATCCTCAGTCCACAATACAATGAAATGAGACCGAGAATACTAAAGAATACAACGGATTACGATAAGCTTACTCGTCCTTCGGAGAAGCATCTCTTACCGAAGCAGAAGTCTATATCAAAATAGAAGACAGCTTCCAAGGTGGCTGCTGGACGCATAGAGGGGAATTAGAGCAGTATAAAGAAACGCTTAAAACGTACAAAATCAATCATTAAAGTTAGGATGTTTAATAAGGAAAGGAATACATATACAGAACATTCCGTACCAGAACAGCGGAAAGAACGTCGAGAAGCGTTGCTTACTCGGGTAGAGTGTGATGCGTTGAGAGGGCTTGCCATTATCGGAATCTTCCTACATAACTACTGCCATTGGTTGCGTCCAGTGGTAAAGGAGAACGAATATCAGTATTTTCAACGCAATGTAGATAAACTCTATCAAGTGTTACAAGGGTCGTGGAACGAATTGTTCTTCTTTCATATTCTATCGTTCTTTGGGCATTATGGAGTACCTGTATTCCTCTTCTTATCAGCATACGGCTTGACGATGAAGTACGAAAAGCAACAGCCAACAGTGCCAACAAGTATGCTGCAGTCACAATCAAGTCTTCCAGTCTTTGGTTTTATCAAATATCATTGGGTAAAGCTTTTCCGTATGATGATAGTTGGTTTTGTGGCTTTTACGATGGTTGACGCTATTACAGACGCTCCACACGATTATCATGTGATGGATATTATCGGTCAAATGGGACTTTTTAATAATCTTCTTCCCAATCCCGATGATATTATTTGGCCTGGTCCTTACTGGTTCTTTGGGCTTATGATACAGTTGTATATCGTGTATCGACTTTTCCTTTATCGCCGACATTGGGCATGGAATGTTATGTTGATAGTGCTTTGCTTCGCCATACAGTTATCCTGTGAACCAGAGAGTGAGGCCCTGAACCGCTGGAGATATAACTTTATCGGTGGGATGCTGCCATTTGGCTTTGGTGTACTTTATGCGAGATACGCACACGCTTGGACGACTGCTACAAACCTTGTAGCCTTTGTCCTTTCATTATTTGCCATACTATTGATGAGTTTCAACTATATAACATGGTATTTTGTTCCACTTGTAATATGTGTTGCCGCTATTACTTTCGTGCGATTACTCAGTTGGATAGAAGGTGTAGTTGGCAATAAGTACTTCTCTGTTATGAAAGTTCTCTCGTGGGTTGGCAGCATCTCAGCAGCCCTTTTCGTCTGTCATCCTATCACAAGAAAGATATTTATTCCAATCTCTCGAGGGGGAGAATATTGGACGGGACTTCTCCTTTACGTTATCTCTTCGCTTTGTTTAGCATGGTTGTTCAAAGAGTTAATGAAGAAGATACCGAGTCCAAAGTTAAAGTAAAGGAGTCTTATAAATACACGATTTCATCGCAATAAATGAAGATAAGAAGCATTGAATTAGCTGATATAAGCCGTTACCGAGGTGAGTTGATGGGGTTGGCCATCATCTTCGTTATTCTTTTTCATGTGGGATTGCCACGTGAAGATGCCTTCTTTGGTTTGAAGAGAATGGGTAATATCGGTGTAGACTTCTTTCTCTTTTTGAGCGGTATGGGCTTGTGGTTCTCTTGGACAAAGCACCCTTCCCTGCGAAAGTTTTATCTTCGCCGTTTCTTACGTGTCTATCCTACTTGGCTCTTCATGGCCTGTCTCTACTATATACCCGATTTTCTTAACGTCAATCTCACAGGACATAGCGGGCACAGTATGAATATCATCGATCTCATCGGGGATATAACGATTAACTGGGACTTCTGGATGCACAATGAGCTAACGTTCTGGTATATCCCAGCTATTATGGTTTTCTATCTTGTGAGTCCATTTTATATGATGCTTATCGCCAAGAATCCTATCTATCGTTGGACTCCTGTTGTCATGATAATGTGGTGTGTTGTGGTGGAATATATTACCCCTTTGCATGATTCAGTAGGTCATTTAGAGATATTCTGGAGCCGTGCACCCATCTTTTTTATAGGTATTAACATTGCAGAGGCGGTGAAACGGAAAGAAATCGTGGGTGGCTCGGCTATTTGGATGATAGTGATAACATTCATTATTGCTCTTTCCTCTTGTCTGTTTCTTGAACAAGAGAAGCACGGACAGTTCCCCTTATTCCTTGAACGTATGCTTTATATCCCCCTTACGTTTACATCGATTATCCTCTTCAATCAGGTCCTTCGTCATACACCAAAGTATATCAACAAAATACTAAAAGTATTTGGTGCATTGAGTTTGGAACTTTATTTGATACATTCCCACTTTGTACTCGATTATCTTGAGCAGACTGATTGGTCCTATTGGCACAAGTTTGTTGCGACGACTGTCATCAGTCTGATATTTGCATGGCTCTTGCAAACTGTAATTAAAGGGATTATAACGCCCATAGAGAATAGAATAAAATGAAGAACCTTATACTGTTAATACGTCCACATCAATGGATTAAGAATCTTATCGTCTTCCTTCCAGTCTTCTTTGGAGGTGCTTTACTGCAATGGGAAGCGGTTTATGCAGGGTTAATCACAGTCCTGTCATTTAGTCTGACGGCCTCGTCAATCTATTGTCTGAACGATATTGTCGATGTTCATGATGATCGTCAGCATCCAGTGAAATGTCATCGTCCAATGGCATCGGGGGCTGTTAGCATTACACAGGGCTATATATTGATGGGATTGATGTTTGTTCTGTCGATGATTTCGACCTTTTTGTTGCATGCACGTCAGGTCGAAACAGCCAGTGTAATCATTTTCTATTGGCTGTTAAATATAGGTTATTGTCTCCGCTTGAAGCGTTATGCAATCATTGACGTGTGTGTTGTTGCCTTCGGATTTGTACTTCGTATCCTTGCCGGAGGATATGCAACAGACATACATCTGAGTAAGTGGATTGTTCTGATGACATTCTTGTTAATGCTCTTCTTGTCCTTTGCAAAACGCCGTGACGATGTTGTGAAGATGAACGAGACTGGCCATGCACCTCGCCAGAATACGATTCGTTATAATCTTACGTTTATCAATCAAGCCATTACGATTACAGCGAGTGTCACCCTCGTGTGCTACATTATGTACACAGTAAGTCCTGAAACCATTGCAAATTTCCACACGGATCACCTTTATCTGACCAGTGTCTTTGTACTTTTGGGGCTACTACGTTATATCCAAATATCAGTTGTCGACAAGAAGAGTGGTGACCCAACGAAGGTGATGATACACGACCGTTTTATGCAGCTCATCGTCTTAGCCTTCGGACTTGCCTTCCTTTTCATTATCTACGTACTTAAGAATATCCAATAGGACATGAGAAAGATATATGCTTTCGACTTCGATGGCACACTGACTACTAAGGACACTCTCCTTGAATTTATCCGCTTTGCAAAAGGAAGCGGACAAATGTTTTGTGGTTTTCTACTCTTTTCACCCCTCCTCCTACTGATGAAACTGCATCTTTATCCTAACTGGAAGGCAAAGCAAAAGATATTCTCCTACTTCTTCAAAGGGATGAATATTAACGATTTCAACGCACTTTGTACACACTTTGCAGAGCAAAACAAACACCTACTTCGTCCTGCAGGAATAGAGAAAGTAAGACTGGCTATCGAAGAAGAACAAGCCACTGTACTTATTATCAGTGCAAGCATTGATAACTGGGTGCGACCTTTTTTTGATGAAATCGATAAAAAGATACAGGTATTAGGGACGCAAATAGAAACAAAGGGAGGTTGTCTAACAGGTCGATTTACCACTAAAAACTGCTATGGACAGGAAAAGGTGAATCGCCTCACAGCACTTTATCTACATCGTGAAGCCTACGAATTAATAGCCTTTGGAGATAGTAGAGGCGATAAAGAACTACTTGATTTTGCAGACAAAGCCTTTTACAAACCTTTCAGAAATAAGAAATAGAATGCTGAAGAATGAAATAAAGAACAAGAAAAAGTTCGGTGAAATCGTACGTTTTATCATCGTTGGATCATCAGCTGCAGCCATACAATACGGTACATATCTGCTGTTAATATGCTGGCTACAGCCCCTCATTGCAAATACCATTGCTTACCTTGTTAGCTTCACATTCAACTATATCGCTTCCACACGTTACACCTTCCGCGTAAAGTCGACTGCCAAACGAGGCGTAGGCTTCATCTTTTCGCATATCATCAACTTTCTTTTGCAAAGTTTCTGCCTGAAAATCTTCCTTCTTTTAGGTCTCAGCAAGCAGATAGCATTGATTCCTATGTTTGCTATCTGTGTTCCAATCAACTTCCTTTTAGTGCGTTTTTTCTTACATAGGAAGTAAGGTGTTACTCCTTATTAAGCCCCAGACGCAGCTTGTTTTCATAAAAAGAATTGTTTTTGTTCACGAAAAAAGTTCCTCAATAAACAGACATATAGCTAAGACAGTCAATTATCTATCCTATTTTCATCCTCTTTCATTGAAAATCTTTTCATTTCAAGATTTTGAAATGCTGCAGATAGGTGTTTGAAAAATCATTACATAATTTCGAATAAGACATTAATAAATGACGGCAAAAACACATATACGAAGCAGTTTTGTAACCATAAGGAAATCAATTAGTTATAAACAGGTAAACGAAAAGGTGCTTAATTGGACTTCAAAAGGGCGTTAATAAGAGCCTTAAAGGGCACCTTTTGCAAGTCAATTGGGCGTCTTTTAGAAGCCAAAAGAGCATGTGTTGGTTTTGAGTCGCACGAAAATAATTTACAAACTTCAGTTAATAAGGGAATAAGTTGTTTGTGAATACAGATAGACTTCGTACCTAATGACGTTTATCATGTAGTTTATCCCTCATTCTAAAACTATCTAATTGGGAGGTAATCATACCATATATGTGGATTAAACTCATTCTGTTAACAATCTACGCATTTAACGGAAGAACTTTTATTATCATGAAAAGAAGTCGAAATAGTAGGCAGATAGCTACGTGCAAAACGAGTTCTTCTCCTTATTTCCTTTGTTAAATGTGCTTTAATTCGTACCTTTGTACCAAATAATCAAAGCTACTCAATGCACATATTCAATATTTTCAAGGTGAAGAAAGAAGAACGCTGGCTGGCTTTTGCCATGTTAGCAGTCTTTGTTACGTTCAATGCGATGGTGATAGCAAGCCACTATCACGTCTACACCATGGAAGCACATGGTGGATTTTGGAGTGTCTTTACCAAGAATTTTCGTATGTCAGGCTATGATTGCTGGTCGTGGATAACGGTCTCGGGAGGTCGTATCCACTTTGTTACCTCGCGTCATCCGTTGTATCTTACTTTTCTTTATCCGCTCTATCTGCTCAATGATTGGCTCATACAAAATGTAGGATACAACTTTGCTGTGTATTTCATGGCTGTCATCATTGTCTTTTCGGCATTCTATGCAGTTCTCTTTATGTACCGTGTTTTCCGTGAAGTATTAGAGTTGAGGCGGAAAGATGCAAGACTACTTACGTTGTTGTTATTCTCATTTGGGCACGTACTCATCCCAACCATGGTGCCCGACCATTTCGTTATTTCTCTGATGCTCCTCTCTCTGACACTTTACATCACGGGAAAGAAGATGAAGAAAGGGCAATTACTAACAGCTTGGCAATCGTTAGTTTTAACCTTCTTCACGGCAGGAATGGCAACTTCAAATGGGGTGAAGACCCTGTTAGCAGGTTTGTTTACCAATGGAAAGAAGGTATTTACCTGTAAGTTTATTTCTATCGGAGTAGTCCTGCCATTGCTTTTGTTGCTCGGTATTCAACAGTCTCAATATTATCTTTTGGAGGTTCCACAGCAAGCGGTTGTTCGTCATATCGAAAGTGAAGCACTGAAGAAAAACCCACAGAAGGTACTCGAACATAAGAAACAAAGAGATGAATGGCAGCGAACACACCTCGGTCAGCCTGTAGGAGATGGGGTGATAACGAAGTTGATGGATGTCTCTACGCCACGTATTCCAACCATTGTAGAGAACTTCTTTGGTGAGTCTATTCAGCTTCATCAGCGTTCGTTATTAAAGGATGTGTCGTGGGAACGACCTATCTTCGTGGAGTACAACTGGAGCGTGAATTATATCATCGAGGCTTTTGTAGTCCTCTTATTTATCGTAGGTATAGTGTTTAGCTATAAGCAACGGTTCTTTAAAATGCTTTTAGCTTGGTTTGCTTGTGACCTCACCTTGCATCTCATCCTCGGATTTGCTGTCACTGAAGTGTATATAATGACTTCAGGATGGGCATTCATTATCCCCATCTCCTATGGTTATTTACTGAAACGATTGTCGATGAAATGGCTAAAATTGATGCGTGTGGCGTTAATCATGCTAACCATCTACCTTTGGATTTACAATGCAGGACAGACATTCTATTACTTAATGTCGTAAGCTTAATGTCGTAAGCTATGTGGATGAAGTTTATTAAAATAAGAAAAGGCGAGCGCCTTTCGGTTTGTTTATTCCTCTTGTGGCAGCTTATCATGCATGCCACGGTGATTATTCCTTACTATTCGGTGTTCTCAAGAATATCAAAGGATTACCGGAAAAACATCCTCGATTGGTTCCATGTGTCAGGTTTCGACCCACTCACTTATTGCGTTGTTACCGACTGGACAACAGCCTACGATGTGCATAGACACCCTTTATTGGCTTTTTTCTACTATCCGGTCTATCTTATTAATCAGGGATTAATGAGCTTATTGGGCATTAACTGTGTACAGTTCTTGGTTGCTATCGTCCTTCTCATCAGTTCCCTTTATGCGTTCCTTTTAATGATACGAATAGGAAGAGAGCTCCTTCATCTCTCGCAACGAGAGTCTTCTGTACTTGCTTTTTTACTCTTCTCCTTCGCATACGTACTATTAGCAGCTATCTCACCCGACCATTTCATCTTGTCGTTATTTCTTATTCTCTTAGTGATTTATGTGACAGGTAAGCAGATGGCAGAGCATAAACCCTTGAAAAAATGGCAGACGATTGTCTTCTTTATCCTTACTGCTGGCGTATCACTTAATAATGGGTTAAAGGTGTTATTAGCTGATCTTTTCTCAAAGGGAAAACGTTTCTTTCATCCAAAGAACCTTATTATTGTTGTCATCTTACCTTCCGTAGCAATCTGGAGCTTTGGTCTTTGGGAGTATAAAACGTTTGTTGCCGATAGTGTCAATACACGAAAGGAACACGAAAAGAAAGCTGTAAAGGATGAGAAGACCAAGATGTGGAAAGAGTTCAGCGATACTACGCATCTTAAAGATAGTAAACAGCAGACAGAAGCGTTTGCGTTACTATGGAAAAAACACCGAAAGGCACAGCTGAAGGCAAAGTATAGCGCACCACAATATGCTCATTCTGGTACGCCAGTGAGTAAACAACCGTTCTTGAACTGGACAGATGTGACTACTTCTCGCTGTGAGACACTCGTTGAGAACCTCTTTGGTGAGTCAATACAGTTGCACCAGAAGTACACGTTATGTGATGTTATTCGCGATCGCCCAGTCTTCGTTAGTTATAACTGGGTCGTAAACTATATTGTTGAAGGTCTTATCGTCTTACTCTTTTTAGGCGGAATCTGGGCTGGTAGACGTAGTAAGCTGATGTGGATGTGTTTGTCATTCTTCGCCCTTGACATGATACTTCATATAGGCTTAGGGTTTGGTATTAACGAGGTATATATAATGACAGCGCATTGGGCTTACGTCATACCGTTGTGTATAGGTTGCTTGATAAAGTCAATGAAAGGTGGGATTAGGCATGCTATCACCCTATTGACAGCCTTGATAGCTTTCTATCTCATTGTTTATAATAGTATGCTCGTTATCTTCACACTATAGTAAAGTTATGGAAAACAAAGCCTCTGTATCAATAGTCCTCTGTACTTACAATGGTGAGAAATATGTGAGGGAGCAGATAGACTCACTGCTTGCTCAGTCTTATCCTATCCATGAGATTATCATTCAAGATGATGGTTCTACGGATCATACATGGGAGATACTACAAGCGTATGCGTCAAAACATGCTGTTATTCGTACTTTTAAGAATGAAGGCGAACATGGTGTTAATGCGAACTTCCTTTCTGCATTGCATCGTACAACAGGTGATTACGTTGCCATTTCTGACCAAGATGATATCTGGGAGAGGGATAAGATAGAGACACAGATGCGTTGTATAGGAGATAAGCTGCTATGTAGTGGACACACGTGTCCCTTCTCGACGGATGGTTCCTTTGCTTATTTCGACAATAGACCACGTAATGTGAATATCTTTCGTATGATGTTCTTAGGTCTACCGGGCCATACTTTATTATGTAAGCGTGCATTGATTAATCTCTTACCACCCATTGAGAGTCCTGTTTTTAAGGTCACCCTTTACGATGCTGTATTGAGTATTATTGCCGCATCCTACGACAGTATCGTTTATTGTAATAAGGTGTTAGTTAATTTCCGACGCCATACAGCGGCTACTACTTACAATGATTATAGTAGTAGTCTACCCTCATGGAGGAACGCTCTCACTGAGTTAATGTGGAGTCTGAACCATTATAAAGAGATACGCAAGAAGGTTGTTCCCATCTTTCAAGGTAAGCTTATGTTGATGGAGGGCTTACATTCAAATATACACGATTTCATCGAAGCCCGTGAAGCAATGCGAATGGAGACCAAGCAGGGCGTCTTTGCTTTCTTACGTTTACAATATCTACTAACGAGGAACTATAAGAAGCTCTTTCATACATCAGGTGGTGGACCTATTAAGCTACTTCGTGCTATGCTTTATCCTATCATGCAGTTGTACATGTACCACTAAGATTAAGGCTATTACCCTTTCTTACGATGAAAGTAATTGAGACATTCCTTTAGTGTTTGCGAACCTCCCAACTTCATAACGATATAATAGAGTAGGGCTGCCAAGACGACTCTCGTCAATAATAGAAGTAGAAGATTCTGTATCCATAAGGTAATGAGATAGGTTGAAATCATTACCGCAACAGATGTTAATAGATAAGGGTAAATATCCTTAAGGATATCTATGAAGCGTATGCCAATCTCTTTATGTGCAAAGAACTGCCACACACCCAACCAAAGGACAGTAATAGCTGTATAGACACTCACCATGAAGACGATTCCTTGTTGGTAACAAAGGATAATGAGTCCTACCTGTGCTACGATTAATAAGACCGTACACCACATATAAATAGCAGACTTACCACGGCTAAGGATGAGGTTTTGATACATTGTATAAAAGGGTAGGAAGGCACCGCTAATACAAAGAATACGCAACAAAGGGATACTCTCTATCCATTTATCTGATATAAGAAGAATGATAAATTCGTGCGATATCATCGCTAATCCGAACATCGCGGGAAAGACCAAAAAGGCAGTAAAACGCATCATTTTTCTAAACACATTTACTTGCCTTTTGACGTCATTATTCACCTCTACCAATACTGGTTGCGCTACCTGTGACACTGTTCCTGACACAAATGTGCTTGCCATCGTATCCCACTTGAAGGCTTGAGAGAAGTTTCCCACCACCTTTGCAGAATATAAACGACCGAAGATAAAGGTTAGAATATTTTGACTAATCGTATTGACAATCGTCGTTACAAGAATCTTATAACTAAAGGAAAACATCTTCTTTACAGGTGTAAAGTCGATGTGAAAAGAGGGTCGCCAAGGAATGATAAAGAAGCGCCACAGGCTTGTAAGACTAATATAAAGCACCTGCTGCCAAGCCAAACTCCAATAAGCATAACCCTTTAATGCTAAGATGATTCCTACCACACCCGAAATAATAAGGCTGGTGATACGCAGCAAAGCTGTCTCTTTGACCATCATGTTTTTAAAAAGATAAGCCGATGGGGCCGTACCTAAAGACGAAAAAAGCAGTGATGCAAAGACGAAACGGGATAGACTGATAAGCTCTGAATGATGAAAGAAAGCTGCAATCAGAGGGGCTGAACAGAAGAGGACTATATATGAAATCCAACCCATTATAGCACTAAACCAAAAGACAGAGTTATAATCATTATCCGTTGGACGCTCCATATTGGCAAGTGCTGTAGTAAATCCACTTTCCTGCAATGCTCCTGCAATCGCTGTAAAAACAGCCAACATTCCCACCAATCCATAGTCGGTTGGTGTGAGCAGACGTGCCAAAAAGATTCCAATTACAATATTCAGCAGTTGCATTGTACCATTGTTCAATGCACCCCAAAAGAGTCCTTTGGCTGTTTTCTCCTTGAGTGTTTCTTTTTCCATTAGCTTTTGTATCTCTATGATACGCTGTTTCTTATCTCTCCCCTCAGAGTATGTTCTATCTAAAAAAGAGCTTAGCTGTCTTCTGCTATATAAAGTTTCCTTCTTGAAAGTACTTTTTTTCATAGGTGTGGAAAGGGAAGATATTATTTCTTCTTTCCCACCTTGATTGGCAGAATCCATTTAGCATGCAAATATAACGCTTTTCTTTTGAAAAGCCAAATCCTACATACTTTGGAATGATAAAGAGACTTTTCTACGGCTATATTTATCTCTTTTGCTTTTTAAGGAAGTCTTCAATAGCTGCTGTGCTTTTTAAATTGGTCGTATCAACATCATGGAGTTCACTGAAATAGACTTCATGATAGAATGGACCACAGTGTTCCATAATCTGTATCTGATCCATCTGTGTTGCGAATAGTGCATTAATAATTGTTACCCGATACTTATCGTCTTCAAACGTTATCTTGGTTGAATCATTCTTTAAGTTCCCCAACCAACCAAAGAGTAGTTGCGCAATGATAATGAAAGGAATGCTCACCCATAAC
>ERZ773027.1186-NODE-1186-length-14418-cov-4.507345_pt1 | contig 14418 bp, 14 predicted proteins | sample MGYA00511032_ERZ773027 | MGnify/ENA primary metagenome ERZ773027 (study PRJEB29015, sample SAMEA2738138) | human oral metagenome | biome: human oral; feature: human-associated habitat; material: saliva | place: China | collected 2190 ... | reverse complement strand
TTATAAAAATAATCTACAGCATAATTATAAAGCGTTTTATAAGGTGGTATAGAAAACTTTGAAAATGATAAGACTTTGTTGTAATATGGTACATATAAAATAAAATATAATGACAATAAATGTGATATAATATTAGATAGAGATAAAAATATATTTAGGGAAAATGTTTTTTGTGTTATTTTTAAACGGGGTGAAAGCAATGAATAAAAAAATTATATTAAAATTATCGAGTGGAATTTTGGGTGGAGTATTAGTTCTATCTGGAGTACCGCAGTTTGGGAAAGTAGAAGTTCATGCTAAGGAAAAAATTGAAGTAGAAGTAAATCAAGATGCACAAGTTAGAATTATAGAGAATGATAAGGGTGCTATACTTGAAATAAAAGCTATTAAAGACATAAAAAATATTGATGTAAAAATAACATTAGATGGCAAAAAAACTATAAATTATCATATTGATAAACTATCAGCAGGAGAAATAGAGCAAAAGGAAATATCTAAAGATGAACTTGAAAAGATAAAAAAATATAGAGTATTACCTAACACAGCTATTGTTAGAAAATCATTACAAAAAAGCGCAATAGTCCATGATACTATATTCAAAGCTAAAGTAAGTTATGATGCTGAAGGAGAAGTAGAAGCAACATCGTCACAAACCGAAAATAATAATGGATCAACAAGACAAAAGGCAAAATTAGATTTCTTGGTATTAACTAGTGCAAATAAACCAATTTCTGATACATTAACATTTAAGTTTGTTAATAAAAATCATCCGGAAGAAGTTGTTGAGATAACATCAAAAGATGGTATGTTAACTAGTTCTCAACTGTATACAAATGAAGAATATAATATATCTATAAAAGATAATAAGAAATACTCATTTGATCCAATGGATGTAGTTCTAAAAAAAGAAGAGGGTTATTATATTCTATATAATGCAAAATCAGAACGTATTATAAATCATTTAGATCTAAAAGTTAAAAAAGAGAGTACTACTTCAACAAGTAAACATTTATCTTTAGATAGTATATCTGCAAAAGTACTAGATAAGAATAATCAAGTAATAGATAGTGTACCATTTAAACTATCTGAATTTAACAATAATACACCTAATATAGTTAAAGAATCTAAAACTTCAAAAGATGGAATAGTGACAGTTAAATCAAGTGATTTAAAACCAAATACTAAATATGAGTTAAAAATAGAAAAAAATGATACCACATTTAGTAGAGATAGTTTGGTATTTACAACTGATGATAAAGGAAGAATAAGTAATTTAGATAATAAGACTGTTACAGATAAAACATCTGATGTAGTCGAATTTAAAGAAGAAGTAAAAAATAAACAAAAAGAAAAAATAGGTACTATTTCAAATGTACTAGTAATGAGTAAAGAACAACAAGTAATAGATGAATTAGAATTTGAATTAGTGAGTAAAAGTGACCCTAAAGATGTTATAGTAGTAAAAAGCGTTAAAGGGGAGTTATCTAAAGTTCCTGTCAAAATGGGGGATAAATATACGTTAAGAATTAAAAACAGTAAAAAGTACACTTATCAACAAGATATAGAAATTCATGATGAAGGTGGAGAAGCAATACCATTTCTATCAGGTACAGAAGAACCACTTGCTAAAATTTATTTAGCTGAGAAATAAGCTCACGATAATTCTTAATAGTGATTAATAAAAATATTAAACCTATATAAGTTAATTTACCAACTTATATAGGTTTATTCTAATTATCCAACCCAACTAGTCTTAATACTCTATCAAAATAAGAGTTGTTTTTTTCTAATTTTTCTTTTGTTTCTCTCACCTGAACGGGTTCATCTGTGATTATACCGTTCGCAGGGCTTTGTAAATATTTAGTAATTAAACTAGGATCATTTATTGTCCAAACATAAACTGATTTATTTTGAGATTTTGCTTGTTCCACTAGAGTATTACTAAAAGAAAAATCTTCTATAGCAAAAAAGTCAACATTATTATTAGAAAATTTACCAAACTGGAATGGTATTATATATCCTGTTTCTAGTTGAGGTGCTTTAGATTCTAATTCTTCCATAACTTTTAAGTCTAAAGACATATATTTATAATTGTTTTCTATATCTAACTCTTTCACCTTTTCTATAAATATATCAACATAGTTATTTGGTTCACCACCATGAGGTTTTAACTCGACAACAAGTTTTATATTTAGTTCTTTAGCTCTTTTTACATATTCTTCAAAAGAGGGAATCTTACTTGTATGACCAGATTGAGAAATAGGTAAGCCCACTAATTCATTATATGTCATATCTTGAACTTTTTTATTTATACCTGCAAGACGTTTTAAATTATAATCGTGCATTACTATAAACTTGTTATCTTTTGTCATAAGAACATCCATCTCAACATAATCGACTCTAGCTTTAGCCGCAGCTTCTAATGCTTCAATAGAATTTTCTACTCCTTTTTCAACATAACCTCTATGGGCAATTGTTTTTATATTATTATTTACTCCATTAGAGTATAAAGTGAAGCCATTGAAAACAATTATACCTAAAACTAAAAGTGTTGATAAGAAAAGAAAGACTCTAGATTTTTTCTTATCTTCTTTTTTATTTATAATTAATTCCTTAGATATTTGATTTTCTTCTATTAACACTGTGATAATTGCCGTTATACTTGTTACTTTAGAAAGGGCTCCAAAGAAAAAGATAGTTGTGCTTAGAATAGTAAAGAATAATGTTTCAATAATAAAGTTATTACCCTTTGGATCAATAAAGGCTAAGAAAGATATTGTTAAACTTAAAGTAAATAATGAAATTGTAGCATAAATTAATTCGAATATACCTATAGTAATAAAGAATTTCAACTTACCTTTTTTTGTAAGTCTCCAACTTTCCTTTATACTATCTAAAATTTTCTTGTCTCCTATGGCTGTAAGAGGTAGTGTGAATATTAACCTAATATAGATATATGTAGCGACAACAACAACAACTGATAAAATCAAACTGCCAGAATTAGATTTAGAAAGCTCATCAGTAATAAATTTAGGAATATAGAAATTTTGTGAAAGTATAGATTTTATTCCAATATTAGCAACAGGAATAGATAAAATAAAATAACCGATAAAAAATATAATCTGTATACCGATTAAATTTTTCATTTTTTTCCATGCATTACTAGCGATATTACGAATAGAATAGGTGCTCTCTACTAATTGACCGTAAATAGTAAAGGTTAATGTAGAAAATTCTATAAAAATAAAAAATGCTGCAGTAAGAATTAAAACTATAAGTAGTATAAAACTAATAGGATTAGAAATAATATGATAAATATTATTTTTATCTAGATTGTCTTCTCCAGCAAAATTTAAAGCTAAACGAAATATATTGGAAATTAACCAAATACCAGCTAGCAAAGTTAATTGTAATACAGTTGCAACAGCAAGATAGGTTGATTTATTTTTATAGATATTAGTCCAAATCTTACCAAAAAGCCGTAGAATAGAGATTTTCATTGTATATCCTTTCGTTATCTAGTTTATAAAGCTGCTATGATTATACCAAAGTTAAAATCCTATAAGCAAGAAATATACTATTAAAAAAAACAATCGTTAAAATAATGATTGTTTTTCAGTTTTAAAAAACAAAAATAAAAAATTAGGTAACGTTACTTTTTTCTATTGACAAATGATGTTAAGTGATATAAAATATAAAAAGTAACGTTACCATTTATATTTTATAGGTTGTTACCGAAGTGTTATTATTAAAAATTAAGAAAATAAAAAAAGGAGAAAATATAATGGATTTAAAAAAAGTTGTTAATGAAGTTGTAGAACACAGTGGTGGCGAAAGCAACATTCGTAGTGTGGTTCACTGTGCAACACGTCTTCGTTTAGAATTAAATGATGAGGAAAAATATGATAAAGATAAGTTAGAGGATATTGAAGGAGTTAAAGGTGTATTCTTTAACAATGGTCAACTTCAACTAATCTTCGGAAGTGGTCTAGTACAACAAGTGTATGCTGCATATAATGAAGCTTATAAAGGCGATAATGTTAATAGTGAAGAAGATTCTTCAGATACAGTAAAAAAAGCAAAAGGAAATCCTATCCAACGTTTTGTTAAAATGTTAAGTGATATCTTTGTACCAATCATTCCAGCAATTGTAGCTGGAGGGTTATTAATGGGGATTAATAACGTATTAACATCTAAAGATTTATTCTATGCAGGTAAATCAGTTATTGAAGCAAATCCAAGTATTGCCGGTCTTGCTGACATGGTTAATGTTTTTGCTAATGCACCGTTCGTGTTCTTACCAGTACTAATTGGTTTCTCTGCAACTAAGCGTTTTGGTGGTAACCCATATCTTGGAGCAGCGCTTGCTATGTTAATGGTTCACCCAGATATTATGAATTTCTATGTGTTTGGTAAATTAGATCCAGCTACTAATCAACTTTTAGCGCCAGCTGTTGATATTGTTAACCAAAGTGGACAAGCTGTAGAAGGTTTACAAAAAGTAACAACTCTACAATATTGGGATGTATTTGGATTTAAGATTGCAAAAGTTGGGTATCAAGGTACAGTATTACCTATTCTAGCAGCAGCATGGCTTCTTGCGACTATTGAGAAATTTTTACGTCGTGTAACACCATCATGGTTAGATAACTTAACTACACCGTTAATTTCATTATTCGTAACTGGATTTGTAACATTTGCATGGATGGGGCCAGTTCTTCGTGAAGCAGGTACTCTACTTGGAGAAGGATTACAATGGCTATACACTAATGGTGGATTTGTTGGAGCTGGTATTTTTGGTCTATTATATGCACCAATCGTTATTACTGGACTTCACCAAAGTTTCGCAGCTATCGAAACTCAATTATTAGCTGCAACAGGATTAACATTTATTTTCCCTATCGCATCTATGTCTAACGTAGCTCAAGGGGCAGCAGTTCTTGCAGTATTAGTATTCTCTAAAAACACAAAAATGAAATCAATTTCTTCAGCATCAGGTATTTCTGCATTACTAGGTATTACAGAACCAGCAATGTTCGGGGTTAACTTAAGACTTAAATATCCATTCTACGGAGCTATAGTAGGTAGTGCAGTAGGTAGTGCATGGATTGGATTTAACAAAGTATTTGCATCAGCTTTAGGTGCAGCAGGACTTCCAGGATTTATCTCAATTCCTGCAAACCACTGGTCAGTATTTGCTATTGGTATAGCATTATCATTCGTCGTAGCATTCTCAGTAACAGCATACTTCTTCAAAACTAAGAAAGAGCTTGTAAATGCTAGCTAATAATTGGAAACAAAATCTTCATTTAGAACCAGAAAAAGGTTGGCTAAATGATCCAAACGGACTAGCTTATTTTAAAGGTAAATATCATATATTTCATCAATACTCGTATGAAGTAAATGGTGGATTAAAACTATGGTATTACTACACAAGTAGCGATCTTAAAAAATATGAAGATCGAGGCGTATTCTTAACACCAACAATTGAAGAAGAAAAAAGTGGTGTTTACTCTGGAAGTGCCAATATAGAAGGTGATAAGTTAGTTTTCTATTACACAGGAAATGTGAAATATAAAGGAGATTATGACTACGTTCATGCTGGGCGTGGTCATAATACCATATCATTCTCAACAGAGGATGGAGTAAACTTTACTGAGAAAAAATGTCTTTTAACGACAGATGATTATCCTAATATGTCAAACCATGTTAGAGATCCGAAAGTATTTGAAAAAAATGGTAAAAACTATCTAGTGCTTGGAGCTAGGGATAGCAATGATTATGGTTGTTTATTGGTATATGATAAAGATACTTTAGAGCCATACAAAACTATTTATTCTGAGAAGAATCTAGGTTTTATGTGGGAATGTCCAGATTACTTTGAAGTTGATGGAAAAGAAATCTTTATGTTCTCTCCTCAAGGAATATCTAGAATGTATCCTAATTTTGAAAATATGTATCAAATAGGATATTCAGTTGTAGAAGAAGGAATAGAGAATGTAGAAAAAATAAATAACTTTAGTCTATTAGATTATGGTCATGATTTTTATGCGTCTCAAACATTTTTAGATGAAGATAATAATCGTGTACTAATAGGATGGATGTATGTTCCAGATAGTAGTTACACAAATCCAACATCAAAATTTGGGTATCAAAACTGTTTAACAATACCTCGTGTAGTAAATTATAAAGATGGTAAAGTATGTCAAACATTGCACAAGTCAGTAAAAGAATTATTAGGAGAAAATATAAAAGATAGTGATTTTACTGAGAAAACATGGTATTATAAACAAGAGCATGGTCAAGAGTTTGAAATCGAAATAGCTGATTTTAAAGTAAGCTACAATGACAATGAATTAAAAGTAGATTTTGGGACTAGTGGCTATGGTCGTGATAATAGAAATTATAAAGTGAATATAGAAAATGTAGAAATAGTTTTTGATAGTTCATCAATAGAGTTATTTGCTAATGATGGATCTTTTGCATTATCAACAAGATTTTATCCAGATAATCACAATGTGAAAATTTCAGCAAATAATTATATAGCACAAAAACTAGGAAGGATAGAAATTAGAGAGGAGAACTAGAATGGCAGTTTTATGTATAGGAGAAATGCTAATTGACTTTATTGGCGAAGGTGTAGGTAAAATCGATACTGTTAAATCTTTTAAAAAAGAAGCTGGGGGATGTGTAGCTAATGTTGCATGCGTCACTCAAAAATTAGGTCATAAGAGTTATCTATTAACATCATTAGGAGAAGATGGTTTCGGAGATTTCTTAGAAAATACTTTAAAAAAAGAAAATGTAGATTGTAAATATGTAAGCCGTAAAGGGCATAGTTTTACACCATTAGCATTTGTATCTTTAGATGAAACAGGGGACCGTTCATTTAGTTTTTACTTCAAAGGTTCTTCAGCTTTAAAAATTAGTAAAGAAGATGTAGAAAAAGTAGCTTTATCTGAGATTGAAGCAATTCACTTTGCTAGTATTGCTATTCAAGAAGAATCAAAAGATAGCCATCATCTTTTATTAAAAAAAGCAAAAGAAGCTGGAGTTCTAATTTGTTTCGATGTTAACTTAAGATTTAATCTTTGGGAAGATAAGAAAGTATATTTAGAAACAATTAAAGAATTTTTACCATATGTTGATGTAATCAAGGTTGCGGACAATGAACTTGAATTTTTAACTGGTACAACAAATATTGATGAAGCTTTAGAAAAAGACTTTTCACACATAAAAGTTGTTCTTTACACTAAAGGAGAACATGGAGCAGAAGTATATTATCAAGATAAAAAAGCTGTAACAGAAATTCCAAATGTTAAGGCGATTGATACTACAGGGGCAGGAGATGCTTTTGCAGGTTCATTTTTATCAAAACTATTAAATCATAGTAATCTTGATGAAATAACAGAAGAAGAATTATTAGAAATGGCAACTTTTGCAACAAACTACGCTAGCTTAACGACGACAAAAACAGGTGCTATTTCTAGTTATTTAACAGAAGAAGAGTATAAAAATTTAATATAAAATAAACTATTAAGTAAATTGAATATTTTTCAATTTACCTTTTTTAATTAACCTTAGAAAATTGTTTAATTATAAATATTTTAATAGAAAATAATATGGTTTTATTTATTTTGGTTATTTTTATAAAAGTATTTCAATCAGCTTGATATTGCAGTATTTCTATATGTAAACACACGATAGATAATGTTTATTTTATATTTTTGATTATATAGATTCTATAATAATAATTAGAAAAAAGGAGTTTTTATGATTTACATAACAAAAAATAATAGTTCAAATATTATTGTCTTTTTAGTATAATACAATCATATGAAAATATGTAAAGGAGTTAAATCTTTAATGAAAAATTATTCTTTAAAAAATGACTTTTTAGGGGAGTTAATTGGATCATTTATCTTAGTTCTTTTCGGAACAGGTGCAGTGGCTGCAGCTGTTCTATATGATGCTCATCAAAGTTTATTTCAAATTGGTATGATTTGGGCATTGGCAGTAACTTTTGGTATTTATATGACTAGACACCTAAGTAACGCTCACTTTAATCCGGCAGTTTCAGTAGCAATGGTGCTTACAGGCCGCATGAGTGCAAAAAGATTACCAACATATATAGCAGGACAATTTATAGGTTCACTATTAGGTGCATTAACTGTTTATGGTATATATGGTTCATCAATAGCTCAATATGAAGCTAAGAAAAATATTGTTAGAGGTACTTTTGAATCTGTAACAACAGCTAAAATGTTCGGTGAATATTATAACCAACCTGGAGGATATACTATTTCAATGCCACTAGCTATTGCAGTTGAGGCATTAGGGACATTCTTATTAGTACTTATTATTTTCTTATTTACAGAAGGTGCAAACGTAGGGAGACCAAATGATAACACAGCTCCAATTTTAATTGGGTTAACTGTAGGATCACTTCTTGCGCTTTTAGCATCAATTACACAAGCTGGTATGAACCCAACACGTGACTTTGCACCACGTTTAGTAGCGTGGATGTTTGGATGGGGTAATGCCGCATTCCCAGATTCAAGCGGTGGATTTTTCTGGGTATATATTCTTGCACCACTTGTTGGTGGTATTCTGGCTGGATATTTCTTTACGAAAGTATTAGAACCAGCGATGAAAAAACAATCAGAATTAAACAAATAATACATAAAAATATACTTTTAACTAAAGGAGAGAGTTAATATGTCAAACAAAACAGATTTAATTTTAGTAGGTGGCTTTTTAGGAGCTGGGAAAACAAGTCTTTTATGGGAAGTTGCAAAACGTTTAAACTTAAAAGGACGTAAAGTAGGGTTAATTACTAATGACCAAGCTAGCGAATTAGTAGATACATCATTTTTAGAAACTAATAATGATATTGTTGAAGAAGTAAGCGGAAGTTGTTTTTGCTGTAACTTTGGTGGATTTGCTGAAGCAATTGCACACCTTCAAGAAGCAAATAACAGTGATATTATATTAGCTGAACCCGTTGGTAGCTGTACAGACTTATCGGCAACAATTATGCAACCACTAAAAGAAAAATATAGCGATAAAGTAAATTTAAAACAATTAACAGCATTAGCAGATCCAACTCGTTTAAGAGCTGTACTAAAAGATCACTCAAACCCTGGAGATTACATTATCTATAAACAATTTGAAGAAGCAGATGTAATCTTAATTAATAAAACAGATTTATTATCAGAAGCTGAGTTATCTGAATTAGTAGAACAAACTAAAAAAGAATTCAATAATGAAAATGTACTTACAGCAAGTGTGAAAACTGTTGAAGGGCTAGATGAATGGTTTAACTATATCGTTAATAGTGAAAAAGAAGTAGGACGTAGAATAGTTGAAGTTGACTATGATACATATGCTGATGGTGAAGCGCTATTTGGTTGGTTAAATGGAATATATAGTGTAGCAAAAGAAGAAAACTTCAATGAACTTGCGGCTGCATTTTTAACTAATTTAGGAGAACGATTTGATTCTCAAGGATTAAACGTAGGGCATGTTAAATTCTTATTACAAGGTAAAAATGAAGGTATTGTAGGTAATATCGTTGGTAAAAAAGAAACTGGAAGTTTACGTACACTAGATAGTAAAAGTGATGATGTGTACTTAACAGTTAATGCACGTGTAGAAGTTCATCCTGATACTCTTGTTGAAATAATCAAAGAGGAAGTAGAAAGAGTATTTAGCGCTGTAGGTTATAAACAAGAAAAACTTAACGCACTTATCCCTGGACGACCAAATCCTACATTTAGATATAGAGAAATCGTTAAGCTATAATTTTAGTAAAATAATAATAATTATGGTAAAATATCATTAAGTGATAGTTGCTTGGATGCCGATTCAAGCAACTATATTTTTAGAGGAGGAAGATGCATGTCAAATAATAATTTAAAAATTAGATTATCTGTAGATTCTTTTTATGATAGTATATCAAAGAAAAAACAAAAAACTAAAATAGACCCTAAAAAACTAAGTAAATCATTGGGATATGATGAAAAAATTATCAATGAGTTTCCTGATGAAATTAATATGGGGTTATCATGTGGTAATCCAGTTAATCATTTGAAAATAAAAGAAGGTCAATCTCTTATTGACTTAGGTTGTGGAGCAGGAATGGATATCTTTATTACAAAGATGAAAAATCCAAAAGTAGGAACTTTATATGGGCTTGATAGATTAGATTCTATGTTAGAAAAAGCCAAAAAAGTTCGAGACAATAAGAAGTTCGATAATATTGAGTTTATAAAAGGAGAATTAATCGATATTCCTTTAGAAGATAAATCAGTAGATAGAGTAATAAGTAACTGTGTTATTAACTTAGAACCTGATAAACAAAAAGTATATGATGAAATATATCGTATACTTAAAGAAGACGGTATGTTTGTAATAGCTGATATTATTTTAAAAAAAGAACTTCCGTTAGAATGGAAAAATTCTAGTAGAATGCACTGTACTTGAGTGGCTGGTGCTCTTCTGGAAGAAGAGATGGCTGAGATTATTGAAAAATCAGGATTTACGAAGTTCCAAATCATTAATTCAGACGTAACAGATGAGTATGCGGAAAAATGGGGATATGGTAAAGAAATGAAAGATTTTATCCAAAGTGGACTACTTATTGGAAGAAAATAATTATTTTGGCTAATGTTTAAGAAAACGTTAGACATTTATTTTGACATGTATAGACAAAATAAGTTAAAATATTAAGAAATAAACAATAATTAAGAAAAAAATTTTTTCTAATTTTATTGTTGATTAGAGCATAAAATTTGGAATTTTGGTATAATAGAATGTATAAATAACTTTTTTCAATAGTTATGTTATAAAGAGAAATTATAAAAGTATATAGAACGACTTAAATTTTTCTAAGAAAGAACTGTTAATATGTATTTAGTATTTTAAATAATAGTTTAAACTAGATTTTAGTTAGTTTATATATAATGATTTTATATTGGAAAAAACAACACAAAAATATAGTAAGGAGTGAAAGTCAATGAGGTTATTATTGGCAGAGGACGAAAGAGACTTAGCAGATGCTCTAGAAGCAATGCTAAAACACAACAATTACTCAGTCGATGTAGTAAACAACGGACAAGATGCATTAGACTATCTAATGTTAGATGATTATGATGGAGCTATTCTTGATGTTATGATGCCACAAATGGATGGAGTAACAGTAGTAAAAAAACTTAGAGAAAATAAAAAAAACACACCAGTATTATTACTAACAGCTAAGTCAGAAATTGAAGATAAAGTATATGGATTAGATAGTGGTGCAGATGACTATTTAACAAAACCATTTGTTACAAGAGAATTATTAGCAAGGGTACGTTCTATGACGAGAAGACAGGCTACATTTACTAGTAACGTACTAGAATTAGGTAATGTTAGTTTAAGTAAATATACATTTGAATTATCTACAGAAAAAGATAAAGTAAGATTATCAAATAAAGAATATCAAATGATGGAAATGCTTATGAGGAATCCAGGGAACGTTATTCAAACTGAACAATTTTTAGAAAGAATCTGGGGTTATGACAGTGATTCTGAAATTAATGTAGTATGGGTTAATATTTCTTATTTAAGAAAAAAACTAAAAGCATTAGATGCTAATATCCACATTAAAGCAACAAGAAATGTAGGATATACATTGGAGATGCTGGATGTTTAAGAGTCTTAGGAAAAAATTTATAGCCACTGCTGTTGGTAGTGTTGCTGTAGTAATAGCGATACTTGCAATAGCATTGAACTTCATTAACTTTAATAAACTAGAAGAAAGAATAGATACAACTTTATTAGATGCTTCTAGGTCACAAGCATTGATAAAAATTTTTTCAGAAGATGGCGATGATTTGGTAATTACTAAAAATTCATCAAGTGCTACAGAATATAATGGTTTTTCAATTGCAAAAGTCGATAATAATGGTAGAATAATTAAAGCTTACCGAGATGATAGTTTAATAGCGGATCAAGATACTTTGCAAAGCAAAGTGATAGAAGCATTAGAAAAAGGAAAAACAAGTGGATTTATAGGTAGTTATAGATTCTTAAAAGTAGAAACAAATGTAGGAAACTTAATACTATTTTTAAATTGCCAACGTGAACTTGATTCTTATGAATCTTTTGTGAAAAATAGTGTTTTAATTTCAATAGGAGTAATACTATCAGTACTTGTTTTAATTATTCTAATATCAAAAAAGGTAATAGCACCAATACAGGAGACATATTTAAAACAAAAACAATTCATAACAGGAGCTAGTCACGAGTTAAAAACACCATTAGCTATCATTAGTTCTAATGCTGATGTATTAGAGATGATGAATGGAGATTCAAAATGGACTACCAATATTCATAATCAGGTTGATCGATTGACTAGCTTGGTAAATAGTTTGGTTGTATTTAGTCGAATGGAAGAAAAAGATACTGTAGAGCGAACTAGTTTTGACTTAACTGAAACTTTGAAGTCGAGAATTGAGGACTTTGATGAGTTAGCTAACTTCCAGAAAAAATATATTGTGACAGATATTGATGAAAATTTGAATTATTATGGAGAAAAAGATTCTATAATTCAGTTAATGGATATACTGTTAGAAAATGCAATTAAATATGCTCCAGAAGATAGTGATATATTGGTTAAACTTAATAAGAATAGAAAATATGCTACTTTAAAAGTTTCTAATAAAGCTAATGTAGAAAAAGGTGATTTAAGCAAAGTTTTTGATCGTTTCTATAGATTAGATGAATCTAGAAATAGTGCGATAAAAGGTTATGGTATAGGATTATCTATGGCACAGCTTATAGCAGAAAAACATAAAGAAACAATTCAAGCATATGCACCAGAAGATGGAGTCTTCAAGATTGAAGTGCGATTTACATTAGGTGATAGATAATAAATAAAAGGTAATCCTCTAAACCGTTTTGGTTTGGAGGATTATTTTTTACAATGAAGTAAAAGGTAACTATATGAAGAAGAATTATAGAAAAATTTGTAATTATAAAAAAACAATGCTATAATATGCTAAAAAATAAGAATATATTAAAGAAAAATAAGATTAATAAGAGTGGTAGATTTATAGATGAAAGTTAAAGGAGGAAAACTATGTTTGATGTATTTTTTGATTTTCTAATTGGGGTTGTTGAAAATGCGAAAATATCACTAAAAAAATTGAATAGAATTCAGAGAATTATAGCGGTTATTTTTTACTGTGCCGAGCTGATAACTCTTTTAATTATAGCTATGTTAACGATTAATGACTATCAAATCACAAAGGAGATATTATATTTATTTGGTTTATTCATTTTTGTATCAATATGCCATATATTATTTAATAGAAAATATCTAAATAATAGTGAAGTTGAAGATTAAAAAGAGGATAATCGTTATCTATGATTGGTGAATTTTAAAGATTGTTATTTCTGATGAAAAATTTGAAATTTATTTAATTTCCACTATAATATGATAACGTTTTATGCTATAATTAGTAAAAAGGGAAATCCTTTGATTTTATAGAAGGAGGGTTTTATTATGAAACCATTTAAAAGAACAGTGGAGAAAGTGTTAGCGTGGATTGCTAATATTATATTAATAGTAATAACAGGATTTTTAGCGTATGGATCATTCTTTAAGGTCTCTGTTTTAAAAGATAACCAAGAATTTTTAAATCTTTTTAAAGAAGAACTTGCTAAAAATCCTAATGGGGTAAATTTATCGGCTGAACAACTTCTTGATTATACGATTCAAGGACTTAAGATGTATTCAGTTCTATTAATTGTATTAGTTGTAGTAGCATTATTAGCATCATTCTTAATGAAAAAACGTATTTTATCAGGGATACTTTTCTTATTATTAGCAATAGTAGTAGCTGTTGGAACAGTAGGGGTATTAATACCTGTATATTTATTATATTTCATCGTAGCAATTATGCTATTTGTTAGAAAAGAAAACCCTGCGGAATATCAAGAAACAGTTAATTATTTGTAAGGATAAAATTAAGGAGAATTTCTATGGTAGGTAATATTTTATTGTTTTGTCAAATATTAATAAGTTTATATAGTCTTTATATAAACTTTAAAAATTCGGAGTATATGAAACAATCTAATATGGTTAATAGTATAATTTGTTATGTATCTCTAGGTATGATTAGCAATAATATTGATAATGTCTCTACTAAAGCAATTCTTACATTAGTAATGTTTTTAATATTAATAAGCGACTTTAATACGATAAAAATATTAAGAAATAATAATACAGAAATAGTTGCAGAAAAAATATAGCTATTTATTCTGATTAATCGTATAGAAACATTATACAAAAAGTATATACTTTAGAGTAATTTTAAAATTATGATTTTCTTAGAGTCATAATTTTAAGATTACTCTTTTTTATTATTTTAA
>ERZ773027.1185-NODE-1185-length-14420-cov-6.019979_pt1 | contig 14420 bp, 11 predicted proteins | sample MGYA00511032_ERZ773027 | MGnify/ENA primary metagenome ERZ773027 (study PRJEB29015, sample SAMEA2738138) | human oral metagenome | biome: human oral; feature: human-associated habitat; material: saliva | place: China | collected 2190 ... | reverse complement strand
GCTCTGCAAGCTGGTGGGTAAGCATCTCTACATAGTAGGAACCGCCCCAAGGATCTATCTCCTTGCAGATCATGGTTTCTTGCTGAATGTAGATTTGAGTATTACGAGCAATACGAGCCGAAAAGTCCGTAGGGAGGGCAATAGCTTCGTCCAACGCATTCGTATGCAGAGACTGAGTATGCCCGAGAGCAGCTGCCATGGCTTCGATACAAGTGCGTCCTACATTGTTGAAGGGGTCTTGCTCTGTAAGCGACCATCCCGACGTCTGACTATGTGTACGAAGAGCCAAACTCTTGGGATTGGTAGCCCCAAAACCTTTGACAATCTTTGCCCAAAGCATACGTGCGGCACGCATCTTGGCAATCTCCATAAAGTGATTTACTCCGATAGCCCAGAAGAAAGAGAGACGAGGAGCAAACTTATCTACTTCTATCCCTGCGTTAATCCCGGCACGGAGGTACTCGATCCCATCACAAAGGGTGTAAGCCATTTCGATATCTGCCGTAGCCCCAGCCTCTTGCATATGATAGCCTGAGATGGATATAGAGTTGAACTTGGGCATCTTTTGCGAAGTGTACTCAAATATATCCGCAATGATATGCATTGAGAACTCGGGAGGATAGATGTATGTGTTACGCACCATGAACTCCTTGAGGATGTCATTTTGGATGGTACCTGCCATCTCTTCCAACTTAGCCCCTTGCTCTAGACCGGCATTGATGTAGAAGGCAAGGATGGGAAGAACGGCTCCGTTCATCGTCATAGAGACGGACATCTTAGATAGAGGGATCCCATCAAAAAGGACCTTCATATCCTCTAGAGAGCAGATAGAAACACCGGCTTTACCTACGTCCCCTACTACTCGGGGGTGGTCGGCATCGTATCCACGGTGCGTTGGGAGGTCAAAGGCAACAGAGAGCCCTTTTTGCCCCGAAGCAAGGTTGCGTCGGTAGAAAGCATTGGACTCTTCTGCCGTAGAGAATCCGGCGTATTGTCGGATCGTCCAGGCGCGGAGAGGATACATAGCACTATAAGGGCCTCGCAAATAGGGAGGAATCCCCGATACAAAATCGAGGTGCTCTAGGTCTTTTATATCCTCGTGGGTATATACTTTCTTAACATGGATTTGCTCGGGTGTGAGCCAAGCTTCCTCTTCTATAGAGGGCATACTCTGTACCGTAGGGTTCGTAGTAAAGCCCTGCTTATCTATGTCGATAGCTGCGTAATTGGGTCTTGTGTACATAATAATTACTCTACGGATTTAGATGCCAAAATGCTGATTGAAACTGGCGAGCGTAGCCAAAACGTCGCTCTTCACATGTATGTAATGCTCAATCCCCAGAGCCTCTAGCTCAGGGCGACAAGCCGGATTCCCTGCTACTACCATGGGGCATTTCCCCCCGATGGCTTGGTAGGCTTCTGGTGCGTAGGTGGCATATTCATCGTCGCTAGAGCAGAGTACTATGATATCAGCTCCCTTGCTAAATGCTTCGTCTACTCCCTCTTGGATAGAGTCGAACCCTAGGTTATCGATGAGCTTATATCCGGCACAAGCGAAGAAGTTGCCCGCAAATTGGGCACGAGCAAGGCGCATGGCAAGGTTACCAATCGTAAGCATGAAAACCACGGGTTGCTTGCTAGCCTGCTCTGTACTAAGGCGTAGTGCCTCGAAGTCCGAAGCCCCACGGCTGAAGTCCAAAGCGAGTACATCTTCTTCTTTAGAGTGGTCTACGCCACAAGAGTGGTGGTGTGCCTTTGTCTGAGGGAGCTTGTCGTGTACTGTCTCTCCAAAGTTGGGGAACTCGTTGGTACCGAGTAGAGACTCTTTGCGTTGTGCCACCGCTTCGTGTCGAGTGCGATTGGTTGCGTTGATTCTCTCTTGTACTTTTCCTTCTCGCACAGCTGCGGCAAAACCGCCTTCCTGCTCAATTGAGAGGAACAATTCCCAGGCTTTGTGAGCAATGTTTGAGGTTAGAGTTTCGATATAATAAGAGCCGGAAGAGGGGTCTATAACCTTGTCGAAGTGACTCTCTTCTTTGAGTAGAAGTTGCTGATTGCGAGCGATGCGCATGGAGAAGTCGTCGCTCGAACCATAAGGAGTATCAAAGGGAAGTACCGTGATGGAGTCTACGCCGCCAAGGGCTGCGGACATGGCCTCTGTTTGCGTACGGAGTAGGTTCACGTAGCTATCGTAGAGGGTCATATTCCATTGCGAAGTAATGGCATGTTGATTGATTTTTGCCACCTTGCGATACTCTTCGCCATGCGCTGCCACGATCTCCGCCCAAAGCCAACGTGCTGCTCGGAATTTGGCAATCTCCATAAAGTAATTAGAGCTGATGCCAAAATTGAACTTGATACGTTTTGTTGCCTCCTCTACAGTATAGCCATCCTCTACTTGGGCGGAAAGCATCTCGGCTCCCCAGGCTAGGGCATAGCCTAGTTCTTGAGTTATGTATGCTCCTGCATTAGCAAGCATATAGGCATCCACTTGTAGTATTCGCATCCCCTTGAGGGCTTGAGCTGCCTCTACGACCTCACGAGCCTCAGCGCGCCAATCGGGATTGCGCTTCCCTCGTACAAGCTCTCTCTTAAAGGGGTTGTAGTTGATGGAGCCAATCACTTGGTCGGGGTCAATGCCTCTATCTTGTAAGTATTGAGTAAGCTCACGAGCTAAGCGAGCGGCTTGAGATACACAGCAGCTAAGGTTTAATTCGATAGCTGTTGGTTCGATATCTTTTAGGAGTGTGGAGAGACCCTCTTGGGTAATCCATGATGCAGCAAGGGTAAATGAGGGGGCATCTACGCCTTTGAAGAGCAAATCAAGAGCTATTCGATTCGCTTCTTCCGGCGAAGAGGCCTGGATCTCCTGCCGTGTGTACCATTCGTTATTCAGTTTCGTAGAGCGTACATAGGGATACTCGCCGGGAGCAACCATAGGGGTGAGCAATCCATCGAGATCCTCACGGCGGTAAAAGGGTTGTACGTCAAAGCCTTCCTTGGTGCGCCATACGAGTTTTTTGTCGTAGGGAGCGCCTTTGAGGTCAGCAGTAATTTTTGCTTTCCACTCTTCTGCTGAAGTAGGAGAGAAGTCTGCAAAAAGATTTTGTTTTGTTGCCATATTGTGTATTGTCTTTTCTATCTCAAAGTAATGGGGCCGATACGCTTATCGGCTGCAAAGTAAGCACTTTATAAGCTATTGACGATGCTCTAGCGAGCACAAATAGCTTTAAAAGCACAATAACGACACGCATCTTCATCCTCTGCCTGAGTGAAGGGAATATCCGGGGAGAAGAGACGGAGTAGTACTTCGTGCAGCTCGTGGCAATACGAATTACGTATCTCGGAGGTTGCATAGTCTTCTATCTCTGTTTGCTCTAACCTTATCAAGGGATTATAACTTTCCTTATTGCTACACATTCCCTTTAGTTGATACAGAGAGGGTTGTACCTGATTGTATCTGGGTTGTAGCCACTTTAGTCCTTCTTGCTGAGCCCTTCCGTTCTCTACCAAGCGGAGAACAGCCTCCGAGTAAAGGAAGATTTGAGCAATAGCCTTGCGGTGTTGAGTCTTCTCTTGAGCGAAGTAGAGCTGACTCCAATCCTTGAATGTTTGAGAGTCCGTCCCCGTTTTGTAATCCACAATGCGCAGGCGACCATCTACTTCATCCAATCTGTCTATAAAGCCCTTAAAGCGTACATCAATCCCTAGCTCCGGGAGAGACTCTATCATATCGATTCGCTGCTCGGAGGCTACATAAGCGAGCTGATGCCCCCCTTGGGTGTATTGTGCATCAAACTTGAGAACCGCATAAACCTCCTCCATGATCATCCTAATGTACATTTGGTGCATCCCCTCAATTTCGTTGGGAGTGCTCTTTTGATGTAGAACATCTTGGGCATAGTAGGAGTTTACTACAGCACTGATTCTCGGTAAAGATGTATGGGGATCGAGCAACCACTCATAGTCTTGAGAAGAGAGCGACTTACCCTCATAAGGCTTGTATAGCTCCTGCATTACATTGTGTATAACGGTACCAAAGTCTCCGGGGGAGAGTAGGTCTGTGCGTTCTTCTACCTCGGGAATCTGTCGTATGTATTTGTAGTAAAATTGTAGAGGACACAGGGCGTAGGTAGAGAGGCTACTAGCCGAGAGAGCCTTCTTTACATTGTCTCTGTTGCCCGTTGTGTATTCCCTAAGAATTGCCATTACCGCCTCATCTTTAGGAATGGTAATCTTGGGAGTTTGGGTGGCGAGCATAGATACCTTTACGGTATGCTCTTGGGGTGTGAGGTGGAATAGGTAGAGTAGCTGTGCCAAGAAGCGAGAGGGTTCTTTTTCACTTCTACTATCCACGATGAAGAAAACCCTACGGGCACGACTTACAAGGCGATAGAAGTAGTAAGCCTCTGTATAATCATCAGATTGATAGGTAGGCATATTGTACCCTTGGCGCACGTTGTACGGGATATATCCTCGGTTGATAGGGCGTTTGTGGGGGAGAGCTCCCTCGTTGCTCTCCGGGATAATGAGGTAGTCGAAGTTAATGAGCCTGCTCTCCAAGAATCCCATAATCTGTAGCCCCTCTAGTGGCTCTCCTTCGAAGGGAAGCGTCTCTTCTCCTACCAACTTAAAGAGTAGGCGGTAGAGAATGGTGCGCTCTGCCGTATCTCCCATCAGAGGGAGCAGGTTGCCCACTTGTATTACGAGGTCTCTTAGTTTTTTGATGAACTCTATCTCGAGCACTCGGATGTAGTGCACGTGGTCGGCCTCCGCCTTTGAGTCCGCTTCATCCTCTGCCGTATTATCCTCATCTCGGAGCAAAGAGGCAAGTTGGTCGAGTAGGGTGATCAGTCTTTGGATTAGGGCTGACTTATCCGATATAGGCTCGATAAGAAGGCGAAGAGGCTCGGGTAGCTCTTGAGGATAAAGAGCGCATATCTTTTGATAGTCGATATAGTAATAGTTATAGCGCAGAGCCTCGTTGAGTGGGGATAATTCCTCGCTACTTACCAAGAGGTTGCTTAGAGGATACTTGATGAGGTGCTCAAGAGCGTCAAGTGGGAGAAGTTCCCCTTTTTCACTCCATCGGGTAAATTGCTGTAGCTCAATGTATCTGTGGAGCCATACCGCCACGGAGGAGAGATGAAGGGGATACCCCATGGTTATATTGATGGGATGGGAGATCCCTTGCAGGGCATCGAGCAAAGGAAGTAACGTATTGACTTCGGGGAGTACAATGGCACATTGCAAGTCTTCGACAGCACGAGGGGCATCGTCTATGAGCTCTTGCAGTAGAGTTGGAACTAATTTACTCCGTCCTATATCCGAAGGGATCTGTACAATATCTATCTTGGGATCTAGCCGCTCTTGAGGACTTAGCCACTCCCCCCCTAGTTCTTGCTTACTCGCCTGCATCGTTTTGCCGATAAGATAATCCCAATCAGAAGGGGTGGTGTGATTGGCAAGCTTCACCTCTTCCCAATAAAATGAGGTGGTATAGCGCTCGTGGCTGTATTGCAGGCGTTTTAGTATCTTTCGCTCAGCCGTTGAGATATGGTACAGACCTGCAACGATAATATGCCTAACAGATGGGGAGAGAAGCTTTTGCAAGTTCTTGTCGAAATCCTCTTCGTTTACTTCTGAGGCACGGCGGGCAAGCATCCCACTATACCCTAATCCCAGACTCTCTAGGGTATCACGAAATCGATGGTAGAGTAGTTGCATCTCGGTGGTCATTGCCGAGAATAGCTCTTCTAGGCGCTCTTTCTTGTCGCTATTAACCTGGCTTAGATATCCAAAAAAGATTTCAATTGCTTCTCTTTGCTCCGGGCTTATGTAATCAAGTGAGGTAAGATCGTCTAGCGCCTTTAGATTGTGGAAAATCTCATCCGGCTCTACGAGGTAGTTGTCGATGTCGTTGAAGTCTGACAAAAGTTTCTCAGCGTGATCAAAGGGAAGGTGTGGGTTGCTTTTTTCGTCAATGGGGAACCCAAGTTCCTCTCTTAGGGTTACAATCTCGCGATAGAGAAGGCAAACTTGCTGGGTGCGCTGTGCTAATTTAAGCCCGGATAGCTTCTCTGTAAGGCTTGCGACTGTGATAATCTGAGGAGAAAAGGAGGGCTGATTTAGGCGTTTACTTAGCTCATAGCGAAAGAAGGTGCCGGCACGCTGTGATGGGAATACAAAACAGCATTGATGAAGTTCGGCACCATATTTATCGATACAGCGAGAGGCAAGGAGAGCGAGAAAAGAGTCTTCTTGAGATTGCATCATGATAGGCGATTAAAAGAGAGCTAAGCTATTGTTGAGTATATGGATAAGTACCCCCCAAACGATAGATCCGGAATAGTGACGAAGACAGCCAAACCAGAGGGCTAGTACCATGATGGGAAGAAAGTTGAGGACAGACCGATGTAGTAAGCTAAAGATGATAGCTGTCAAGAGAATGCCGGCAATGGGACTATGAGTTAGGCGTATAAGCAGAGGTTGTAAAGCCCCTCTTAGCAAAATCTCTTCGCAAATGCCCGTTAGGATACCGATAATAAGGAGTTGTTTGAGGCGACTTGCCATCTCTCTATCGTTTTGCAACTTCTCTAGCATTGCCTCACTTTCCGCATCGAATTGGCTAATCCATGCGCTTACATCCTTGGGGAGTGCCTGGATGGCTTCGCCCACGGCATATTGCAGTAGAGCCGATAGACCCCAAACAAGCAAGGTTATTCCCAATATAATTGCCCCTTCATACCATCTGTTTTTACCTCGGATAATAGGCTGTGCTGCTCTTAGACCCAATGCTTTGGGAGCCTTTCGATAGAAGACAAAATAGGCATAGAGCACTGCTGACCCCAAGAAAACAACGACATTTTGCGTAATGGCAATACCGAATATAGAGTGTGACAATAGGGGAGAAAGCAGGGCGTAAATTGCGCCAAACAGCCCAAACCCCAAAAGAAGACTCAAGGCAAAAACGAGGATTTCTTTCGCCGGAGAGATACCGGGACGTGGCGAAATGAGTCGTGCGGGGGAGTGCAAAATCATAGAGGAGCCTGTTGGTAGATGAGTCTATTATCTCTTACTAAAATGGTCTTCTGAATAGTCATTACAAAGATACAAAATAGGCTAGGTCTTATGCCCCTTTTTTTGAGAATAAAGACCGAAAAAGAAAAGGACAAGACCTCAAAAGAGAACTTTCTTGACCATAAAGTACAACCGAATGCCGCAAAAGAGACCGATACGAGGCCTATGAGACAGATTTAAGCAATCCCCTGAAGTGCACAATGGGGAGACGCGTACGACCTCTTATACAAGACCGCAGGAGACGAAAAAGAACGCGCCGACCATGCCCGACTCAATGGTATGTGCCTACCCTTCAGCGACCCCGCCTGGGACACCTGTTTCCCCCCTAATGGCTGGGGGTGCCGGTGCGATGTAATACAGGTAATCCCGGGGACGCACCCTCGCTCTCAGAGCGAGGAGGCCGTCGACCTCATGGAGGAGATGACACCCGGTAAGCAGGAGATTTTTAGGTTTAATCCGGGCAAAGAGCAAAAACTTATCCCGCCTCGTCATCCCTATTACGGCAAAAAGGGCTATGACCATTGTACAACTAAGCAAGGCAAACTCGCTGCCAACCTCGATAAAAACGAGGAGTGCAAGGTGCTACGCAACATAAAGCGGAAAGTAGTAGATCGCTCATACCTCGATAGACTCCCGAAAGTCTATCGAATAGCTATGGAAATTGTCGACGAACTCTGTGGCAAGGATCCTACGAGGAGACAGACAGAGCCAGTACCATTTGCTACAATACCTGATTACGTAATCTCATACCTAAAGAAAGAACATAATATTGACCTCAAGGCGAAGGGACAAAGCACTCAACTCCATATCAACGAAGAACAAGTAAAACACGCACTCAGAGGTGCAAAACAAGATCGGGGACAAGGCTTGTCTCCTGAAGAGTTCTTACTTATCAAAAAGGCTGTACATAGTCGTTTCGGATTTGACGAGCATAAAGGAAGACATACACTCGTGCTGGCTCTTAAACTTAATAACGAAGAATGGGCTAAATGGTGTTTCCAACTAGGATATGGAATAGGCAAATATGGAAAATCTAACCGACTGGTTACATCGAGAATCATAAACGAACGCAATTTGCCAAAAGAAATAAAATAGAAAAGAAAAAGAAGCAGCGGGGCAGGAATCGAACCTGCGATACGAAGGCCTTAGGAGAAAGACTCCTAAGGCGTTCCCCAATACCTACTATGGGCATCCGCGCTACTTCTTTCTATTGCAAAGGTAGAAAGAAAATTAGAATAAACTGCAGATTGCAGATTCCAGTATCAACTACGAACGAGATATTGAGATTACGAGAGAGTAGATAATAAGTCAAGACTACACCCTATAAAAAAGAACCGCCAAAGTCTAAAAAAAACCTGGCGGAGACCCTCGTGGTGTGCTAGGGAACACCCTAGCTCACCAATCTTTGACGCAAAGATAATAATAAAATCGGAATAAACAAATCATGGAAGTAGATCTAGATTCCCTCTCCGTTTCTCGATCCATCAGAATAGATTGTGCCTGAAATAGAAATCTTTCTTAGGCAGAATCCGGCTCCTTTTAGGCTGAATGTCTCCTCTACTTTTGGGTGAAATCGATTTCATTTTCAGGCAAGAGGGAAAAGATTTTTGGGCAGAGAAATGGAGTCTTTTTGGGAGCGTGGATTTCTAGACAAAGAGAAAGAAGTGGGTCGGTATCCTCTCTTTTCCTCTCCCAAAAGGGATGTCCAGAGGTGCCTCCTAGAGGTAGACAAATAGAAAAAGAATAGGGTTGAATACACCCCATGGCACACTCAACCCTGCGATATTGTTTAGCTTAGAATGACCTTAAACGGCGGCGATCTTATTTAGAATAGTCGTAGATGCCATATCCCGTTTTACGTCCGAGCTGACCGGCGCGTACCTTCTTGCGCAAGAGAGGATGGGGGCGATACTTATCGTCGCCATACTCATTATAAAGCACTTCCATAATGGCAAGGCAAACATCAAGCCCGATAAAGTCTCCCAATTCGAGAGGTCCCATGGGGTGATTGGCTCCAAGCTTCATAGCGGCATCAATCTCTTCTGCAGTAGCTACGCCATCAGCAAGTTCACCGATAGCTTCGTTAATCATGGGGATAAGAATCCTATTTACAACGAATCCGGGAGCTTCGCTCACACGCACTGCGGTCTTTTCGAGTTGTGCGCAAAGGTCAAGAACTACAGCGAGCACCTCAGGACATGTACATTGTCCGCTGATCACTTCTACCAACTTCATCTGAGGAACTGGATTGAAGAAGTGCATACCGATCACCTTTGCAGGGCGATTCGTTACCGAGGCTAGTTCTGTAATACTCAGAGAAGACGTGTTGGTAGCAAAGATTGCTTCTGGTTTGATGATACCATCAAGATTGCGAAGCGTTGCCTTTTTTACCTCCATATCCTCGGAGAGAGCTTCGATAATGAGATCGGCGTCGGCTATATCTGTAAAGTCTTGCGTAGTCTTAATGTGAGCATAGTACTGAGCAGATTGTTCTTCTGTAATCTTACCCTTTTCTACGAGGCGTGCGAAGTTCTTTTTTAGCTTGAGCATTGCCTTATCAAGAGACTCCTTGCTACGCCCTTTCATTATGATATCCATATTGTGCTGAGCAGCGCATTGTACAATGCCTGCACCCATGGTACCATTACCGATAACTGCTATTTTCATCTTATCTGTAGTATTAATTTGAATACAACCTCCCAAAAAGGGGAGAATGTCTATTCTTTGATTTAGAATTGAGGTTTACGCTTCTCCAAGAATGCTCCCATCCCTTCTTGTTGATCGGGATGTGCAAAGGTAAGACCAAAGAGCGTGTTTTCTGCTGCAATACCTGTATCAATGTCGCTTTGTAACCCTCTATTGATGGCCTCTTTGGATAGGCGCACCGCATTAGGCGATTGGGATGCAATCTCCTGGGCGAGCTCAAGAGCTGAGTTTATAAGTTCTTCCGGCTCTACAACGTGGTTGACCAAGCCTATGGCGAGAGCTTCTTCTGCTTTGATAATGCGACCCGTATAGATCAATTCTTTTGCTTTCCCTACACCAATTGTACGAGGTAAGCGCTGTGTGCCACTAAAGCCGGGCGTAATACCCAAGCCCACCTCAGGTTGCCCAAACTTTGCTTTAGACGAAGCAATACGGATATCTGCACTAAGTGCCATTTCACATCCACCTCCCAAACAAAATCCGTTGATGGCTGCGATGACCGGCATTGGCATTAATTCGATCGTGCGAAATACTCTACTACCCAACGCTCCAAAGTCCTTAGCTTCGGACGGGGTGAGCGAGCGCATCTCGGCAATGTCGGCTCCGGCAACAAAAGCGCGCCCCTCCCCGGTGAGGAGAAGGACGCGGATTTCCGTATTACTAGCGACTTCGTGCAAAGCCTGTTCTAGCTCCTCCAATACTTTACGAGAGAGCGCATTGAGGCTTTCTGGTCGGTCGATTGTAAGCGTTGCTATAGCACCGTTACAATCGAGACGAATTGTAGTGTACGAAGTACTCATAGCAAATCTTTTTAAGCGGGATTAGCGACCCGACTTAGCAAGTTCTACTTTCAGCTTTTCGTTGAGAATGGGTACAATCTTGTGGAGGTCGCCTACGAGACCGAGGTCTGCAACTTGGAAGATAGGAGCAAACTTATCCTTATTGATGGCGATAATGTATTCAGACTCTTCCATACCAGCAAGGTGCTGAATAGCTCCGGAAATACCCAATGCAATATAGAGATCAGGACGAACAGTCTTACCTGTCTGACCTACCTGACGATCGTGTGACATGATGCCAGCGTCAACCATTGCACGAGAAGAAGAAACTTCTGCTCCGAGGGTTGTAGCAAGAGCGTTGAGCTTTTCGAAACCATCATTGGTACCAACACCACGACCTCCAGATACGAGTACTGTTGCTTCTGTAATGTCGATGAGGTTCTTTTCTTCACGCTCCTTACGTACCAGGCGAACGCGGCACTTAGACTCGTCAAAAGGTACTTCTACCTTTTCTACTTCACCCTTACGAGAGGGATCGCTTTCCTTTCTACGCATCACGCCGGGACGTACTGTAGACATCTGAGGACGATGTTCCTTACAGATAATTGTAGCCATAAGGTTACCACCAAAGGCGGGACGGGTCATGAGAAGATTGCGATCTTCATTGATCTCAAGAGAGGTACAGTCTGCTGTAAGACCGGTGTGCATACGTGCAGAGAGGCGGGGACCAAGGTCACGACCTATAGTTGTAGCTCCTAAGAGGAATATCTCGGGTTTGTATGTATTGAGGATGTGAGTAATAGCTTGTGCGTATTGCTCTGTTACATAGTCTTTGAGAAGATCGTGCTCAACAAGGAGTACACGGTCTGCACCGGCAGCAATAAGCTCTTGGCTGAGGTTTGCTACATTCTGTCCGAGAAGAACAGCTGTAACCTTTTCTCCGATGGAGTCTGCCAATTCACGTGCCTTACCGATTAGCTCGAATGCAACGTTCTGAACTACACCTTCACGTTGTTCCGCAAAGACTTGAATTCCTTTATATTGTTCCTTATCCATAGTATGCTTTAGATAATGAATTTCTCTTTGAGTTTTTCGATAATAATATCGGCAGCCTCTTCCGGAGTGATCTCATCGTGGAGAGTACCCATAGCCTTAGCTCCCTTGGTAAATGACTTCTTAACGCTCGTAGGAGATCCCTTAAGACCCAAACGTTCGGGATCTACGGGGAAGCTATCAGCATTCAATTCTACAATTTCTTTGTCGAAGGCTTCCATGATACCACGTACGTTCATGTAGCGAGGTTCGTAGGCAGAAGCAAGGAAGGTAAGCATACAAGGAAGCTTTACTTCGAGTACTTCGTGACCTTCTTCTACATTACGACGAACGGTCAATAGGTCCTTACCATCGAACTCAACGTTCTCAACATAAGTAACCTGGGGAAGGTCGAGTTGTTCAGCAATCTGAGGACCAACTTGAGCGGTATCCCCGTCAATAGCTTGACGACCTGCCAAGATAATATCATAGTCGATAGTACGAAGAGCTTGAGAGATAGTGTAGCTTGTTGCAAGGGTATCAGCACCACCAAAACGACGGTCTGTTACAAGGTATCCCTTGTCTACACCCATAGCGAAAGCTTCGCGGATGATTTCCTTTGCTTGAGGAGGTCCCATGGTAATACAGGTTACCTCAGCACCAAACTTGTCTTTGAAGAGAAGGGCTTGCTCTAGTGCACCCTTATCATCGGGGTTCATAATGCTAGGTACCCCATCACGGATGAGCGTTCCTTTTACGGGATCGAGCTTAATCTCAGTTGTATCGGGAACTTGTTTGATACAAACAACTATTTTCAACATCTATAGTCCTCCTTCTTATTTTAATAGGTTTGCAGAAATAACCATGCGTTGAACTTCGCTGGTTCCTTCGTAAATCTCTGTAATCTTGGCATCGCGCATCATACGTTCAACGGGATATTCGCGAGTATAGCCATAACCACCATGGAACTGTACAGCCTTGGTTGTTACCTCCATTGCTGTCTCTGCACAGAAGAGCTTTGCTTCGGCTGCAGCTACAGAGTAGGGGAGCTGGGCATCCTTGAGCCAAGAGGCACGACGGATGAGAAGCTGAGCACATTCGATGCGGGTTTGTAGATCTGCAAGCTGGAATTGTGTGTTTTGGAACTTGGCAATGCTGCGACCAAACTGCTTACGTTCCTTCGTGTACTTAACAGTTTCGTCCATAGCACCGCGGGCAATCCCTACAGCTTGAGATGCGATACCAACACGACCACCATCGAGGGTCTTCATAGCAATCTTGAAACCACCTCCGATCTTGCCGAGGAGGTTTTCTTTGGGAACAATGCAGTTCTCCATAATAAGCTCGCACGTAGCAGAACCACGAATACCGAGCTTGAGCTCTTTCTTACCGATGCTAAAGCCGGGCATATCCTTTTCTACAATAAATGCAGAAATACCATGATTACCTTGGCTCTTATCTGTCATTGCAAAGATGATGTACACGTGAGCGTACTCAGCGTTGGTAATGAAGATCTTAGTACCATTGAGCACCCAGTGATCGCCATTATCTACAGCGAAGGTTTGTTGTGCAGAGGCATCTGTTCCGGCATTGGGCTCTGTGAGACCAAATGCACCGATCCACTCACCAGAGGCAAGCTTGGGTAGATACTTCATCTTTTGTTCCTCAGTACCATGCTCAAGAATAGGAGCACAACACAAAGAGGTGTGAGCCGATACGACTACCCCAGTGGTAGCACATACGCGGCTTAGTTCCTCTACAGCCATAGAGTACATTTGATTGGTTGCACCGGCACCGCCATATTGAGTAGGAATGGGGATCCCCATAATACCCAACTTCGCCATCTTCTTAACTGTTTCGATGGGGAAGCGTTCTTGTTCATCAATCTCTGCAGCTAAGGGTTTTACTTCCTTCTCTGCAAAAGCAGTGATCATCTGCAAGAACAGTTGCTCTTGTGGAGTTTGTGAAAAATCCATAGTGATTTATTTGAATCTTAATAATAGTCTCTCTTTTCTTCTTATTGACGCATTGGGCGCAAATCTTCTGCAAAGATAATAGATGCTTCTGTAGCTGCAATAACTTCTTCGCGAGTAAAGTGCTCATTAAGCTCTGTTACTACCAAACCCTCACCTTTGCGCACCTCGATTACACACATTTCTGTGATAATCAAATCTACTTGCCCCTGTGCTGTAAGAGGAAGACGGCACTTTTTGAGAATCTTTGGAGTCCCTTTTGCGGTATGCTCCATAGCAAGAATTACTTTACGAGTACCTACGAGGAGGTCCATAGCCCCCCCCATCCCCGGAGCTTTTTTGCCCGGGATGATCCAGTTTGCGAGGTCTCCGTTTTCATCTACTTCGAGAGCTCCCAAAATACTTACATCCACATGTCCACCACGGATGATCCCAAACGAAGTGGCACTATCAAATGAAGCAGCACCTGGTACCGGTGTGATAAAACCGCCTCCGGCATTGGTCCATTCTTCGGCCTCTTCGCCTTCTTTGGCAGCAGGCCCCATACCGATCATTCCATTTTCACTCTGGAGCATCACCTCAACATCAGCTTTGAGGTAATTGGGAACCATTGTCGGCAGACCTATACCGAGGTTAACCACATCTCCATCCTTCAATTCGAGAGCCACACGACGTGCAATAGTCTCTCTTATCTCATTCTTATCCATGGCTATATGTTTTTATTGAATCTTCTTATTGTCTTGTTCAGAGATTTATTTTTCTACTAGCCCTTCTTCCATACGACGGTGGAGCTCTTGTGCTATATAGGATGCCACATCGTCTGCAAAAGTATTAGCACCAAAACCTGCAT
>ERZ773027.1183-NODE-1183-length-14469-cov-6.103649_pt1 | contig 14469 bp, 8 predicted proteins | sample MGYA00511032_ERZ773027 | MGnify/ENA primary metagenome ERZ773027 (study PRJEB29015, sample SAMEA2738138) | human oral metagenome | biome: human oral; feature: human-associated habitat; material: saliva | place: China | collected 2190 ... | reverse complement strand
TATTCCTTATATTTGCCACTGATAAGGTATATAATGACTTTGGCGGAGTGAGTCGTGGATAGTGATACGCCTTGAATATGTACCCAAAAGAGACAAAATGGGTACATATTTAGAGTGTGGCACTTCAAGTATTTGAAATAAGAATGGAGGATAATTATCAAGCTGCTTATCGAAAGATGATAGCGGCAAAAGAACATCATCGAACCATTGAAGAGATTATTGATGATATCAAAAAACAACTTATGCTCGTAAAAGAGGAATCCTTTCTGATTCACGCTATGCGGTTGATTATCGAACTAGGCTCTAAAGCGACATCATCACTCTATACCCATCTGTTATCTCCAATGAGGCAAACACTGTATTTGATAGATGTCTATTACTCAATAGAGATAAGAGAAGAGTCTGTCAACATGGATGAAGAGCGCTGGAATAAAATAGCTATTTTACTCAATGAAATAGAAATGACTTATTTCGTCAGTATCGGGTTTCCCAATAATGGAGAATTATATCACGATGAACGCGATGAAAAAATAGAAGTCTCATTGGTAACTTTTTTTGGTTATTTCAGCAATGCTGTATTAAGCTATGAGGAACAGACTTTGGATAGGATTGTGAGATATTTCAAGCCATACGATAGGTATATTCAATCGCGCTATGGCTTTACAATAGATGAGGCATTGAAGTTTATTTTACATGTAAGAGGCTTGAATAACGATAAGTTAAACAATGTTATTCGACCTTGTGCTGATATATATTCTTTCTATAAAACTCATCCAGAGGAATGGCGCAATTTGACTCGAAAATTTGAAGAAAGAGGACTTAATGATCCTCGTGATTGCTGGAATGAACCCGAACTCAGCGATCTCAAGAAAGCTATAACAACAAGCCCTGGGGAGGTTCATGTACATGAGACAAAGGAGTTGATGAATGTAGAGATATCTCCTAATAGTTTACAGCACATTCTGGATTTCTTTTCGTATGACAAGGATTTATTAAAAGGGGAAATTGTTTACTATTCAAATAAGCATTACTCGGAATCACATCCTCTTGTTCAAATAGAAGAAAAATTCGTTTGCCCCATCACTAAATTCCTATTTGAGGGATTGTTCTTTAGATTGGATGAAGTGTTAATGAAAGAAGAACCCTCAGGTAAGTATAAACAAAACAAGGCAATAGCATTTGAGAAGAAGGTCAGAGAGGTATTTCAGGAGTTTTTCCCTAAAAAGACGAAGATTTTCGCTAATTACAGCGTTGATGGTACTTCGGAGAATGATTTATTAATAATAATTGGAAACGCTTGCGTTATAGTAGAAATAAAGAGTTGTAATTTTCGAGAACCATTTCGAGACCCCATCAAAGCATATGAACGGATAAAAAGAGATTTTCAGAAAGCTATTCAATCGGGATATGAACAATGTAGACGTGTAGAGAAGATCTTCTTAGCAAATCAGGATGTCGACATCTATGACGCAGAGAATAAGAATGCTAGTCTGTATCATCTTAAAAAAAAGGATATTGGCAAAGTTTGGTCTATTGTTGTTACAGATTTTAAGTACGGAGCAATTCAGACCGATCTTTCTAAGCTATTGGAGAAGGACGAAGATGCTCTCTATCCGTGGGCCGTTTCTATTGATGATCTAGAAGTGCTATTCTTATTAATGAAAAAGATGCTGAAAGGGATAGCTCCAGCACGTTTCATTGAGTTTCTTGATTATAGAGAAAAAATGCAAGAGCACGTTCTGTGTCTTGATGAATTGGAAATCTGTGGCTGGTATTTGAATGACCGTAAACAATTCAAGGAATATTCAGACAAGAATATGCTTCTTACCACTACTTCCGATATGGGGGCAATCTTTGATGCCTATTACCATGTTGGACTTGGATTCAAGGATGAATTGGACATAGGTATCAAGAAATGCTATAAAAAACCAGATTACCCAAAGTGTTTTGAGGTGAATGTTATAACGAATGATATGGAAAGAAGGTAGATAAAACTTATAGTTGCAAGGAGAACAATAAGTGATTGTATTTTCAGAGTTTTTAGGAAATGATGCGATTTGTTTATCTCTTAGTATAAAAGAGTTGTTATGTATGGTAGCGAAGACAATCATAGCGCAGTATGTGAAAGAGATGCGCAAGAAATATAAACTGACACAAGGGGATCTCTCTGAGAAAGCAGGAGTGGGGCTACGATTCGTTCGTGAACTGGAGCAGGGCAAGACTACGCTTCGCCTTGATAAAGTCAACAAAGTATTCGAACTCTTTGGCTCAGAGTGTGGCCCCGTGCCGATAAAACGAGATGGAGATGAAGTATGAAGCAGGCTATTGTTTATTGGAAGACGCTTAAGGCAGGTGTTCTCACAGAAAGTGATGAGGGCTATTCCTTTGCTTACGACAAGGACTATCTGACTATGCCCGAAGCTCAAGGCATAAGCCTAACAATGCCTTTGCGAGAAGAGCCTTTCCAAAGTAATGCTCTTCATCCATTCTTTGATGGACTTATCCCTGAGGGATGGCTTTTAGATATAGCCCAAAAGAATTGGAAAATAGAAGCAAGAGATCGAATGGCTTTACTGTTGGCTTGTTGCCGAGACTGCATTGGGGCAGTAAGTATTGAACCTCTAAATACGGCCGAAGATGAAGAATAGATGTCTATATTGCTACGAACCTTTAATTGATGGAGAGGTGAATTACCATGCCAAGTGTTGTCGTAAATTGTTTGGGACAAACCAAGCGCCGATATTGCCTTATACAAGTAACCAAGTACGAGCATTGGCTGACGAGGTTGTTCGTTCGCAGACCACAGTGACAGGAGTACAACCCAAGCTGTCTCTCGACTTTGATCAGATGAGCAATTCGCCCAAGCGATTTACCATAGTGGGCTTGTGGGGTCGGTTTATCCTTAAACCTCAAACAGAGCGTTATCCACATCTCCCCGAATTGGAGGATGTGTCGATGCACCTTGCAGAGATCGCCAAGATTGAAACAGTTCCTCATGGACTGATGCGATTCAGCGATGGCGAACTATGCTATATCACTCGTCGCATAGATCGAACAGAGCAGGGCGAAAAACTCCCAATGGAAGATATGTGTCAGCTCTCAGAGCGTTTAACGGAGTATAAATACAAAGGCTCACACGAGCAGATAGCCAAGCTGATCTCTAAGTATAGCTCTGTGCCGAAACTTGATCTTGTCAAGTATTGGGAGCAGGTCCTCTTTTCGTGGCTGATAGGTAATGCCGATATGCACCTTAAGAATTACTCGCTCTATGCTCCAGAGGCAAATGAATATCAACTCACTCCAGCCTATGACCTGCTGTCTACGGCACTTATTATTCCTGAGGATACGGAAGAACTTGCACTCACCCTCTGTGGCAAGAAGCGCAAACTCACCCGCCAACACTTCCTCGAAGCAATGATAGCCTCAGGTCTGGATGAGAAAGTGTGCGGCAACATCTTCGCTCGCTTTGGGCACATCCTCCCCGAATGGAAAACCTGCATCCGACAGAGCTTCCTTCCTGGGGAGATGCAGAGACAATACATCGAGCTTATTAATCTCAAAATCAACCAAATTTAAGAATGGAAAGGAAATATCCGTCTTGGGAAGTGTTTAAAGCAAAGTATCCAAGTGAACAGCTTCAACGAGATCGTTTCGAAGACTTAGTTCGTTCTCTATTCTGTGATAGATTTGGACTAAAGTATGGCATTTTTCAGTATCGGAATCATGCAGGTAATGAAACACAAACGGTTACTCAAGGTCTAGATGTCATAGGGTTTAATGCAAAGTTCTTCGAGAAGGAAATTGATGTAGGCCAAATTATAGGCTCCATTGAAACAGCCCACCAACGACATCCAGAGCAAAATAGGATGATAATATATACTAACATCCCATTTGGTAATCCTCCTAAAAATAAGGAGAAAACCTCAGCTCAGCAGAAGGTAGAGGAACACGCCTCGTCTGTGGGTATCACTGTTGAGTGGATTATGGACAAGATGATACTCGACCATGTGATAAAACTAGATTGGGTATATGATTATTTCTTCGCACTGGAATCTCCTTTGGAGCAAATATTAGAGTCCGAAGAATCTAATGCAAAGGCAATACTCGCCCCAATTCGTACAGCTCTATCCTTTAATGGAGACGTTATCAAGATTGATTACACTCAGGAGGAAACACGAGTACTGGATGCTATAAAGGAAAGGAGGCATATTGTCGTCTACGGAGAAGGAGGATGTGGAAAAACAGCCCTATTAAAGTCTATCTACGAAAAGAGAGGTGATTCTATGCCTATTTGCATTAGAAAAGCACAGGACATAAAGAATATAGGCTTAGATAGGCTATTTAATAGCGACATTGATACTTTTCTTAAAGTCTACAATGATGCCAGTACCAAAGTTATGATAATTGATTCTGCCGAAAGGATACAAGGTATAGATGATACGTCTACATTTGAATCATTTATCACAAGGTTAAATGATGCTGGATGGACATTCATATTCACAGTACGAAGTGCTTACATGGGAATCCTCCTAGAGGATCTAGGCCTCTCTTACAATATATTTCCAGAAACGATTCAGGTTAGTTCATTAACGAGAGATAAATTGATTTCATTAGCCGCTAATCACAACTTCAAACTACCAGAAAATGAGGCCTTTCAGGATAGACTATCTACTCTGTTTTACCTAGATTGCTACTTAAAGCTATATAGTACCCTTAAGAAAGATGATAGTTACTCTAAATTTTCCGAGCGTATTTGGAGGGAAAAAATATCTGGTAAAACAACGGCTAAAGGGCTGGACATCAAAAGGGCTCAGACATTTGTAAAATTTATAGCATACAGGATCTCAGGCGACATCTTCTATCTTAATGATAATCTCTTCGACCCTGAAGTAACTCAGTTGTTGATTGATGATGAGGTGCTAGCTCGTAATGATTATGGGCTTTTCATTACCCATGATATATATGAAGAATGGGGAATAACTAAAATCATTAGTGATACATGGAGAGACAGGACATCTGTAGAACATTTTTTCAACTCTCTAGACAAGTCCTATCTAGTGAGGAAGACATTTAGACAATGGCTTATAGAGAGAATCGAAACACCCACAGAAGATCTTGAGGAGCTATTAAGTAACAGCTTTTCCCCACAAATAGAGTCGCTTTGGAAAGACGAGATACTCATTGGTATTATGAGCTCTTCATACGCTACTACATTTCTAACCAAACATCAAGAAGTCCTACTGGAGAATGAAGCCAAACTATTAAATAGAATTGTATTCCTGTTGCAGCTTGCTTGTAAACGTCTGAATAAGGTCATTGAATATAAAGGCAGAGAATACCCTCTATACGTCCCAATGGGAGCAGGCTGGGAGGCTGTGATTTCTGTTTTGTATCAATTGAAGGACAGAGACATTCCTTTGAAATACAAATTCAAAGTATTGAAAGAGTGGGTAGCAAATAACGATGAAGGTCTGGCCACAAGACAAGCTGGATTATTTGCACTTGCAATCTGGGAAACAACAGAATGTGACGATGAGCATATTTATGATGAGAGTCTAGTACAAGACTTATCCGAGATCACTTTTAAATCAGCCAAAGAGATAAAGGCGGAGCTCAGTAATCTTATAAAAAAGATAGTAGATAATAAGTGGAACTCATTTGAAGACCCTTATTACGAATGGATCCATTATATCCTCTCAAGACCTCTTGATGCTCAGTCGTTAATTAGAGCTATCCCCGAAGATATATTTCCATTGATGGATTTATTCTGGAGGTATAGTAAGCCTAAAAACCGACCCAGAGGACAGTTAGCGGACTATCTTGACTATTCTCCTTTGGACGAGAATCTATTAGGTCTTAATAAAGAATTAAATTACTCTTATGGTAGTCCATGGGCATGCCAAACCCCGTTATTTGCTCTTTTAACAACCAATAAATACTGGCAAGCCTTAGATTATATCATCGACTTTACTAATGACCTCGTTGCACGAATATCTAAAGATAAGCGTAGAAATGAGCAACTAAACAAGGTGAAAATCTACCTTAGACATGGGAAGTCTAACATACAGTATGGTAATTACTCACTTTGGGGGCTATATCGTGGAGCTGTTCACATTACCTATCCATATGTTATGCAATCTATGCATATGGCCCTAGAGCGAGTTCTGCTAAACCTTGCTGATGATAAAAAATGCGATGACATAGTCAAGGCTTCTTTTGATCGGATCTTAAGTCACTCAAAGTCTGTATCACTAACTGCTATAGTAGCCAGTGTTGTTTTAGCTCACCCTGAGCGATATAGTGAATATGCCACCAATCTATTCAAAACAATCGAATTATTCCATTGGGACAATATGAGGAGTTTTGATGAGTCCCTATTGGCCTCAACTTATGGTTTATCTCATGGTCATTATTTGGAGTGGATTATCCAAGAGAGAGCAGAAACTCTTAATCAAGCTTTTAGGAAAAAGAGCTTGGAAGCCCTGTGTGTAGAGTATCAATACACTAGAAGTAGTAATACCGATGAAGAGGAACACAACAAGCTGATCAAAGAGATACATACGGTGTGCGATAAACACTATAATGACATACAAACGCTCTCTGATGGTGAAGAAAAGAGGACTAAATTGATACTACTCCACAGACTAGATCGGAGAAAACATAATCCTCAATGCTCCGAAATCAGCGAAGGTATTCTTATAGATATGAACCCTCAGCTACCTGATGAACTAAAGAGATTTAGTGAAGAATCGAATAATAATTTTAGAGAGCAGACACGTTCTGGGCATCTGTGGATTTGGTGTTCAAAGAAATTTGATGGGGAAGACGTATCAGTGTATCAACAATATGAAGAAGAACCATTAAAAGCTATTGAAGATGCAAAGAATATACTTGCCCAGATTGAGTCAGGGCAACCTTTGCTGCCACTAGACGACTCTATACCTGCTGGTGTTGCTGGAACTATGTTGGTGTTTTATGAACATTTGCTTACAAAGGAAAACCTATTATTTTGCAAGCAGGTAGTTGAAGATAGTGTGTCTTCTATACTTAGTTCTAGATATCGAATACAGTTCCCAAATAGTTTAGAAGTATGTGTTCGTACTTTGCCTATTCTCATTAGACTATTCACTGAGAATAAACTCAGCTATGTAAATATGCTGGCTTCAGTTCTATGCATTCATGATAATGCTGGAAGAAAGCGTATCTGTGATTATGCAATCGAAACTATGAGGCTACACAGAGACGAGGAATGGTACAATACGATATTGGCTCATTATATTGCCATTGCTAGTGATCAGAGTCAAGAGATCACAGGACTCATAACCTTTAGTGGCAATCTAGGAATACATATAAATGCTTTGAGTCTGGAGGTTGCAGAAGTTCTATTTGAGTTATTTCCCTACGGAACAGAAGATATTCTGTATAGGCAGTTTATCAACCAACTACTTCCTCGCTTTGCAGGGACCCTTGAGCCTAAAGATTATCATGCCCATTCATTGGAATATAAAGAACGGATGTGTTTATATCGTTCTTTGGCATACCACGCACTGCACCTCAAAGAGGAGGATTTAAGAGCGTTCTTAGCTCCATTTATTGAACATCTTAATTGCGATCGTAACTGTGCAGATTTTATTCGAGAGCTTGTTAGAGCCGAGATCGCTTTGAAGACTGGGGCTCAGTTTTGGGCAATTTGGCAGTATTTTTATAACAAGGTATTGGCTAGATGCGTTGATCATCATGGGGAGGTTCTACAGGTATATCTCCTTGCGGATCGCTTGTCTATACCAGAAACGCTAGAATGGCACAGCTTCGACGACAATAGTCTTTGGCTATATGATAATGCATCACAGGATTGTGGAGATTCTGCTACGACAATGTATTCAATAGCCAGAAATCTCAACTATTTTGCTCGTAAATTTGAGAGCAAGGGGATAGAATGGTTATACGCAATGGTATCAAAATATCCTTCAATAGACCTTCAGGGAAAAGAGTCTGATACCATCTTCTATATGGAGAGGTTCATCGGCGAAGTCATACGGAAGAATCGCTCGGAGATAAGAAAAGACAAAAGCAAGAAATCTAAACTGATAACCATTCTGACCTTTATGGTTGAGAGGAACTCTGTGCAAGCTTTCATGCTAAGAGACACGATTGCATAGATATGATAAACGAGTAGACTTATAGATGTAAAGTAGCAAGTGCATTAGGAACGTTCAAACTAGGGTATCTAGGATCCTGCATTCCTAATGCACTTGCTCTCTATTTCAGCTATATGAACCTATTACAGGCGGCCTGTACTCTCAAGGTCGGTAATCGAATAAGCCACGAAATAGAGATATAGAGCCACCAGCATACCGACAGCGACTTGTACTTCAGATTCGCTCGCCTCGGGGGCTAGATGCGACTCTTCGTTGCGCCAAGCGCGTACACGATCGAGATGCTTAGAGAAAGCCTGCCCAACCTCATAGGTACGATACCTCAAGCCCCTAAGACTATCAAAGGCGAAGATACACTCGGCGAGTCCGGCTGATTTGGTGGGCGTCTTAGGGTTACGAGGCACGTCCTCGCTGTGGATGAGATAGTATAGCTTCTTGAGGAAGGTCTCGTACTTCGTCAAGAGCGAATTCAAGTAGGTGCGCCTATCCATCGCCTCTAGAGCCTCATTGCAGTATAGATTGCCTAGAGCTCTGTCTTGGTCAGGCCATCGACCTCATCAAGCTGAGGGATACTGCTCTCTGAGAGCATATGTAGGAGGGAGTCAATGACCTCTCTAAGCGGACGTATCTGCCCAACTAATGGAGCAAATATCGGCTCGAAGGCTTCGTGTAGTCGCTCCTTGAGTGCCTCCTCGTCATAGACAAAGCTAGAGGTACGAGCACTACGCTCGGCTATAGATGCGCGAGAGGTCAATGAGGTCACCCGAGGTATCGGTCGAAGTTCGCCAAGATGTCTCGTACATTGTCCGTGAAGCCATCGAGATAAGCTTGGAAGGCTGTGCCAATTTGATCGGGAGCTCCGAGCAAGAGCTCTAGGGATAGCCCAGAGGTATTGAAGAAGGTGAGCCCATGTTGCTACATCAGACTACGGAGCTTCATGCGACGCATAGTCTCGGGTTTATCACGCATTGGTTCTAGCTCCTGCATGATGCTGGCACGGTGTAGGTCGAGTACGCAGTCTAGGCGGCGCAAGAGCGTAAAGGGGAGGATGACATCCTTGACCTCGGCATCGTCGTAGAGGTTGCGGATAATCTCTTTAATATCCCAAATGACATTGGCAAGTTCCTGTTCGGTCATACGATGGTTCTAATTCGTTATATAGAACAAAGATAAAAAATCTTGAGTGGCTGACATGACCTCGCCTCAGGCTAAGCCTAGCTTCTCAAAATTACGAGCCTAGGCTTTCCATCCATTCACTCCCACTCTGAGCCTCAAGTGTGGACTAGGTAGGAAGTGCTATGTGCCTTAGATAGATTGTGAGCTGACTCTTAATCTAGGGGGGCTCTTCGGATAAGAGTAGGTAGAAATAATTCTAGTGGGCCATACTACGCGGTGATTTAGAGATACCACAAATACAGACCTCTAGCCTAATATATCCCAAAGCATATCATTATCTTTGAGATATATAATCCTCTCAATGAGTCTGAAATGATTCAAGATAAAACATATGAATATAGAATGGACTAAACTCAGGTCTTATAATGGAGACCAAAAGAATGCCTTTGAAGAACTCGTTTGTCAGCTGGCAAGAGCAGAGACCATAGAGGGTAAGCAGAAGTTTGTAAGAGTAGCTGCTCCCGATGCAGGAGTTGAGGCCTATTGTATCCTAGATAATGGTGATGAATTTGGTTGGCAAGCTAAGTTCTTCAACTCCATAGGGGATTCTCAATGGAATCAACTTAAAAAATCGTTTGAAACAGCTCTATCGAAGCACCCTCGTTTGACAAGGTATTATATCTGTATTCCACTGGATAGAGCAAATGCAAGAATTAGTAGTCGAAAATCTTTATTGGATAGGTGGAATGAAAAGGTTACTGCTTGGACAAAGATTGCTAACAGGCAAGGGCGTAAGATCGAGTTTGAATACTGGGGTGATTCGGAGATATTTGATAGATTGAGCAAATCAGAACATGCTGGTCGACGGTACTATTGGTTCGGTCAAGAGGAATTCTCCGATAGTTGGTTTAGTCAGAAGTTAGAAGAAAGTATTTCTAATCTCGGTGTGCGTTATACACCTGAACTCAATTTTCAATTGCCAATATCAAGGAGTTTGCAAGGTTTATCAAGGGATAAATGTTTTCAATTTCAATTTGATACGTGTTTTCGTAAACTTCAGACAGAGTTCAACAATCATATGTTGCGAATGGGTATAGTAGAGCTTCAAGCTGAAATACAAGAAATCTATCTATTATATAATGGAATTACAAGCCTTATTAATCAGATTGATTTTGTAGAAGTTAGCATTATTCCTCAAGACCGATTGACTAATCTTTTAGATGCCATACGAGACAAGATAAGTACTATGATAAATAAGCTTTATGAATATGGGGCAAGAAAATCAGACCATGGAGAGGGTGCATCTAGTATTCATTTTTCATCCAAGCACGACTTTGAGATTAATAAATTGGAAAAACTAAAAGAATCTATTCTTCAATTTAGAGAGTTTATTAGTAGCTCATCTGTCGGCTTATCAAACAGACCGATTCTTATTTTGCGTGGAGAGGCTGGTGTAGGTAAGTCACATCTACTAGCCGATATCGCACGAAATCGGAAAAAACAAGGGGCGTATACACTGTTACTCCTAGGTCAGCAATTTGCCACAACAGAAGATCCTTGGACTCAAATAAGAAAACTTCTACAGCTCCAGTGCGATAGAGATACTTTTCTAGGAGCACTTAATGCTAAGGCAGAAGCATCTGGAGCAAGAGCTCTCATACTCATAGATGCGATCAATGAAGGGCAGGGCAAAAATATTTGGAAGGATCATATCTCAGGCTTTATTACTGCTCTCAAGAGATTCCCTAATGTTGGACTCGTTTTGAGTTTGAGAACATCCTACGAACAACTCCTCGTTCCCAATATAGATCGCTTGGGGGTAACTAAAATCATGCACTCTGGCTTCTCTGGATATGAATACAATGCTTCTAAGCTGTTTTTTGACAATTATCAGATTAAACAGCCAAGTATTCCTCTGCTTCATCCAGAGTTCTCAAATCCTTTGTTTCTCAAATTATTCTGTGAAGGACTATTCAAAAAAGGGCTTCACGAAATTCCAGATGGGTATGAAGGGATTAGCAGTATTCTAAACTTCTATTTAGATGTTGTAAATGAGAAAATATCTGACAAGTACAATTATCCACGAAAACTTTTTTTTAGCTCATAAGGTTCTGAAAAGAATAGCAGAAAGGATTGCAGAGACGAACAACTCTTACCTGAGTTATGAGGATGCTTTCAGTTTTATTGAAAATATTGAGGATGCGAAAAGCATTTTAGACAAATCTCAATTCTTTCAAGATTTAATCTCTGAGGGACTATTGACTGAAAATATCTATTGGGATAAAGGAGGTAATCCTATTGAGGGCATATACATAGCTTACGAGCGATTCAGTGATCATTTGATAGCCTCCTACTTGTTAGAAAAATATTTAGACAAAGGAAATCCAAAGGAAACATTCTCTAATAGGAATAATAAACTGGGATGTGTCTTGTCGGATTCGTATAGTACTTATCACAACAAAGGATTAATTGAAGCTTTGTCTATACAATTGCCAGAGAAAATCGGACTGGAACTATATGAAGTAGCTGAGCATGCGAAGGCATTCGATCCTGTTATTTCGGGTTTTATCGAAAGCATTATTTGGAGAAAGAAGGAGACTCTTAGTGATAAGCAAATTAGCTACATTAATGCAACTATAGAAGGCTCCGAGTATGAGAAAGACTTTATAGACACAATTTTATTGGTTACCTCTAATCCTGGGCACTACTTTAATAGCGATTTCTTGCATAATGTTCTTGCTCCTCTTTCTATGGCAGACCGTGACGCTTGGTGGACTCAACTAATTCATGATATGTACCCAGGTGATTCAGATACTCCAACGACGATTCGGCGCATTATAGACTGGGCTTGGATTGATGATATTAGAGAAAGTCTATCAGATGAATCAGTCAGATTGATGAGCCAGACAATGATATGGTTTTTGGTAAGCTGTAATAGGACATTACGTGATTCCTCAACAAAAGCTCTAATTTGTCTGCTTAGAGATAAAATACACGTGTTGATGCAACTTATGGAAAGATTCAAGGAAATTAATGATCCTTATGTTCTCCAACGAATTTATGCAGTTGCCTATGGTTGTGCCGTGCGGACAGGCAATATAGAGATTCTAAAGCCATTTGGAGAATTGGTATTTAAATTGATATTCAACACAGAAGAGGTTGTTCCCGATATCCTCTTGCGAGACTATGCCAAGGGTATAATTGAGTACGCAGTTTTTAAAGGACATAAATTTGAGTTTGATTTAGATCGGATTCGCCCACCATTCAGAAGTGAGCTACCCGATAGTTTTCCCTCAAACGAGGATATCGATCGCTATGAGTTTGGCCATGCTCAGAAAGGTTTTACAGGAGTAACCAATATCATAAGCTCTATGACCACGGAATATGGACGTGGAGTTGGTGGCTATGGGGATTTCGGTAGATATGTTTTTGCTAGTGCCTTGTCTCATTGGAATATAGATGTAGATGGATTAAGCAATCTAGCAGTCCAACAGATTGTCGAAAAGTATGGCTATGATATAGAGAAGCATGGAAGGTTTGATCAGAGCATTGGCTATATGGGACGACACAGCCACCATGAAGAAAGGATTGGTAAAAAATACCAATGGATTGCTTTTCATGAGTTACTAGCGAGAGTTTCGGATAATTGCACCTTTTGCTATGATCGATGTGGAAATAATATAGAATCTCTGTATGAAGGGCCTTGGGAGCCATTTGTTAGAGATATTGACCCAACTATAACACTCCGCAGAAATGAAAAGAGAAAAAAGGCAAAAAATTGGTTCCCTCCTCTATCTTATTCAAACTGGGAGCATTCAAATAGAGATTGGGTACACTTGAAAGATGATTTGTTAAATCCAATAGATCAAGTCCTAGTTACTGATGAACACGGAGTAGAGTGGCTTGTTCTGGATATGTGCCCAGATTGGAGTGAACCAGCCCCTTTAGATGCAAAGGAAAGTAATGGTTTGAAGAAGAGACTAGTCTATGACTTGAGTAGTTATATCATTCATAAAGAAGATTTTCCAAAAATGCTTGATTGCTTGAAAAACTATAATCTGCTAGAATATGAACTCCCTGAAAGCAAAACTCTATACAAAATATTCAGTCGAGAGTACTATTGGGCATCAGCTAATGGCACATTTAAATCAGAATATTATGGAGGTAATAACTGGGACAATTTTTATGCCGGACATACGACTCGAAAGTTTATTTGTAAAGTGGCAAAGACTGCAATCCAACATTTATGGGAGAACGAGCATGACTACTCCAAAGATGAGTCCATTAGTTTCTATAAGCCTTCAGAACTCGTTTTTTGTCCATGGAAGTTACGAAAAGAGTGTAATTTATTGGAACTGAGCGTAGGTTAATTGCTCATGATAGTAATAGGTTACGATTTAGTTAGTTATCTACTGCATCATCCTTCTGCGCGTTGCGTAACCTTCAAAGAACTCTTCGTATGCAAAAGTAACAATAAAACGGGAGATTTTGAAATGAATCTCCCTAATTTTTTCTTCTCATACAAGTTTTTCCGTAAAAGCGGTTTTGTCCGTCGGCACACCATCGCCCAAAAGGATTTTGGTCGAACGTATGCCGACTACGCATAAGCGGAGAAAAGGGCTTTGCCTCACGCCTAAACAACAGTTTAGACTAATGATGCAAGGCCCATTTCTTTTGTGCTTATGCCAAAGAGGTGCTTTTACGGGTTTCTGACGATTTTTCTTTTTCCACTGTTCCTTTGAGCCGTAAGCGGAAAGCCGTGTCTGACCGCCCGATCCATAAATGGAACAAGCCGTCACACACGGCAGGCAAACCGGGAAGAATGATTTTATCCGTCCGACCGTACACGCTCGGCCAGACATATAAAATCATACTTCCTTGCCGGTGGTTTGCCCGGTTTCACGCCTCCGGCTATGTCCCTTTTCCTTTTGGCGTTTTCCCTTTTTTACGGATTTCTCTTTTGAAGTTTTCCTGTCCAATCTGCCTCCACTTCCGTTTACCTCCATTTTCGCGTCTTTCAGTGAGCCGCATCAGATAGTCATTTCCGTTCTGGGCGCAAAGGTAATTCCGGGATTGGACGGGAATGCAAGGTCAAGCCTCCTGTTTTCGGAAAAAATCTCCAGCCCTGCGGGTAGTATTTTTCCCGAAAAACCTTGCATTCCCTAATCCCTACCTTTTCAAGCACCCGAAACGAAAA
>ERZ773027.1176-NODE-1176-length-14523-cov-7.438831_pt1 | contig 14523 bp, 13 predicted proteins | sample MGYA00511032_ERZ773027 | MGnify/ENA primary metagenome ERZ773027 (study PRJEB29015, sample SAMEA2738138) | human oral metagenome | biome: human oral; feature: human-associated habitat; material: saliva | place: China | collected 2190 ... | reverse complement strand
TAATCTAATATTATATCATACTAATGATTCAATTGATGGAAATCTTACTGCCAATCTCTATAAAGTTAGCTAAGAATGGAGCCATTTATAGGCCTTAATTTTAATATAGCGATGTTAAACGTAAAAGTAAATAAATTAGAGGTCCCTAATAGTCACCTAGGTGACCAATAGGAACCTCTTTTATCGTGCAAGTAATTTGTATGGCTATTAAACTATTACAGAATGCTTTTACCCATAGGGAATACAGTTTTGCCAAATACTTTGTTTACAAGTACAGCACCAGAACCGTAGAAGCCCAATAGGGAGATGAATAATTCAGACCATGCTGCAAGAGCGAAGAAGCCTGTTTTGCCGCCTAAGAATATGTCTGTAGAGAGACCGAAGAATAGGAAGCAGATTAAGAACATGATAGCGAATACAACTTTGTTTGTTTTCAAAGATGCAATTGTACCAAAGATAGAGAAGATTAAGAAGCCCACAAACGCGAATGCCAATTGTGTTACATCGAACCCTTTTTGAATTTCAGGACCGAAGGAGCCCATTTGAATCAACCAAACGCCAGCCATAGCGGACCAGAACAAACCGTAAGCACCGAATACAACAGAGCCGAAAGGATTGTTTTTCTTGAAATCAAAATAACTAGCGATTAATTGGGCGATAGAACCTAATAAAACTGCCCAAGGAATAATAACAGATGTTGTTGGACCAGACCAGCCTACGCGGGACGTGGATACTACAAAACATACTACAGCGAGACCAAGTAGACCAAGACCAGTAGGATCAGCTACATTTTCGCTCATTTCAACTTTTTTTACTTCGTTTTCCATTTGTTTTTCATTTCTCCATTAACTAACTACAACTATACAGGCAAATCTTCACAGGTATATGTACTGCCATCTCCTATCAGCACCATATGTACTGCATTGACAGATAACCTATGTGAAAGTACTGCCTCATAAATGTAACATATATCACATTTTTAAGGCAATAGATAGAAGACAGTAGCTATGCGTAAAAGGTATAACGTGAAAAATGAAATAAAATAGAGAAAATAAAAGAAAGACCGAAATAAATAGGAATTAAAATAAATTAATCCCCATATTATTACGGTTTTAAGTTATAAATGCTCTAATTTATATGAATTTGTTATAGGTTTAAATACAAAATAAAGTGATAAAGATAGTAATTATTTTACAAGGATAGTCAAAATTACTACTTATTTAGTTCTTCAATAATAGTAATGATATCTTCTGCTTTGCGTGCAATGTGCTTTACACCTAGTTCTTGGTGTAGGGATTCCTCTCTGAAGCCCCATGTAACACCGATGCAAAGTAAGCCAGAGTTTTTCGCTGTTGCTACGTCTACTTCAGAGTCGCCAACATAAATAGATTCTTCTGGGGTAGAATTTAATTCCTTTAAAGCTTGTAACACCATATCTGGAGCAGGTTTACGTTGTAAGCCCGGTCTTTCACCGATGGCAACAGGTAAGCGATCGCCAAAGTATTCTTTATTTAGTGGTGTAACGCCTTCTTGGATTTTATTAGATACGATGGCAAGTTTATAACCTTGTTCACGCAATACATCAAGCATATCTAGGATACCTGGGTAGGGAGCTGTTGTGTCTTTTAAATGCTCACCATAGTATGCTTTAAATTCCTCAATGTATGGCTCTAATTCGCTATCTGCTACAGAACTTGGTAAACATTGACGCATTAAATAGGTTACTGCATTACCAAGAGCTGCTTTTACTTCTGCTAGAGTTTTTTCAGGAAAGTTATGTGTACGTAGTACATGATTTACGGCATTAGCTAAATCTGTAGCCGTGTCGAGTAATGTGCCGTCACAATCAAAAACGATGGTTGTATATTTCATGGTAACCTCCAAATGTATATATGAACTACTCTATTATAAGACAGAGGGAGAAAAATTTCATAAAAAATTAGACTATGTTACAATTAATATACCATAGTTGAGAGTTTTGAAAATGGAGAGATACATGATTCGTAAAACGATAGCCCTTTCAGTATATATGAGTTTAGTTACTGCCTTAGCAGGAGCTGTTGATGTTAATATTCCTGGTGCTGATAATAGAATTCCCGTAAATGCTTATGAAAGTTATGTACATCGTGATTCCTCAATTAAAAACATACAAGAGGGAGCATTGAGAGACTTTCAAAAGAGCAAACAGTATAATAAAACTAAGCAGTTATACATAGATAATGGACTGTCTGAAAAGGAAGCGGAAACGGCCATTCGAGAAAGCTATGTAGGTCCTTTAAATATGTATGAGGGACAGACTGAGGTTATTGATCATAGTGGAACAGGAATTCGTTTTCTTGTACCTTATATGAGTTATTATAAAGTGCAGGAAAATAATATAGCTGATAAATTTACAGCCTATGATATTTTCTCTAATGATATAACGATAGGTTTAATTGTTGAGAATAAACAAAATTGGCAAAGTTCTGATTATATGGGTAAATCATTTGATTCGATTACGGAAGACGATTTACGTAAAGATTATGAACGACCAATAAACATAAAAGAGTTTGAATCGCTTTTTTATAAACCAGAAGATATCCATGGCGCGAGTTTTTCCTATGCAGGATTAACAGATAGTTACTGGGCCTCTTTGTATGGCAAAGTTAAGAAAAATAATAAAGCTCAGTTTCGTTCTGACTTAAACTTTGCATTTACTAATGATTCGACTATTCGATATCATGTAGGTCTAACTGACGCTAAACAGGGAACGGGACAGCTAATTAGTCCTATTCTTGTTAATTATGTGCTACCATCTATAAAACCTCTAACAGATAGCAATGTATATTCTCATACAACAAAAATAGATGGTGAAAATTTTATCTATCGCATTCTTAATGATGCAACAGTTAAGGGTTCTGTAAGTGATGTTAAAAATGGTTTATCCTATAAAAGTCCTTCTGGTATAACGCATACTGTCTATATAGAAGCGATAGATAAAGAGAACGGGGCAGATACTATCGAGTTAGATAGTTTCCTTAGTGAGGTGATAATTAATACTATTAAATCGCCTGAGGGCTATGTTTACTTCGCTAAGCGTATTGTATGGAATGATGGTGTACCAGGAATTTTAGTGGAACAAGAACAGGCTAATCATGATGGAATGATGTTATTTTATACTATGGATGGAAGAACAGCATTTACTAGTATATTGCATTATGATAGAAATATGTCCTATACTAAAGAACAGCTTCGTAATATGTTAACTGATGTTAGGTTAGTTGCTATTCCTGAGAAATTTAAGGGCAATGTTGACCTTGCTAATATTGAAGATATAGTTAAAAAATTTTTGGAGAAGTAGTATGACTGAAATACAAGCTCTTTTATTGATAAAATCTATTCTCGAATCTGCAGATATTCACGGTATCGAATCTTTCTTGGCAGAGGACTGCGAATACATGTCCACTGGTCGGGGCATTATTGGGCGCAATCGCAATGAAACAATTGAGTTTTTATCCTCTATGGCTGAGTCTATCAAGGCAGATAATGTGCCTGTTACATGTAAGGTGATGCACATTACCGATGTGTATGAGGAGGATGCGTTATTCCGTGAGGGCCGGCATGGTTTGACCGTTTCTTATGAAAGCGGCGATAATTACGTGTACATGATTTTTGTAGACGTCAATGAGGCGGGGCTCGTAGACCGTATCGTTTCTAGTCAGGAAAATTATAGTATTGAATATGACGATCTTCGCTTTAGCTCTGATGAACGTGAGTATGCCTTTATTACGCCACCAACGACTGTGAAAGATTGGCTTACAGCCTTAAGTATGTGGCTTGAAACAGCCAATGTAGATGTAGATGATTTCTATCAATATATCGATGAAGACACTCGTGTAGTATTCCAAAAGGGTGATGCTGAATCTATTACCCTTGAAAGTGGTCTCGATGTAGAGGACTATTTTGATCAGCTGATGAACCAACACTTTGATGCGGTGCCTCATATCATTCGTGATGAAGAGGATGGTCTTATTTTGACATATGGTCCCATGAGTCTCATAGCTACGCTTAATGAAGAGGGGGCACTAGCTCTTATCAGTATCTATATTGATACACGGGATGAAGACGAAGCTTCCGATGATGTAGGCTATATTGAAGAAGACCTTTCTGAGGATTATAAGGTAGAGATATAACATAACAAAAGCTCCACACCTTAGGCGTGGAGCTTTGCTATTATTTTTCCCGGTTTTTTTGAGCCGCTGCAATGAATGCATCAAATAAACGTATTGCACTTTGATCTTTTGGCGTCATCATTTCAGGGTGGAACTGAGTAGCTACCATCCATGGGTAGGAGGAATCTTCTAAACCCTCTACAGTGCCGTCTTTAGCGCGAGCTACAACTTGTAAGCCCTTACCAACTGTTTTTACACTTTGGTGGTGGTGAGAGTTTGTAACCCAAGTGGAACGACCAATTGCGCTAGCAAGATTGGTTTCGAACTCAATATCAACTGTATGCGTGCCTAATTCAGGCGTTTGATTTTGAGCGTGTTTTATTGTACAAGTTTCGTCGTAACTTAAATCTTGATACAAGGAACCGCCACGGTATACATTTAATACTTGCATGCCGCGACAAATACCAAAGATAGGAATTTGTCTTTCTTCAGCAGCTTTCAATAAAGCAAAATCAAAATGATCACGTTCAGGCCATACTTCGCCCAGTTTCTGTAATGGTTCCTCACCGTAGTGCAGTGGGTACACATCATGACCACCAGATAATAGTAGGCCATCGAGATGAGCCACTGTATCTTGAATAATTTCAAGATTTGTGGTGAACGGAATAATAATAGGAATGCCACCAGCTTCTTCAATCGAGCGAGTGTAATCAAGGTTTACATAGGAGCGTGGAAGATCTACATCAGAACCAGCGCTGCCAAGTAAGATACTACCAGAGATACCGATATATGGTTTTTTCATACTATCACCTCATGTACGGACTATATTGTATATTTACTTTTTTAGTATAGATGATTTTTTCAATAATTCATACTACTAATTTATATAATTATAAAAGTTATGTATATATTAATACAACATAACTATAGTATCTTATTTATTCGTGTATCTGTTTACTGAAAAACGTGATATGATAGACTACGAATCAACTGTTCGGGAGGTTTATTATGGTTTTTCTTACATCCTTACAGAGTATCATACCCATAGTGCTACTCATTTCGTTAGGATATTTTTTAAAAGGGCGGGGCATGTTTAACCCTACCTTCAGTGGCAATTTATCGCGATTTATCATGTCCGTCATTTTGCCGGCCGGCGTCTTTGTCTCTGTATTACATCACTTACATATGTCCGATCTATGGGATTTACGGTATGGCTTGTTAGTAGTGATGCTAACCTATGTAATTGCCTATATCGTTGCTTTCATCATGATGAAAATGTTGAAAGTACCGAAAGGGCGGCGCGGCATTTTTATCAATATGGTGGTAAATGATAATTGCTTATTTATAGGTTTACCCGTGCAGATAGCACTCTTTGGACCTGAAGCGTTACCATATTTCTTGCTCTATTATATTGGTAATACCATATCTGTGTGGCTAGTAGGGGTATTTTTAATTGAATTAGATCCGCTGCCAAATCCAGATAATGGACTAGAAGATAGTCTTGTTAATGGACCTGGAAATAAAGAGAATCAAGGTGGTAGCGAAGGTAATGTAGCTAATTTCGGTAAAGCTCAAAAGCCTAAGTTTGATTGGAAAAAGCTATTACCGCCACCGCTGATTGGATTTATCGTAGCGTTAATATTCTTGTATTTCGAGATTCCATTAGCACCTATATTACATAACACATTAAATTATTTAGGTGATATGGTAACTCCATTATCTTTAATTTACATTGGTATTGTCCTTCATGATGCGGGCTTAAAGAGCATGAGCCTCAATAAAGACTCTATTGGTGGTATTGTAGGACGTTTTGTGATCTCACCAATCATCATGTTCTGTGTGATTATGGGCTTACAATACGGAGCAGGCATAGTACTAGAGCCAATCGCTATTATTACATTTGTAGTACAATCGGCAGGTCCAGTTATTGCAGTACTACCAATCGTAGCTAACGAAGCAAAATCCGATTTGCCATTTGCTACAGGGCTTGTCATGATTAGTACCATACTATTTGTGGTAGTTATACCCATAATAATGGAAATCCTAACTATGATAGGGCTAACGGCATAAAATAAGGAGAAGGTTAATTTCCTTCTCCTTATTTTTATAGTACAATGTATCCATAAGCAGGGCATAAATGGTTGGTAGCCAGCTCTCGATTCTCGAAAATGTATTTAAAAAATAGGTTCCCAATAGTCACATAGATGATTATTAGGAACCTATTTCATTTTGTAAGTATATACAGCTTATCTAAAGAATCTACCAATAAGCGGCATACCGGCACCGTCGTTTTTATCAAGGCCTTTTAGAAGAACCATAATAATTACGTACAATACTAAGCCTTCAATACCTGTAAGTAGGAAGTTAGCCCACATTGGTAATGTTGTAGATAAAGCTTGGTAGCTCATGTAAATGAGCACGCCCATGATACCGGCACTAACCACGTTTTTCCAAAGAATGGAGAAGTCGAGGAAGTAGCCTGTATATTTTTTGATGTAAATCAAGTTTAGCAAGGCTGCAAAACCGATATCAGCTACAGTTGCCCACGCAGCACCGCCGATGCCAAGCTCTGGGATTGCCGTTAAGTTCCAGTTTAAGATAACCTTGATAATGATGGCAATGGCCATATTTATCACTGGAATTCTAGGTTTTCCTAGACCTTGTAAGATACCAGTCGTTACTTGATGAATGCCGAGGAAGAAAATGGCAAAGGCTACGATTTGTGTTGCCATTTCAGCCTTAGGAGCATTGTAGATCAACGTAACTGTTGGCGCCGCAAGTACATAGAGCATAACCGTGAACGGTACAGTACCCATAAAGGATAGGCGCATAGCACCGGCTGTACGGTCGTAGATACCTTCGTGATCGCGCTTCGCGAAGGCGTGAGAGATAGATGGTACGATACTTGTAGCCAAGGCCGCTGTAATAATGGTAGCCAAGTTAATCAGTGGTACCGCCATACCTGTTAAGTAACCGAACAGTTCTGTTGCTTCATTGAGGGAGAAGCCTGCTACCAATAAACGGCGCGGTACGATGATTAAATCAAGGTTAGCCGTTAATGGCAACATAATACTTGCTAAGGAAATTGGTAAGGCAAGCCAGATGAGGCGCGATAAAACCTCTTTAGTGGACTCTCGTTCCCCTTCAAAGCTTTCACCTGTTGTAGGCGCCTTAGGCAATTTATAGTAATAATATAACAAGACTAGGAAGGCACCAAAGGCACCGATACCAGCACCTAAGCTGGCACCACCGGCCGCCTCAGGCAAACCGTATGGTAACAAGATAGCTGCCGCCCCTAGCATCACCACAACCCGTAATATTTGCTCAACAATTTGACTCATCGCCGTTGGTGTCATCATTTCGTAACCTTGGATGTAACCGCGGAAGCAGGAAATCCAGGTAACAAAGAAGATGGCTGGCGCTAGCGCAATGAGGGAGTAGTAGGCACGACTTTCCTGAATGATACCACTTGAGATGAGCCAATCGGCACCAAAGAACATGGCAAGACTGGCTATAAGACCTGTAATGGTGAGCATTGTAAAGGAAATGTTAAATACTCGCTTAGCCCCCGTGTAGTCGTTTAGAGCTAACCGTTCTGCCGTCAAAATAGAGATGGCAATTGGCACACCTGCGCTTGAAACTTGTAATAGCAATAAATAGATGGGGAAGGCCATCTGATAGATACCGATACCTTCACCGCCTAAAATACGGGATAGTAGAATCCAGTTAATACTACCGATAGCTTTCACCACGAAGCCGGCTATGGTGAGGATTAATGTTCCTTTTAAAAATCCGCTAGCCATAGATTATAGAGTGTTGGAAGAACCTAACACGTTTTTGATTTTGTGCGCTACCATGCCTTTAATAGCATCACGAGCAGGTCCTAAATATTTACGAGGGTCAAATTCGGATGGATTTTGAGCCAAGTATTCACGTACAGATGCAGTCATAGCAAGACGAAGGTCAGTATCGATGTTGATTTTACATACGGCCATTTGAGCTGCTTGACGAAGCATAGCTTCAGGAACACCTTGAGCACCAGGAATGTTGCCACCAAATTCGTTACATTTAGCTACGAATTCAGGCAATACGGAGGAAGCACCGTGTAATACGATTGGGAAGTTAGGCAACAATTCGCCAACTTTTTTCAAACGATCGAAGTCGAGGTAAGGGTCGCCTTTGAATTTGTAAGCGCCGTGGCTAGTACCGATAGCGATTGCTAAGGAGTCTACGCCTGTAAGGTGAACGAATTCAGCAGCTTGTTCTGGATCAGTGAAGCGTGCATCCGCATCAGATACGTTTACATCATCTTCAACGCCAGCCAAACGGCCCAATTCTGCTTCTACTACTACGCCGTGAGCGTGTGCATATTCAACAACTTGCTTAGTAATGCGTACGTTTTCGTCGAAATCATGGTGAGAAGCGTCGATCATTACGGAAGTGAAACCGCCATCTACACAGTCTTTACAAATTTCGAAGGAATCGCCGTGGTCAAGGTGAAGAGCGATTGGTAAATTGCTATCTTCCAATGCTGCTTCTACTAGTTTTACAAGATAAATATGTTTAGCATATTTGCGAGCACCTGCAGATACTTGCAAAATAAGAGGGGATTGTTCCTCTTTGGCTGCATCTACGATACCTTGCACGATTTCCATATTGTTAACGTTGAAAGCACCTACTGCATAGCCGCCTTCATAAGCTTTTTTGAACATTTCCGTAGTCGTTACTAATGGCATAATGTCCTCCTTGGCATAGTAGCCGATTCTATGTATTTTGAAAGTATTGTCATCAACTTATGATGATACATATCTATTCATTGTTAGTATATCAAGAAACAATGTAAAGTACCACAATTTTTATACTGTTTTATGAATTAAGTATATTTTTCATGTCCTCTGGTAGAGGTGCACGTAATTCCATGTGTTTTTGTGTCATAGGATGGGTGAAAGATAGATATCCTGCGTGTAATGCTTGGCGCTGAATTAGGTCTAAATGACCACCATATAAATCATCACCAGCTAAAGGAAAACCTAAATGGGATAGGTGTACACGAATTTGATGGGTTCGGCCCGTATGGAGTACACATTGCACATGAGTGAGAACCTGTTGCGTGCTCATATTTATATCCATTTGTATTGGCTGGGAAACTATGTGGTGTGTCAATACCGTCACATCTGTACGAGCCGATTTGCCGATTAATGTGCAACACCGTTCGATGATGCTACTCGGTTTACGTCCGATGGGATAATTAATGGTTAGCGATTGACTTGGCATAGTGCCTTCAACGATGGCGTCATAAACCTTTTGAAATTTTGTGCGTTGCTTATCAAAGGCGTGTTGTACTACCGATGTTTTAGCGATGATGACGATGCCCGATGTGTCCTTATCGAGGCGATGGACGGGGTGAAAGTCATGGGCTTGTTCGGTTTCGTCATAATAATAGAGAACGCCATTTGCCAATGTTCCATCGCGTACTGTCGAGGTAGGGTGCATAAGAACACCGGCGGCTTTATTTACAGCGAGGATGTAATCGTCTTCGTATACGATTTCCAGATTCATTGGAGTGCGTGAAAATTCTTGTTCAGGTGCTAATTTCATAAGTAGATGATCTCCGCCATGAACAAGGGTATCCCATGTAGCCGATTGTCCGTTAATGGTGATGATGCCATCATTTTTTAGACGTCGTCGCATGCGCTGTGAAATATGCTGTTGTTTTATGATGTGATTCATAGATTGCGTGTGTACATTAGCATCTACAATCAAGTCGATTATGGTTGCTGTTTTCATAGGTCCTATTATAGCAAAAAAATAATGGATGAAGAATTTTTCACAATTTGTTGTATATATAAAGGGCTATATAGTATAATTTATGTTAATAGTTGTTTATAAAATTTTTATATCTAGAATACTTTGAGTAATAAGAGGAGAGGCCTATGAAACTCAACAGAAAATCTTTATTAGTCGCATGTGTGTTGGCGGCTATGTCCACGAGTGCTTTCGCAGCATCTAGTACAACATCCACTAGTAGTACAACAGTAACAAATCATGATACACCAACATCTACAAGTACGCGTGTAACACGTGAACAACATAGTGCATCCACATCTACTACTAATATTTCTACGACTGAAAAGGTATCTACTAAATCAAGTGGTACAACTGTATCTGTTGGTGTAGGGCAATTAGGTGATTATGTAGCTGTACCAATTATTGGAGGTTCTCAAAAATTAGCACCAGAAGCATTTAAGTCTCTCCAAGCAAACATTGATGAGGCTACTGAAAGTAATAGTGCTTTTATTAAACTGGGTCAATTAGCTAAGGTTAAGCAAAATGGTAAATGGGGACTTGTAGGAACTAATGGTCAAGTTTTGCTTGATCCACAATATAAAGAGTTGGATCCATCTTATGCTGAGGACGGAACATACTTCGTAAAGTTAAAGAAAACTTTAGAACATATTAAAGTAGATGGTACCGTTTTATCAACTGGTAAAGATGCCTTAGATGAACAGGTTAAACAAATTATTGATCATCATGATGAGACTGTAAACAAGAATCAAAATTCGTTAAACCATAAGGAAACCTATGCAAGTGATTCTTATACGGCCGTTTCTGTAAAAGGAAAATGGGGCTTTACTGATGCATCAGGTAATACTGTAATCGCACCACAATTTAAAGAAGTATATACGAAATTTAGTGAAGATCGTGCTTTTGTAAAAGATGCGAAAGGTAAAACTGTAGCAATTGATGGTGCAGGTAACACTGTATTTGAAGCACCATCTAATGATATTGACGCATATGATGATGGATTGGCAGAATTCCGACGCCATATAAGCAAGTTTAATCTTGGAGGCTTGTTGAGTATGGCTGTAGGAATAACCCTTAGTAATCATGGCGGAATCTATTATGGTGATGCATGGAACCCTGTATATGATGGTGTAAAGCGCGGTTATATTAATCGTGATGGTAAAATTGTTATCGACAGTAAAAATGATGCAGTTTGGCCAATTACTGCTTACGGTACACTTGTGAAAAATCAAGGTCTTATTGGGTTCGTAAATCGTGAAGGTAATTATATTATTCAACCAGGTAATTATGATTTAGGCGAATTTAGTGATATTAATGGATTGTTAGTACTTATCAATAAAGATAATAAAAAAGCGGGTGTATTTGACGTGGATACAGGTAAACAAGTTATTCCGTTTACCTATGATTCTATTAGATTTGTAAGCCTAACTAATATGGTTGTCGTGAGTGGCGATAATCAACAGTTAATCGATATGACAACAGGAAATGTCATTTTGACTACCTCCAAAGATATGGGGATAAACAAATTTAGTGGACCATATACTTGGGTACATAAGACTTCTAGTGATTATAAGCTTATTGATGATAGTGGTAAAGTATTATTTAGTGATAACACAATCACTTCTGCAATGCCCGTTAAACATGGTTTTGTTCCGGTAAAATCTCAAGGTAAGTGGGGAATTGTAAATCTTCGTGGTGAGTGGGTTGTACAACCACAGTATGAGGATATTGAGATTTTATAGATAGATTGTATTATAATAAAAATTTATGTATTGGTTATCCTAGTATATTATGTTGTGTAATTATAAATGAGGAATTCATTAATTTTTCATGATATGCTATACTATAGTCATAAATTGGCTTGTGAATTTATTTGTTTTTGGAGGAATATATGAAAACATCTAAAGCATTATTAAAACTTTTGGTTGTAGGTTGTCTTAGTGTTTCTTGTGCGTTACCACTGACTGCTTCAGCAGAAGATACAAGTGCACCAAGTGCGATGCAAGAATCTGTAGTTAAGACAGAATTACCATCTGGAGTTAATCGAATTCAACTTTTAAAAAGTGATGAAATGACTACAAGTGTACGTACAAGCACGATTGCTAATGGTCATGCGTATATTCCTAAAGATACAAATATAAATTTAGAATTAATCGATCCTATTAGTTCTAAGAAAAGCAAAGAAGGAAATACCTTTAGATTAAAGACCATAGAAAATTTACTAATTAATGATGTAGTTGTTATTCCAGCAAACCAAGAGGTATTAGGGACAATTACAAAAGCAAGAAAAAATGGTATGCTTGGACGCAAAGGTCGTTTAGAGTTTAAAATTGATAGCATTAAGACTATTAATGGTGTAAATGTTCCGTTAACTGCAGAAGTTAAAGGAAAGGGCCATTCTGATAATGGAGCAGTTGCCGTTGCTGCTGCAGTAAGTTTGGTTGGTGGCTTGTTCATGAAAGGGACTAATATTTACTATGAACCTGGCCAAAAATTTGTAGCTGTTGTATCTACTGATACAGATTTAAATACAACAGTGGATGATTTGCCTAATGCTATGAATCCAAGTAAACCTACTGGTCAAAATATTGTTTTACCAATTAAATAAAATATAAGTAGTATTAATACCCAATAGTGATAAATTTTAAAATATTGCTATTGGGTATTTTAGTTGATTATATAAAGATAATAGGATACGAAGATAATTATTGTATTAAGATTAATGAAAAATCATCATAATCTAATTATTTGAATTCCTAGTAAATATTGATAATTTACGATATAATTATATAGATGTATTCTATTCAATGAATACGTGGATGATGATGAAAATAATGCGTGAACCCCATGCCCAACGGGTTCAGGTGTAGGGAGGTATAATATGGCTAAAGATTGTTCCTTTGACGTAGTATCTGAAGTTGAGATGCAAGAGGTAGATAATGCGGTAAACCAAGCCAAGAAAGAGATTGGTACGCGTTATGATTTCCGCGGTTCTAAAGCAGAAATTAGTCTTGAAGGTGACACCATCAAAATTATTGGCGATGATGAATATAAATTGAATGCTATTATCGATGTATTAAAAGGCAAGATGGTTAAGCGTAATGTAGCGATTAAAAATCTTGACTATGGCAAGATTGAACCAGCTGCAGGTGCAACTGTACGTCAAGTAATTACTATTAAAAAAGGCATCACAAAAGAAAATGCTAAAGAAGTAGTAAAAGCAATCAAAAACATGAAATTAAAGGTACAAGCATCTATTCAAGAGGATCAAGTGCGCGTATCTGGCAAGGATAAAGATGATTTGCAAGCAGTGATTCAAATGTTAAAACAATTGGATATTCCTGTAGAATTGCAATTCGTTAATTTCCGTTCCTAATAACATAGATATAAAAAATAGGGTTAGATTGATTCCTTTGAATCGCTAACCCTATTGGTGTAGGAGGCCCTATGAGAGTAGAGGACATGAAGGGTGGATATACGACTGGTTCATGTGCTACGGCAGGAATGAAAGCTGGTTTATTGGCTCTCTTAGATAAGAAGATTGTAGATAAGGTGGTTATTGAAAACCCACAAGGTCAATACATTGAGGTGCCTATTAAGGCCGTAGAGATTATATCTGATACGGAGGCTAAGGCAACCGTTATGAAAGATGGCGGCGATGACCCTGATGTAACACATGGCAATGATGTGGAAACGACCATTATCCTTGATGATTCTGGGGAGATTCGCTTTCGCGCAGGCTTTGGTGTCGGCACCGTAACGAAACCAGGCCTAGCAATGCCGCCAGGCGAACCTGCCATTAATCCGGGTCCACGGGCTATGATGAAACTTGTCTTTGAGGAATTCTGTGTTCATGGTCAAGGCGTAACGGTAACCGTTAGTGTGCCTAATGGTAAGGTGTTGGCTAAGAAGACATTGAATCATACTCTTGGTATTGAAGGTGGTATCTCCATTATTGGTACGACGGGCATTGTAAAACCGATGAGTGAAGAAGGGTTCAAGAATTCTTTGGTGCCTCAGTTAAAGGTGATGAAAGCCAATGGCTGTGAAACAGCGGTTCTCGTACCAGGACGGATTGGTCAAGATTTGGCAGAACAAGTGCTTGGTATCCATAAGAACCAAATGGCTGAAACGAGTAACTTCATCGGATTTATGCTTGAACAAGCCGTTCATATTGGATTTAAACGTATCTTGATCATTGGTCATATTGGTAAACTTATTAAGCTTGCTAGCGGAAGTTTTCATACCCATAATCGCATGAGCGATGGTCGCATGGAAAGTATTGTGGCCTATGCAGCCCTTGAAGGTGCATCACAGGCGGTTTGCGAAGAGCTATTTAATTGCCAAACTACAGAGTCTACGTTCCCTATCTTAGAGCGAGAAGGACTAACTGGCGTTTACCAACGTGTGGTAGATCGTGCATCGTTACGCAGTGAGCGATATATTGCTAACGAGGCCGAGGTGGGCATTATTATTACCACCTTAAAAGGTGAGATTTTGGCTATGGATAAACATGCTAAAGAGATAGGAGAGCTTGAACAATGGCACATACCTTGTATATCGTAGG
>ERZ773027.1167-NODE-1167-length-14608-cov-37.070157_pt1 | contig 14608 bp, 11 predicted proteins | sample MGYA00511032_ERZ773027 | MGnify/ENA primary metagenome ERZ773027 (study PRJEB29015, sample SAMEA2738138) | human oral metagenome | biome: human oral; feature: human-associated habitat; material: saliva | place: China | collected 2190 ... | reverse complement strand
TCCACGCCGACCACCCGGACCGCGTTGTGGCAACCCGCCGCAACTCCCCGCTGGTCATCGGCCTGGGCGAGAACGAGAACTTCCTCGGCTCGGACGTTTCCGCGTTCATTGACTACACCAAGGAAGCCGTCGAGATGGGTCAGGACCAGATCGTGACCATCACCGGCACCGACTACTCCATCATCGACTTCGAAGGCAACCCCGCAGAGGGCAAGCCCTTCCACATCGAATGGGACGCAGCGGCAGCTGAAAAGGGCGGCTACAACTCCTTCATGGAGAAGGAAATCCACGAGCAGCCCGCAGCGGTAGAGCAGACCCTCATGGGCCGCCTGGATGAGAACGGCAACCTCACTCTCGACGAGCTGAACATCGACGACTCGGTGTTGCGCTCGATCGACAAGATTATCGTCGTCGCATGTGGTACCGCAGCATACGCAGGCCAGGTGGCGCGCTACGCCATCGAGCACTGGTGCCGCATCCCCACCGAGGTTGAGCTCGCACACGAGTTCCGCTACCGCGACCCCATCGTGAACGAGAAGACCCTCATCGTGGCACTCTCGCAGTCCGGTGAAACCATGGACACCCTGATGGCAGTGCGCCACGCACGCGAACAGGGCGCAAAGGTTATCTCCATCTGCAACACCCACGGCTCGACCCTGCCCCGCGAATCCGACGCTGCGCTGTACACCCACGCAGGCCCTGAAATCGCAGTGGCATCCACCAAGGCATTCCTGGCACAGATCACCGCAGCATACCTGCTCGGCCTGTACCTGGCACAGCTACGCGGCAACAAGTACAAGGACGAAATCGCTTCGATCCTCGCCGAGCTGCAGAACATGCCCGCAAAGATTCAGAAGGTCATCGACAACGACACCCAGGTCAAGGAACTGGGCGTCGAAATGAAGGATGCCTCCTCCGTGATCTTCCTCGGCCGCCACGTGGGCTTCCCCGTAGCAATGGAAGGCGCACTCAAGCTCAAGGAAATCACCTACATCCACGCTGAAGGCTTCGCAGCAGGCGAGCTCAAGCACGGCCCCATCGCACTGATCGATGAAGGCCAGCCGGTCATCGTAGTGGTTCCCTCCGCAAACGGTCGCGACTCCCTGCACGGCAAGGTCGTCTCCAACATTCAGGAAGTGCGCGCTCGCGGCGCCTTCACCATCGTCATCGCCGAGGAAGGCGACGAGGCCGTCAAGCCCTACGCAGACCGCCTCATCACCGTCCCGGCATGCCCCTCGCTGCTGCAGCCCCTGCTGGCAACCGTGCCCCTGCAGATTTTCGCATGCGCACTGGCAGAAGCTAAGGGCCTGGACGTTGACCAGCCGCGTAACCTCGCAAAGTCCGTGACCGTGGAGTAAATCTCTGGAGTAATCCTCGGAAATCGCCTGAGCGATAACGAAAGGGCGGTGGTTGAGTTCTTCGAGAACTCAACCACCGCCCTTGTCGTTTAACCGGGCGGTTATTCGTGGATTAACCGACAAAAATAGACGCTGTGAAACAGGTATCAACCATGCGTCATATTTGACGCTATCCCACCTAAAAGAAGCGAATCTCGCTAGACTTAAAACAAGAGAAACCGCAAACAGGACGCGGTCACCACCCCTAACGTAAAAGGTGCAGCTCATGATCATGGGAATCGGCGTAGATACCGTCAACATTGAACGATTCGAACGAATCGTCACCGAAACACCCGCCTTCGTCCGCCGCGTCTTCACCCCCAACGAACGCACCCGAAACGTACGCTCCCAAGCCGTACGATTTGCCGCCAAAGAAGCCGTCGCAAAAGTACTCGGAGCACCCGCCGGACTCAACTGGCAAGACTGCGAAGTCGCCACCGCTGAAAGCGGCCAGCCCTACCTCATCATTCAGGGCACCATCGCCCGCCGAGCCAAAGAACTCGGCATCAACCGCATCCACCTCTCGCTGACCCACGACGAGCCCATGGCCATCGCCATCGCAACCGCCGAATACCTCAGCGACGCAGAACTGGCGCACCTGCAAAAGTTCAATCCCGAAAGCTACCGACTCAGCGTCATCGCCGGCGACGATACCCCCGACGAAAACTAACGCCACGACGAAAACTAACGCAGAGCCACATCAACACCACAACCGGTGACCCCCCCCTAAGGCCCGCACGGTGCCACCCAAGGAGACAGCAATGAAGCTCATCTACACTGCTTCCCAGGTACGCGAAGCAGAAAAGCCCTACATTGAAGCCGCCGACTACGACGGCTACCTCATGCAACGCGCCGCAGACGCCGTCGCAGCCGAAGCGCAGGAACTGCTCCACGGCAAAGATACAGCAAAAATCCTGCTGCTCATCGGCCCGGGCAACAATGGCGCAGACACCATCTACGCCGGCGCCCGCCTCAGTGCCAAGGGACACCGCGTTGATGCAGTCATCTTTGACCCCAGCGAAAAGAACCTCGAACTCATCGCCCGCGAAGGTGGTGAAGGCACCCGCGTGCTCGACCCCGAACACACCCTCGAACACCTTGCCGGCTACGACCTGACCATCGACGGCATCCTGGGCACCGGATCCAGCGGCGCCGTACGCGGTAGCGCCGGCGAATACCTGGGCGTACTCCGTGCCGCGCAGCTCGACGGTAAGCTCGGCGCAGTCCTCGCCGTCGACACCCCCTCCGGAGTCGATAACAACCGCGGAACCGTGCACGAACCCTCCCTGCACGCCGACCGCACCGTCACTTTCATCGGTCACAAGCTACCGGCAGGCACCAGTCACAGCATCCACTCCGGAGACATCAAACTCTACGACCTGGGCGTGCCCGAAGCCCTCAACGCCCACAAGCCCGCCCTGCGCGTTCTCGAACGCGAAGACTACCGCGAACTCATCGAAATCCCCGACGAACACTCCCACAAGTACACCCGCGGCGTACTCGGTATGCTCACCGGAAGCCTCGAATACCCCGGCGCAGCCCTCATGAGTGTGCGCGCAGCCCTCAACACCGGCGTTGGCATGGTTCGCTTCGGCGCCAACTCCCACGAGCTCCGCCAGCTCATGATTGCCCACAACCCCGAAACCGTCTACTTTAGCGGCGCACCCGCCCTGCAGAGGGTCACCGTGTGGGCCGGCGGCTCCGGCTCCAGCTACGACTCGCTGGACAAGAACCGCTACCTGCTCCACTCACCCGAACCCGCCATCCTTGACGCAGGTGCCTGCGACCTGGCGGCAGAATACATGGCAACCGGTAGGCACCTCGGACCCCACAAGATTCTCACCCCGCACGCGGCAGAACTCGAACGATTCCTGCGCATCGTGCACGAGCTCGCCCCCGAAACCTGGAAAAAGCACCTGGGAGACGCCATCGTACCCAGCCGCAAGGACATTGACGCAGAGCCCTTCCGCTGGGTGCGTGCCGCCTCCGAACTCTCCGGCGCCACCGTCATGCTCAAGGGCGGTTACACGCTCATCGCGGCACCCAACGGCGCCACCTACAGCGTCGCCGGAGGAAGCCCCTGGCTCGCCACCGCAGGTAGCGGAGACACCCTCACCGGCATCTACGGCGCACTGCTCGCCCAGACCGTAGCCGCCTTCGAAGCCCGCGGAGAAGCCCTGGAAGGTTGCACCTTCGCCTCCATCGGTGCGCTCGCAGTCTACTTGCACGGCGAAGCCGCACGCGCCAGCGCCACCGGAAGCGTCCAGAACGCGCTGCTGGGCCCCGCCCCGGCAACCCGCGTCGCGCAGATGCTCCCCGAAGTCATTGCGCGACTCATCGCCGAATAGGGCAGAGGTGCCCAGTACGCCGCCTCCTACCTAACGCCTCAAGAGATCCTAGAGCGTCTCTCAAAGGAACTAGGCAGAAGGCATAAAGAAGGGGCGTGAATCCACCGGAAATGGATTCACGCCCCTTCTGCGCATTTATATCAATAGATGATGCCAAGCTGCCTGTGCCGGAACAGCGTCTTCAAAACGGCATACATACCAGCGGGAGAAACCCCAACTCTTCTTAGTACGCGCCTTCCTTAGCGAAAACCGCACGGACAGTACGCAGAAGAATAATCAGGTCACCGGTAAGCGACCAGTTCTCAACATAGTAGAGATCCAGACGAACAGACTCTTCCCACGAAAGGTCACTACGGCCCGAAACCTGCCACAGACCGGTAATACCCGGCTTCACCAGCAGACGGCGGTACGCAATATCCTCGTACTGCTCAACTTCCTCAACCAGCGGAGGACGCGGACCCACCAGCGACATATCGCCAATGAACACGTTCCACAGCTGAGGCAACTCATCAATCGAGTACTTACGGATGAACTTACCAACCGGGGTAATACGCGGGTCGTCCTTCATCTTGAAGAGCACACCATTACCCTCGTTCTGCGCCATGAGGCGCTTCTTAACCTCTTCGGCGTCAGTACGCATCGAACGGAACTTCACCATCTTGAACATTTCACCGTTCAGACCCACACGGTTCTGCAGGAAGAAGACCGGTCCGCCATCACGCTTGACCAGCAGCGCCACCACCAGGAACAGCGGAGACAACAGAATCAAACCCAGGCCCGAAGACACAACATCCATAGCGCGCTTGAAGAACGCCGACAGACCGGTAATACGCGGAGTCGACACGTGCACCAGCGGCAGACCATTCAGCGGCTGCATGTGCATACGCGGACCAGCAATATCGGTCGTCGCGGGAGCCATAATCAACGAAATGTGCGCATCAGCAAGCTTCCAACCCAGCAGGCGAACCTGATCCGGGCTCAAGTGGTGACCGTTCGTCACAGCAACCATGTGAATATCGTTCTCGCGGATGGCTTCCATAATGTCAGCCGGAGAAGTGCTGTAACCAAGCACCGGAATCGGCGCGCCAGCAACGGTAGTACCGGGAGTAAAACCGGGCAGGTAGAACGCTGCGGGGGACAGGCCGGAAGCAACCACATCCTTCAGGTTCTTGTACAGGTGCTGACCAGTCGTCACATCAGAAATAATCATGACGCGAGTCAACGCACGACCGCGAGTACGCGAACGCACCAGACCCTGACGAATCAGCCAACGCTCAACGAGCAGAAGGAACAGACCCAGCGGGTAAGCAATCAGTAGGTACATGCGGGTGACGTCAACCTTGAGGAAGAACGCCACAATAATCAGCAAGCAGAAGAAGTAAGTAGTACCGCGAGTAATCAGGCGATACTCCTCGTTGCCGAAACCCATGATGCGCAGGCTACGGGAGCCGTTCACCTGGAGGATAAACCACCAGCCGACAACCATACCAACGCCCAGGAAGATGTAATCAATAGCGGGAATACGGCCATCCAGGGCGTTAATAGGCCAAACGTTCACATAGGGCAGGTCAGCATTCTCCCACCCGAAACGAATTACATGTGAAGCGACGACCGCAATAACAATGGCGAGAAAGTCGCCAAAGTAAAGGGCGCGCTGAACCTTGGGATGCCAGCTTCGCTTGACGACGAAGTCTGAACCCCACATTTTTTTAAGACGATCTTGTACTTTCAACGGTGTAATCTTCCCCGGAAATTTGTCCTGTGTCGTGGACTGAGAGCGGCGAATAGGCACATTTACCCCTAATTATCGGTGAATAGGGAATCGTGTCCTAGTCATTGTTATGAATGAATGAGTGAACCAATAATCTTGCTGAGTGAATAGTGGCAGAGACTACGGTAAAGGCGCTGGTAAGGCGCCTAGTGGAACGCTATATGAAGCCAAAGAGCGCATAAACGTGTTCCGTAAACTATTCTACGGGGTCGGGGGTCTTACGGCGCGAAGAATGGAGGTGCAAAGCTTCTTGGGTGTGATGAAATCAATCACAGAAAAAGAAGACAAAAAGGGCCTTCGGGAAGAATGCCTAGTGGAGCTAAGAAACCCCAAAACCATCAGCATGTTTCACGCACTTGCAGGAAAACAATAACCGACAGATAAAAGACAAACCCCGAAGACCCCCAAACCCTAAACACAGGGTGCAGAAGGGGCATTAAGGACGCTCAAGCCCCGCACGATCCAAAATGAAATCAATCATCGGCTCATAACGACGCGGCGGAACATTATCGTCCATCGGCACGCACACCGGCAGATCCCCCTGCTCAGCCGCCACAAACAGACCCGGATCATTACAATCCGCAATACCAATCGTCAGCAACTTACAGGTCGAGGAAGCATAGCCAGCCATACCGTGATCCGAAACCACCAGATCCGGAGTCACACCGCGCGCCTTCAACTGATCCAGTGCGATGCGCATCGGGCCAGGGAAATGCGTATGTTGCAGGTTGCCGTACTGCTCAAACATCACGACATCCATAATCTGGCGGACGTCACCGTCCAGGAAACGCTCGCCCTCCTCAATCTGAAGAACCTCAGCGCCGGCAGCCTTCGCCGCCGCAGCCATCACCGCATACATGGGGAATAGACCCGCCGGGTGGCCGGTCGCAAACAGAATACGAGAACCCGCACGCACCGCCTCGCCAAAGATCCGGGCGTACTCCTCCAACGCGCTGATGCACTGCTCGGCACCAATAGTGTCCTGACCGTGAGTATGCGAACGGTCCGGGTTCAGACCCGCGCGGCGGACCATCACCTCAAACACCGAATCGTAATCCCACTCGCGGGTCCACTGCACACCAAACTCAAGGTGCTCATTACCATCCAGGAAACCCTGAATATGATCCAGGTTATTCTCGCGGGGGGTCGCCACCTCACCGGTAATACGCACAGAATCCAGGTACGCGGCGAACTCATCGCGGCTCATGGAGAAAGACATTAAAACTCCTCACAACGTGAAAAATACATTACTGCGAGATACCCTGACGTACCTCGGCATAAGCTTCAAGGGTTCGGCGCGCCGTCTGATCCCAACCCATCGTGCGGGCACGCGCCGCGGCGTTCGCACCCAACGAATGACGCAGATACGGGGCACGCACCAGACGCTCAATAGCCGCAGCCCAACGCTGCGGAGTACGAGGCGCCACCAACAGACCCGTACGGTGGTTCTCCACCGCATAGCGCAGACCGTCAGCATCCGTAGCGAGCACCGCCGCGCCGCACGCCTGCGCCTCCAGAGCCACCAACCCGAACGTCTCAGAGGACGACGGGGACGCCACAATATCGGCGGCACGGAAAATATTCGCCAACTCAGACGCCGGAACCGGGTCCTTCAAATGCACCCGATCTGCCACACCCAGCTCAGCCGCACGCTGTAGCAGGCGGCGCTCATAATCCGAATCGGAACGACCAATAATATCCACGTCCACCTGCAAATCATCGGGGAGTAGTGCGAGCGCCTCCACCAGCAGATGCGGGCCCTTCAACGGCTGAGGCCTACCGGCAAAAACAATGCGGCAACGAGTCTCCGAGGTGTCATTGAGCGGATGCACGCCAGGAATCGTATGGAAAATCGAGGTGTCAACACCCGGCGGGATAATGGCAAGCTTCTGCGCGTCCGTACCGTAGTACTCGCCCATCTGCTGCGCCTCCAGGGGAGTATTCACAATCACCCGGCTCGCGGAGCTACTCATCAGGCGCTCGGCGGCATAGCGTTCTTCAGGCTCGGGCGCCTCACCTTCGCCCCGGCGCGCATCCTTAGCGGCAGCCGTCGTATGCGGAGTAAAAAGAACAGGAACCGGGAAGCCAACGCCTTGAGCCGACCACAGCTGGGATGCACGAGCCGCAGCCTGACCCGACAGCCAATAGTGGGCGTGAATAATATCCGGGGTGTACAGTGCCTGCTCCACGCACGCCTGCGCAAAATCATCGGTGACCGTAGCCAACTCGTTCTTCGAAAGACCACGAGCGGACGGAAGATCAAGGCTGTGGCGCACAATGCGCTCGCCGGGCTGAGGAGGCTGACGGAACGGCGAATCAGCCGGAAGCGCCTCACCGCGGTCCAGGGTGAAAACCTCAACCCGCAGCTCGGGATCCAGCTCCAGCATGGCGTGCACCGACCGGGCAATATAGACGTTCATGCCGCCTGCATCTCCGCTACCGGGCTGCGCAAAAGGGTCGGTGTGCATGGAATACACGTGAACCGTCCGAACCGGCGGCAGAGTGCTCATCGATGCTTTCCTCTCTCAAAGGTGTACCTGACCTAGTGTAGCGCGACAGGACTTTCGCACACCGGGCGGTCTAGAATTTAGTAGAAGAGAGGTTGCCCTAGCGCAGCCTGTAGTACCCGCCCGCCAGAAGGACCGTGAAGGACCATGACTCACCCTCAGCAGCCTGCCGAACCGCTCTACTGCCCGCCGTGCACACCCGGCCAGGCGGAGCGAAGCGCCACCATCGACCTTGATGCGCTAGAACATAATGTGCGCCGACTCAAGGAACTGATTGGTGACCGTGCGCTTATCGCAGTGATTAAGGCGGATGCATACGGTCACGGCGCGTACCCGGTGGCACGTTCGGCTATTGCCGCCGGTGCTGACCTGCTGGGCCTGGTGCACGTGAATGAAGCGCTGGAACTGCGTGCTGACGGCATTGATGCGCCGCTCATGGCGTGGCTGCACACCCCCTCCACTGATTTTGAGGCAGCACTGCAGGAGAAAATCCGTCTGGGGGTTTCCGGTTGGGACCTGGAGGCGGTAGCCGCCGCCGCTGAACGCACCGGCGAGCGCGCTATCGTGCATCTGAAGGCTGATACCGGTCTGGGTCGTAACGGTGCTACCGCTGCGGATTGGCCTGCGCTGGTAGCTCGCGCCGCCTCCCTGGAGGAGTCTGGGCTGATTACGGTTGAGGGTATTTTTAGCCACCTGGCGGTTGCTGATGAGCCGACCCGCGCCGAGACTGCACAGCAGCTCGGCACCCTGGATACTTTTGTGGCTCAGGCTTGTGATGCCGGTCTGGACCCGAAGATGGTGCATCTGGCGAACTCTCCGGCGACCCTGACCGCCTCGCTGGAGGGTTGGGATACGGAGGAGCGTCTGCTCGGTGACGGCGTGCGTTGCGGCCTGGCACTGTACGGTCTTTCCCCGCTGCCGGAAGTCACCGCTGAGGACCTGGGCCTCAAGCCCGTCATGACGGTGGGCAGCTACATTGCCGCCGTGAAGGAAGTTCCTGCAGGTCAGGGTGTTTCCTACGGTCTGCGCTACCACACCGAAAAGCCGACCACCCTGGCGCTGGTGCCGCTCGGCTACGCTGACGGCGTGCCGCGCATTGCGGAGAACGCGCCGGTGCGCATCTACCCGGGCGCGCAGAACGCACAGAATGCACGGAACGCGCAGGACGGCTCCGCGCCTAACAACGCGGAGGGTAAGACCTACCGCGTGGTGGGCCGCATCGCCATGGACCAGATGGTCGTTGACCTGGGCAAACCCGGCCTGAGCGACCCCGACCTGGGTTACCTGGGCGCCCCCGCCATCCTTTTTGGTGCTGGTGAAAACCCGCCCGTGGAAGAGTGGGCGGACGCCGCGCAGACCATTAACTACGAAATTGTGACCCGCATTTCGCCCCGCGTGGAGCGCCTCTACGTGGGTGGCTCCTGGGTTGAAGCTGAACTGAACGAGCTGTGGGGCACCGGTCAGGAGCAGGAAGGCTAATGAACACTGAGTACATTTCTGCCGCCCTCGACCTGGATGTGACCGGCCCCGACCATACCCGCCGCCTGGCGCTCACCCTGGCGCAGCACCTGAACGCCGGGGACGTCCTGTTGCTCTCGGGCGAGCTCGGCGCGGGCAAGACCACGTTCACCCGCTCCCTGGGCGAAGGCCTGGGCGTGCGCGAAGGTGTTATCTCACCGACCTTCGTGCTCTCGCGCGTGCACCCAAACCTGCCGGACGGCCCCCGCCCCGGCGGCCCCGACCTGGTGCACGTGGACGCCTACCGCCTCTCCAGTGCCGAAGAGCTCGACGACCTGGACCTGGAGTTCTCCCTGCCGCGCTCGGTGACCGTCATCGAGTGGGGCCGCGATAAGGCTGAGCATCTGAGCGATTCCCGCCTGGAGCTGGACTTCACCCGTCTGACTGGTGCGGATGCGCGCTTTGCCTACTCGGGTGCCGAAGAGTTCAGCTGGGACGACGAAGACGAAAGTGACGAGGACGCGGACACCCCCGAACCTCGCCTGCTGCGGGTGCGCGCCTTCGGCCCCCGCTGGGAGCACGCTTTCGACGCTCTGAAAGAGGCCCTGCAGAGCGCCTAGAGCCCGCGCGTTAGAATGATAGGGTGCTAGTACTTGCCCTTGATTCATCCGCCACCGCATCTGTGGCGCTCGCCCGTGTGCACGGCTCCGAAGCCGGTGCGTCCTTCGAAATCCTCGCCCGCTACGAGAGCGAAGATACCCGCTCCCACGCCGAGGTGATGGGCCCCTACGCGCAGGCTGCCCTGCAGGACGCTGGCGTGCGCGGCGAAGATTTGGATGCGATTCTGACCGGTACCGGCCCGGGACCTTTTACGGGTCTTCGCGCCGGTATCGTTACTGCGCGCGCCCTGGGTTTTGCCTGGTCGGTGCCGGTGTACGGCATGATGAGCCTGACCGCACTGGCTGAGCATGCTGTGGCTGGTGCGGCTGCCGTTGAAAGTGCCGAGGGCACTGCAGTGGAAGAGAACGCAGAACGAGCATTCGCTTCTGCTGACCTTGCCGAAGGCGCCGAGCTGCTCGTACTCTCCGACGCGCGCCGCCGCGAAGTCTACTCCGCACGCTACCGCGTGGAGGCTGCAGGCTACACCCTGGTGGACGGCCCGAACGTATGCCCCGCCTCCGAAATTCTGCCCGGTAGGAGCCCCTCCTACGCCTACGGTTACGGTGCCGGCCTGTACGCCGAAACTCTCGAAGAGCATGGCTGGACTATCGTCGATTCCGCCCGGGAGGTTCACCCGCACGCCGAGTACCTGGTCGCCGCCGCGGCACGCCTGGGCGTAGAGAACCTGAGTGAGGACACCTCCGCCCAGTACCTGCGCGACTCGGATGCAAAGGTCCCCGCCGCAATGCTCGCCCGCCAGCAGAAGCAGGCAGTACAGGCTGCAGCGCAGACTGCCGCGCAGAAGGAGAGCTAAATGAGCGCTACTGAGACTTCTGGGATTCCTGGGACTCCTGGGACTCCTGGGACTTCTGAAAATATCGTGCGGGATGATCTGGCTCAGGATGCCCGCCTGCGCGTTGCCGAACTCGCGGACGTGCAGGCAATGCACCGCATGGAGACCACCCTGTTCCCCGCCGACGCCTGGCACATCGACATGTTCCTTGAGGAGCTGACCCACCCGACCCGCACCTACTACATGCTTGAACTGCCGGCAGAGAGCCAGGAGAACAGTGAGGGTGACTGGCGCGCCATCGGTTACTGCGGAACCATGGTCGTAGCCGACACCGCTGACGTTCAGACCATCGGCGTGCTCCCCGAGTACGAGGGTCACGGCTTCGGCCGCGCCATGCTCGAGCAGATGCACGAGCGTGCTCGCGAGCTGGGTGCCGAGCGCATCCTGCTGGAGGTGCGCGCTGACAATCCGCGCGCCCAGCGCCTCTACGAACGTAACGGCTACCGCCAGATTCACGTGCGCCGCCGCTACTACGAGGACGGGACCGACGCCATTATCATGGAATGTGCGTTCTAGATAGCACGGTATTCCCCTCATTCCTCAGCCATTTTCTTCACCACAGCATTACTACGCGCGGCCGACGTGAGGCCGCGCGACAGAAAGACGAACTATGAGCACTCGCGAACCCCTCGTGTTGGGCATTGAATCCTCCTGCGACGAGACCGGAATCGGCATTGTGCGCGGCGCGCAGCTGCTGAGCAACACCATTTCCTCCTCGATGGAAGAGCACGTGCGCTTTGGCGGCGTGATCCCCGAAATCGCCTCCCGCGCCCACCTGGACGCCATGATTCCCGCCCTCAAGGCGGCACTCGCCGAAGTGGACATCACCCTCGATGAGGTGGATGCTATCGCCGTTACTGCGGGCCCCGGCCTGGCTGGCGCACTTATGGTGGGTGTCTCCGCGGCGAAGGCACTCGCTATTGCCACTGGCAAGCCCCTCTACGGCATTAACCACCTGGTCGCTCACGTTGGCGTTGGTCTGCTTGAGGATAACGGCACCGAGGATGGCTCCGGTCTGCTGGCGAATGCCGGTTCCGGTGGCCTGGGTGCGCTGCTGGTTTCTGGCGGTCATACCGAAATACTGCAGGTGCGCGACATTACCTCCGATGTGCGTCTGCTCGGCGCGACCCTCGATGATGCCGCAGGCGAGGCCTACGATAAGGTTGCTCGACTGCTCGGCCTGGACTACCCGGGCGGCCCCGCGATTGACCGCGCTGCCGCTGATGGCAACCGCAACGCCTTCGTCTTCCCGCGCGGCCTGTCGAACCGCAAGTTCATGGGCACCGCAGAGGAACCCGGCGCGCACCGATACGATTTCTCCTTCTCCGGCCTGAAGACCGCCGTGGCGCGCGTGATTGAAAGCTTTGAAGCAGCCGGTGAGGAGGTCCCGGTTGCCGATATTGCCGCGTCCTTCCAGGAGGCGGTCGTGGACGTTATCACCAAGAAGGCGATGCTTGCCTGCCGCGAGCAGGGCATGAAGACCCTGCTGCTCGGCGGTGGCGTGGCGGCTAACTCGCGCTTGCGTGAGTTGCTTGCCGCCCGATGCGCCTCCGAGGGGGTGCGCCTGATTATTCCGAAGTTCACCCTGTGCACCGATAACGGTGCGATGGTTGCGGCACTGGGCGCCCGCCTGGTCGCCGCCGGCCGTGAGCCCTCGGGCGTGGACTTCACGACGGACTCCTCGCTGCCGGTGACCACCGTTTGTTTCTAAAGGGTAATGCGAGCGCGTTGATGCGGCTCGCCTCGATAATACCTACAGAAAATGCCTCGGCACAGTCTCCCAAAGGACTGCGCCGAGGCATTTTCTGTATTCAAACTTTAGGCGGGGCGGCTCTAACGCAGCGCTCGCGCACGAGACTGCGCGGCAACATCCAGCGCCACCTCACGCAGAGAGCCGGTCTTCTCAAAGACCGCACGCTGACGATCCGCACCCGTACCCTCGGCGAGGATGCGGCGTACTTGCGCCAGCTCTACCTCGCAGTCAAGGTCGCGTGCCACCGGCTCCAGCTTGGGCAGAAGCAGCTCAAAATCTTCACGCAGGGTACGCTGCACCGGCTCGTTAGAGACCACGATCTTAGCCTCCAGGCCGTAGCGGGCAACGCGCCACTTATTCTCCTGCGCGTGCCAGGGGGCGAGCACCTCAACGCTTTCACCCGCCTCAATCTGGCGGGAGAAGTACTCCACCAGGCACTGCGTGAACGCCACGATTGCCGCAACATCCGGCAGGGACGCGAGGCCATCGCAATAGCGCATTTCAATGGTGCCGTAACGCGGAACCGGGCGAACATCCCAACGGTCCTCGCTCGGGTCGTTGATCACGTCGGTCGCCACGAGTGATTCCAGGTACTCGCTGTACTGCTCCCAGGTGTCAAAGTGGAAGGGCAGACCGTTCGTGGGCAGCTGCTGGTAAAGCTGGGTGCGGTGCGAAGCGTAACCGGTATCGATTCCGTCCCAGTAGGGGGAAGAGCACGAAAGCGCCAGCAGGTGCGGCCCGTAGTTGGTCAGCGCGTCAATAAGCGGCAGAACCTTATCGCGGGAATCAACACCCACGTGCACGTGCACACCGTAAATGACCATGTGGCGGCCCCAATACTGGGCGCGCTCAACCACACGCTGGTAGCGTTCCTTCGCCACAACCGGCTGGTCAGCCCAGTGGGAGAAGGGGTGAGTGCCGGCGGGGTAGAACTCAATGCCGAGCTCATCGGTGATGTCGCGCAGGGTATCCGTCAAATCCTGCAGCTGACGGCACGCCTCAGCGACGGTGCGGCAGATGCCGGTCACCACCTCGACGGTGTTCTCCAGGAACTCGCCGGTCATATGCGCCCGGTCGGAGGCGGGTTCGAGCAGCTCGGGGCGGCGCTCGCGCAGGATGGATAGCACCTCGCTGGCGCGCTGGGTCAGTGCGCCGCTTTCACGGTCGATGAGCGCAATCTCCCATTCCACGCCGAGAGTGGACTGCGGGGAGGTAGCAAAGTCGATCATATTGCCTTTCCTGCGTCTGGAAATAGGGTCGTGCATGGTGCCGACTATGGAAGTTATTATCGGTGGGCTCTGCCCGGCTGTGCGCTAACTGGTGAGAGCCGGATCCTTGGGGAGTGCCTCTACTAGGCCGCGTATCTTTGATCGGGCACAGTGTCTTTATCAGGCACAGTATCTAGTGTACGGTCTTGCGGTGCCCGGTGCCCTGTCGAGTGCAGAATCCGGAACGGAAACGTCATGAATCGTCACGAACGGTAACCCGTCCTCGGGGCTGGGTCGTCAGCACTGGGCAGTCAGGGATGGGTAGTTAGGGGTGGTGAGGTTAGAGCGGGCGCACGTGCCAGCCGACGCGGCGTGAATCCCTGCCCGAACCGATGCGGGTAAAGACCAGCGTTGCCGGACGGTAGGTAGGCTCCTGTGCACCCGAAGAAGAATTAGCATTCTTTTTCTGTTTCTTTTTGGAAGGCTTAGAACCCGCAGAACCCAGCAGACGCGCACGCAATTGCTCCGGAACAATATCCACGCCACGCTTCTTAATCGTCAGCGCCGTAAAGCCCTGCTCACGCACCCAACGCTTCAGCTGCTTCTCCTGCAGGGGAATCTCCTCCAGCACCTCGTAGCAGGCAACCAGCGGA
>ERZ773027.1165-NODE-1165-length-14628-cov-3.556097_pt1 | contig 14628 bp, 12 predicted proteins | sample MGYA00511032_ERZ773027 | MGnify/ENA primary metagenome ERZ773027 (study PRJEB29015, sample SAMEA2738138) | human oral metagenome | biome: human oral; feature: human-associated habitat; material: saliva | place: China | collected 2190 ... | reverse complement strand
ATCATGAGCAAAGTAGTGTTCAGTAGACCGAAGATGAGATAGTGTTTTCCCCTTTCTTCACTTCTAAGCCCTTATAAAATGAAAAACGCCCCTCAAGTATGCTGTCTTTCGACGCGCCTGAGGGGCTTATTCGTTTGATGTTACTTGCTTAAGCGTTCTAGGAACTCTAGCATTTCGTGTATCTGTGTGTAAGAGTGCAAGTCTTCAGGAGTTTCTTGAGCCAGTTGCAAGAGCTGGCTCGCATAAGAAACAGCGCGAGACAAATCGCCATGTGCAGAAAGATACTGATAAAGCGGTATTTTCTTGAAGTACTTCTTGCTCTTTTCATAATTAGGGAGGTATCTACGCAGGTCTACAACCACCTCTTCATAGCTTGTATAAGTCTTAGAAGATAGCTTCGGCAAGAAATGCAATAAGAACCAAAACTCAGTACAAGGATTGGTTTCAATTACTCTAATTCCTGCTATTTCAGCCTTGATTTTAGCCTTTTGATAAATAGGCATTTCCGAAGGCTTGCTATGCATCACATCCATATCTACCAAACAGATAACCACGTCATACTTTTCCGCAACGCATTGAAGAGCTTGCTTGAAAATATAACGCCAATCCGAATGCTTCGGAAAGGTCGGTTTCATTTGAAAGGGGTAGCGTTTAGCCACACGGAGAGATTCAAGATAAAACCATTCTGTTTCTCCCTCTCCTATAATCGCTATACTCTTCTTTGCCATAACTTAGTCTCCATTGATGTCTATATATTGAGAACCTACAAATGGCAAACGAGCCAGTTTGTTTTGGCGGTAAGCGTTGTAGGGAGAAACATTCTTGTGCAAACCATATTGGGGTAAGCGAGTCAAACGACTTGCTCCATACTCATCTTTCTCCGTAAACCAAATCGTGTCTCTGCGAATGAAGTCTTCATTGAGAAGATTCAAATCGTGGGTGGTAAAGAGAATCTGTGAAGGTGTTTCGCTACTAGCGATAAAGGTACGAACGAAATAAGACAATAGTTCGTAGTGAAGACTAGACTCGATTTCATCAATTATCATTATACGCTCTTCATGCAGCACTTTATAGAGGAGAACGGAGAGCATCAACATCTGGAATGTTCCTGACGACTCTACGCTTTCTGGTAGTTGGAATGTACCTTCCGCTGTGCGATGAGTGAAGACGAATTGCTCTTTATGAAGCACGCCATCTCTTATCCAATCTAATTTCGCACCTTCAAGTAAGGGAAGAGAAGAAAGAAGACCTCTTATTGTCTCATTGATTTGTACCTCTTCATCTTCTATCTCAATATCTGAGATATTGAAATCTGAGGCTTGCAGAAACTTCTTAGCAAAATCCTTCACAGCACCATCTTGGTCATTACGGAGCGTTTCCCTAACGTACGACGCCAAGGAAGATGGAGAAGAAATTGGTAAGAATAATTGCTCTGAGAAGAAGCGGTATACATCATTCAAACGAGATACTTCTACATTACTTTTGCTCCATGCTGCCATTACTGACATATTGGGAATCGTATTCCCTTCTATTGCCACAGTACTTTTCTTACTTAGCTTCAGATAAGTACCCCAAGCGATTTCAACGAGGCCTTGCTCTGCATTGTAGGTCCTATCATATAAAACAGCAGCACGACTAGAAGGGTAATACACCAAGCGTTCTTGATAGATGCGCTGGCTATCGACCAAGAGCGAAAGAGAATACTTTTCAGTTCCGATGTAGAAGGTTAGTTCAAAGGAAGACTTTTCTTCTTTGGAATGCGCATCAAGCAGAAAAGGCACGACATCCACTGCCTTTGTCTTATCCTCTGTTGGCAGGCACATAATCGTGCGAAGCGTATCAAGGGCATAGATCAAGTTTGTTTTACCCGATGCATTCGCCCCATAAATGATACCTATCTTAAGTAAGCGCACCCCTTCCTTTACTTCAACCAAATACTCGTCTGACATAAAGCTGTCGCTCGTTGGCTCGAAGCTATATGTCACAGGCTGTCGGAAGGAAAGATAGTTTTGAACAGTGAATGATGCTATCATAATCTACATACTTTAGTTCACTGCAAAGGTACATCTTTTTCGCTAGAACAAAGAATGAAACTGAGATAACCGTACAAATTAAACGGTATTTTCGTTTTCAGAACTTATAAACTCCATTCAAAGAAGCTTTTCTTGCCTCGTTCATCTGATACTATTTTGTGGTCTAAATGCCAGTATTTACATCACACTTTTAGTTTCCATTCATAGAAGAATTCTACTAACATTCCCTCCGTTTAAGCATCTCATCGATCTCATCTCGCAAGAAGAGCAAGCGACCATTAGCTTTGAGATAGGGTATCTTTCCTTGCGACACCCAGTTATAGATGGTCTTCTGCTCAACTTTGAGGAGCTTGGAAATATCAATGATGTCAAGATACTCTGGTCTGAGAGGAGGATGAACAGTAGTTACTCGTTTTTCTGCCTGCAATGAAATCAACTCATCAAGTTTAAGTTCCATCTGCAAGAGCTTCTGAAACAAATTCCGAAATTGTTCTTCGGTATAATGAGAATCTAGATAAGGCATGTTTTTCTTTGTTGATAGTTTCCTTGGCTATCCTGAATGAGGATACCTTGTTCCTTCATATAAGCAATATACTTTTTAGCTGTGCGGTCTTTGATGTCGAGTTCTCGCATCAAAATCTCACAGAGCTGTTGGTAAGAAAGGCGTGTTGCAGAGCGAAAAGCTTCACGAATAACTGCGTGGAGCTCGTTGCTCTTGCGTTTATCCTTGTCTTCCTTAGACTTCTCTCCTCGATAAACGTGCATATCGAGAGCTTTGTCCCAGCCAAATAGCGTCATGGGTACGTCTAATGGACTTCCATCACGCACTTTCAAGGCTTTTACTACCGAGTATTCAGGGTTTTCATCTTTCTCAATGGAGAGAATGCCAGCAGCCTTTCGCTGTAGCTCAGAACCGATATGACCTCTCAGTTTGATACCATTCGGTACAAAGTGAAGCACACAGATGATGCACGTGTTGTAAATACCTGCCAAGCGGTAGAGTTCATCGACAATGGCGATGCTCTCTGTTTCGTCATTAGCGGAGCGAATGAGATCGGCTATGCCGTCAATAACTACGAGATGTATTCCCCCATGTTTGTGATGGAACAAGTCCATACTCTCCCTGATAAGCTTTAGCCTATCTTTACGAGACAAAGAAGCTAGGTAGAGGGAATGATAAAACTCTGGGACGGCTTTTAGCGAAGCTCTCCGAAGCGTCTTACCTAAATTCTTGTGAAGTTGCGCTTCCGATTGTTCGGTATCATAATGCAACACGGCCAAGCCCTTGGGATTGGGCGTTACCTCAAGCCCTAGGGTTTGCTCTGTGTCCAATCGCTCAGTTCCTAATGTGCCAGCAAGTATAGCTGCGATGTAGTTACTTTTGCCTGTTCCTTCTCCTCCAGTGATACAGAAGAGATTGTCTTGTGTTCCGAGAGGAACGCCATTAACCGCAACGACTGATTTAGAAGCATCAGGTGGATTATCATAGTCTATTTCACACGAACGTAGCATCATCATAGTTTGCGTGTACATTTGAGAGAAAAGCTTATCGAGCAACTTTCGAAAGTCCTCTTCCTCATTACCTAGTGCAAAGTAGTCGGATATATCCTTTTCCGTCTTTGTCCCTTTTAGTGGTAATTGAAGCTGTTGTACCTTGTAAGGTTCTAGTAAACTTGCTTGTTTATCGGATTCTCTCACTCCAGTCTCGTCTGTATCGTAGAGCAAGATGATGTGCCGAAAGCGCAACTGCAAACTTTCAATGATATTCTCAGGTATCTGTGCCGTCTCACTATTAAAGCAGATGGCATGAAAGTGATGAGCTGATAGAGACAGAACATCCTTTTCTCCTCCTGTGATGAAAAGCATGTCCCCTTTACTTGGAATTTGTTCCATCCCGAAGCAATAAGGGCTAGGCAGTCGTCCCCCATAGAGAAAGCGCATCTTTGAGCTATTGGGACGATATACCTTGATGTATCCATTTCCGATATAGGCAAAGATAGGTTCTGTAGGCGTAGCTTTCACTTCAAAAGGCTTCCCTTCTCTCGTTTGACTGGCATAGCTCCTGAGAGAACGTACGCGAAAGCGTCTCAGTGTTTCTTCATAGATACCATAATGTGCCCAATAAGCAAGGAGACCATCATCGAAGGGTTGTATTTCAAAACTATAGGGCAACTCTTCTTGCTTTTCTCCGTTATTTGGATGACATTGAGTAGAGACCGATTGTATCGGCTTCACTTTTGTAGGAATAAACTTATGCTGTTGCATTGCATCATCAGAAACACAAAGAGCTAGGTCTTGCACTATCACTTGAAGTAGCCTAGGAAAGCCTGTCTTAAGGTCTATTCCTCGCAATTCAGCCACGAACCAGAAGCAATCCCCCGCATAGGAAGGATTGCCATGGTCGTAGTACTTATAAGTCAAGGACTTCTTGTCATAGTAGATATGGCAAGAAGCTCGCTTATCATCGTAGAACGGACTGCGGAAGTTGCGATGTAGATTGACCTCGAAGCCTAGATAATGGCAGAAGACGCTGAGCCCTCCGTCTGTTAATGTCAGTATTCGTTCTTTGTCTATCATGGTTCGTCTTTTTGTTCTAAACTAAGGCAGCTGCAAAGAATAAGTTTATCCTTGTAGCGAAGTAGGCGCTCCAACAATTCGTCATTGCGCATACCCGATATGCGTAGACGATTGCACCTAGCGCAGATGAGTAGTGACTTATAGAAGTAACGAACATCTCCACTCTCAGTATAGCGGAAGCGAACAATATTCTTTTTACGCCAACGGTATAAGGTTGACTCTGAAACATCCAAGGTGTCAATGAGATCCCTGGTAGACATCTCGAGTTCATCATCGATGTCTTGTAGCAAGTGTGTTGTGCGTTCAACGTACTGCTCTATTCGATTGAGACGGTCTACTAGGTCTTGGTAGACACGACTCTCCATAGAGATCACTTCCATTACATTAGGTGCGTTTGGGTAAAGTCAATATCGTCGCCTCCTTCTTTGAGGAGGAGTTCGATAAGACAATTGAAGGTTGCTTTGCTGTAGGCAGATATTTCAATCTTACCCACAGGCTTTGGGCGTTCACTTGCAAGAAGTGCAAGAACGTCATAGAAGGAGAGTTCTAGGTATCGCGCATATTCGACGAATTTGTCCATACTAGGGAAGTTTCCCTTAGACTCCCAGCGAGAGATTGTACTTGAGGAAACACCCAGTTTTCCAGCAAGATACTCTTGTGAAAGACCTTTTCTTAGGCGATTTTCTCTCAGGATCTGAAGTAACTTTTCCATATAGTCAAAGTTATAAACGCATCCTAGCTTGACCAACCCGTTTAGTGCAAGTTCGTGCGCCCGATGCAAGAGGTCTTGCATCAGACGCAAAGTAAATATGAATCGGGCTGCAATGGGGCTAATATAAGATAGAGAGTAATCAAGGTTTCTGGGCAAGAATCTATGCGTTTTTTCGCTCAGCTCCGCGAGGACACTGGTGCACGGTGCAAGACCCTTTATATATAAGGGCTTGCACCGTGCACCAGGCAGTGTAGCAGGGAATTCTGTAAATCTTTATGGGTGAAGGCTTTGGTCAATGGTTCTTTTTTATGTACCTTTGCATCCAAGAAAAGAGAGCTGTTTCGCTTTCGATAGTCCGTCAAAATGGTAGTCATAAGTCAGTCAAAAAACTGCTACATTTTTGCTACACTACCACTTGAACGAATCAGTTAGGCAGCTGTTATACAACGAAATACGAGAGAGTCGTTCATTTCCCTCTCTCTCCGCAAAGAGTGTCGTAACTAATAAGGTTACGACACTTTTCTTTTATGAAGTGTCTTCGATTTGAGTCACGAGTTTGCTTATCCCATACTCCGACATTTCCCGATCAGATGTAAGGCGTACAGCGAACCCACTATGTCTTTAGGCTCTAGGTTTGCCTACACCTTGTTCTTCTGGTCCTATCTTAGTACAACCAGAGTTCGGCCTAAGCAATTCTGGAGGTAGAAGGTTTATATTTATTGCAGTTTTGAAGTTTACCGGACAGCAATAAAAGAAAATCTCCAGAGTCATTGCATCGGTATGTGCCTTCGTCAGCAACACGCTTTCCTACAACAGGACGTTGCTCATGTAAGGCTTGTGTTACGCGTATTGTTAGGACAAACGAGTCCTACACCTCTACAATGTGCACATCATCATTCGTCTGTAGGCAATGGTTAATGGTCTCTCGGATTCGAACCGAAGACAAAAAAGTAGTTTTCAATTTCTCTACTTCCTCTCGGCTGAACTTACTGAGGCTTAAGCGCCCATCAGGATTTTCCTTAACACCCAAGACAATCATTCCCCATGCGTATTGACAAAGGCAGAGTAAGTAGGCCATAACTCTTTGGGAAATCCTCCCTTAGCATACTTAAACTCTATTTCTTCATTCTCTCGGACATTGAGTAGCTCGTAGATACGCGCCTCCGACTCGGATGGCTGCACTGTGGTCATAACAGTAGATTCATTAAAGGGATTAGGCTTGGTCATACTGTCCCGAGAATAAATCGGGTTCTTCACTAGGTGACGAAGTCTTTTTCTTACGCGGAGGAAGTGGATGAGGCGTGCCGTTTGATTGCAACTCGTAGACTTCTACTACCTCATATCCAGAGACAATCTCTTCACCTTTGTTGTTTATCTTACGCTTTTCTTGTAACGAGCATAGAATTACGCTCCCATTAGAAAATGAAACCTTACGAGTATATACATCGTCTAGAAAGCCTGGATCGAGTACGCTAAATGAAATAGACTCCTGATTATAAATTCCTCGCCACTTTGCCTTTCCAGCTTTTAGTACAGGTGCAACGATCTCTATATGTGCATTCTCAACCTCTATGGGGTCTAATTCTGTTGAGTTAATTAGGTAAGAATGAAATTGAGCACGAGGTATTTCCTTCTTCCAAATATACGAAGAGGAGTCAGGCCCTTCTTTCTGTATAAACTCTACGGCTTTAAGATTGTCTATGGATTCCGTGTGCTTATAGTAATTGGAGCGTTTACTCCTAACAGCTGTGTCAATACTCTGCTTATCAAACTTTCTCTGGTTAGCCTTAATAGAATCAATTTCTGATTTTAGGATGAGACGTTCTTTCTCATTACGCAGATGCTCTAATTCCTTTATTTCGGGAGATTTAATCCATTCCTCTACCTCATGTCGTACTAAAGTTCCAATAGATTCTGTTGGTACTGAACTTAGTATATTGGTTACTAGCGCCACGATTACGGGTATTAGGATCTGTTTCTTCCCTTCAGTCTTAAGCCAAGCTCTAATTCCTCCTTCATTTAGCGCAATCGTTTTAACCGAGACCTCTACATGGAGTTGCTCAGCCACATAATCAATCAAGCCCACCAGCTCTTGCTGGCAAGCATAGAAGGCTTTGGCATCTATGGCATGACTACCATCATCTAGATAGTAATGAATCTCTAAGGTTTTAGCCGCAAGTAGTTTTGCTTCCATGCTTCTTACTTGTTTTTGAGTGAGTAATAGCTCCTGTATCTGCTCTAAACACGAGAGCTGAAGGTACTTATTATTTATGCTTTTCTGGATTGGGCTCCTCTGTTTGGCATATTCCCATACAGTAGCATCTGAGGGTAGGATGACCTCTATAGCTCGAACTATTGAGCAGTAGAATCACGTCTAATTCGTACTCCCTTGCGAGACCCGAACAAAGTATTCTTCTAACCTCATGAGCAACTGACAAAGATAACAAGTATCGTCATCATTGAGAGGGCGAAATAAGGTCATATTAGAGGTTCATCCTTTTATTCATTGTTAGGGATGGCAGGTGATTTCTTTCGTGCTACCTAAGACTTTCAATGCATCCTTCATCCATTTATGCAATCGAGGGTTCTTTTCTTGAGGTCTAATGGCGGTATACACTTCCGAAACATCCTCACATTCAAGAAGAAATCTACTAAAATTTTCAATTATTCTCTTTGTGTCAGAGCCTGAATTTAATACAACAATCTGTGATTCTCGTTTAAGAACAAAGATAGCGGTGTCCCTAACATCTGCATTCTCAGATTTTACAGATTCCCATCCTGATTCAATCAACTGTTTATTTTTATTATGAATCCATTCACTCTTTCCAGAACCTTTTTCACCCTCTATGAGATATACCTTCTTCATAATCATTATTGCATTTGTTTTACCGTTTTAACTTAGCAAAGAAGATGCCAAAATCAAAAAAATGACATTATGTCACCTGAGTTCAGTACGCAGAGTCAATCGGCAAGAGCAAATATAGGCAATCCTTTTGGAGTACCCTGCTTTTAATGATTCAAACTTTCGTTTTTGTCCGGAACCTCGGTTCATTTTCTTCTGCACCCTCGCCCTCTTTTGAGGTTCGCCCGTCCTTCACAGTGATGCGGCAACGATCGGAAGCCCTTCTTCGAAAGTGAAATTGCGGCGAACAGCAGCGATGCCCGACGCGCGCGCGTCACACGCGCGTCAGGCGGTTTTCGATTTTTTGCCTTCACCTCTTCACCTCACGGGCGTATCTCTCTGAAAACGAGTGTTTTGCGTGTGAAGGCTTCACCTTTCACCGAAAACCTTCGATCTTCCTCTCATTCAGCAACTTAGGTGTGAAGGCAACTGCCTTCACCTCGGCGCGGACGGTGGGCAATCGGCGGCACTACAAAAACGGCGGCGCAGAATGTCCCTCGCCACGGCGGTGCGGAGGGTGAAGGCAAGGGGCGAAAATTCCCCCCCTTTGCCTTCACCCGCAACACACTGTGCAACAGATGGTTACAAAGAATTTTAACGCGCGTTTGCACAATGAATCCTTCACACACAACCGCTTATAAATCAACCGATTGTAAGCGAAAGGTGAAGAGGTGAAGGCAGAAAAACGAAAACTCGCTGAGTGCGCGTAACGCGCGCGAGGGGACGACGCGGCCGACGCAGTCCCTCTCCACAGCCGCTTGCGAAAAGCTGTCCACTTTCTCCCCCAACTCCACCACTTGTGCGAGAAAGTCGCCTACTTTTTGCGGACAGCAAAAACAATCGGTCATTTTCAACTGCTCGTTCGACAAAAAAAGCGCAAAAATGCCGTCTGTTTTGGAGCGTAAAAAGAAATGACTATATTTGCCACATCATTATCGCCCTTAGGTGGAAAAGACTAAGGCTCGCCACTTCAGCAATGAGGTGGCTTATTTTTTAATGGCAGCACTATGGAAACAAAAGAGAAATTATCCATTCCGACCGAATGGAAAGCTCATCAGCCTTGAAATAAGTGGTATGTCCCTTCCTTTTCTCCCCACCGCTTCCCCTATCCCACCCGCTGCGTGTTAAAGGCGCGCGCAAGGGGGCGGCGAGTCCTAAAAAATGAGTATATTCGCACGATAATCTCAACAAAACTCGAACGATTCACTTCCGCTCTATGTCCGAAACCACCCAACGCACCCAACTTCAAGCCGCCATTTGGCGCATCGCCGACGATGTGCGCGGCGCTGTCGACGGCTGGGACTTCAAACAGTTTGTGCTCGGCGCCCTCTTCTACCGCTACATCAGCGAAAATTTTGCCGCCTATATGGAAGGCGGCAACTCCGATAAGCACTACGCTGAATATACCGACAGCCAAATGAATGCCGAGCTCGTCGACACCGTGACGCGCGAAAAGGGCTATTTCATCTATCCCTCGCAACTCTTCGCGCAGGTGGTGGGTACGGCCGAGAGCAACCCCAATCTCAACACCGAGCTGGCCGCCATCTTCACCGCCATCGAAGCCTCGGCCGTGGGCTACGCTTCGGAGCGCGCCGTCAAGGGGCTTTTTGCCGACTTCGACACCACCAGCCCCAAGTTGGGCAACACCGTCGAGGAGAAAAACCGCCGCCTCTGCGCCGTGCTGCGCGGGGTGGAGAGTTTGGACTTCGGACACTTTGCCGACCACAAGATCGACCTCTTCGGCGACGCCTACGAGTTTCTGATTTCTAACTATGCGGCCAACGCCGGCAAGTCGGGCGGCGAATTTTTCACCCCGCAGACCGTGTCGAAGCTCATCGCACGCCTCGCCCTCTCGGGACAGACGAAGGTGAACAAGATCTACGACCCGGCCTGCGGCTCCGGCTCGCTGTTGTTGCAAGCCAAGCGGCAGTTTGACGAGCACGTGATCGAGGGCGGTTTCGTGGGGCAGGAGATCAACCACACCACGTTCAACTTGGCGCGCATGAACCTCTTCCTGCACAATGTGAACTACGACAAGTTCGACCTCGCGCTGGGCGACACCCTCCTCTCGCCGCAGCACCGCGACACGCGCCCCTTCGACGCCATCGTGTCCAACCCGCCCTACTCGGTGAAGTGGGTGGGGAGCGATGACCCCACGCTCATCAACGACGAGCGTTTTGCCCCGGCCGGCGTGTTGGCGCCGAAGGGTAAGGCCGATTTTGCCTTCATTCTCCACGCCCTCAACCACCTCAGCGCGCGCGGCCGCGCCGCCATCGTGTGCTTCCCGGGCATCTTCTATCGCGGCGGAGCGGAACAGAAGATCCGCCAATACTTGGTGGACAACAACTTTGTGGAGAGCGTCATCGCCCTCGCGCCCAACCTCTTTTTCGGCACGAGCATCGCGGTGTGCATCCTCGTGCTCTCGAAGCACAAGACCGACACCCTTACGCAGTTCATCGACGCGAGCGGCGAGGAGTTTTTCCGCAAGGAGGGGAAGAACAATGTGCTGACCGAAGAACAGGTGGATCGCATCGTTTCGCTCTTCGAGGAGAAGCGCGAAGAAGCGCACGTTTCGGCGCTGGTGGATCACGCCACGCTGGCGGCCAACGACTACAATCTCTCGGTGAGTTCGTATGTGGAGGCGCGCGACACGCGCGAGGCGGTGGACATCGACCTCCTCAATGCCGAGGTGGCGGAGACGGTGGTGCGCATCGACGCGCTGCGTCGCGACATCGACACGATCATCGCGGAACTCAGTGCCTGAATGGCCGAAGGGGGCGATGCCTTTCTGCGCTCGCCCCCCATCTCTGTTTTTCGGTGTGCCGACGGCCGCAACGCCGCGGTACGCCTTCAACCTAAAAGGCAATGAACAACGCTAAAAATACAACGCTCTTTCCCTACCTCGAACGACTCCTCGAGGGGGAAGCCGTGGAATGGAAAACGCTTGGAGAGGTATGTAAAATTAAAAATGGGAAAGACTACAAGCACCTCTCAAATGGCAGTGTTCCAGTATATGGTTCAGGAGGTGTTATGAAGTATGTAAATGAAGCCATTTACAGTCAGCCATCTGTACTTATCCCTCGGAAGGGGTCTCTAAATAATCTATTCTTTGTTGATACTCCTTTCTGGAATGTTGATACTATATACTACACAGAAATAAATACCGACTATATTCTGCCAAAATTCTTTTATTACTATTTAGTAACACTCGAATTAGAAAAGTTGAACCTTGCTGGAGGCGTACCAAGTCTAACTCAATCAACCCTCAACAAACTCTCCATCCCCATTCCCCCTCTACGCGTACAAGGGCGCATTGTGGAGATCCTCGATAAGTTCACACAGCTGGAGGCAGAGCTGGAGAAAGAATTAGCGGCAGAGCTGGAGGCACGTAAAAAACAATACGCGTATTATCGCGACCAACTTCTTAATTTCTCACAATACCCCCCCCTAAACGTTAATATCGAATGGAGAACGCTCGGGGAGGTCTGCCATATCGTTGGTAGAATTGGATTCCGTGGCTACACAAGAAATGATATCGTAGAAAGAGGTGCAGGAGCAATTTCGATCAGCCCAACGAATATCACAAATCAACATCTAAATCTTTCGGCTGAAATAAACACCTACATTTCTTGGGAGAAATATGACGAATCTCCCGAAATAATGATAAAAGAAGGTGATATCATTTTGGCTAAAACTGCCTCTGTCGGGAAAGCAGCACTCGTTCGAGAATTAATAGAAAAGGCTACAATCAATCCCCAAATGGTAGTTCTAAAAGATATACAATGTTCTCCGGCCTATTTGTCACATTATATCAACACACCTTATTTTCAGCTTAAACTCAAATCATTATGTGGACAAGGTTCTGTACCGAATATTAGTCAAACAAAACTCAGTACGATCCCCATCCCCCTCCCCCCTCTCTCCGAGCAACGTCGTATTGTCGACATCCTCGACCGCTTCGACACGCTGACCAACTCGATCAGCGAAGGACTGCCGAAAGAGATCGCCCTGCGGCGCAAACAATATGAATACTATCGCGATGCGCTGCTGAGCTTTCCGCGAGCTGAAGTCACGGTTTGAACGGCTCGCCCTTTTTTCTAATCCCCTTTTTTCGCACTATGCCTCAATATACAACGATCGCCGAAACGCAAAACTTCATCGTGCTGGACCGCTACACGAAACACGCGGAGCTGCACGAGACACCGAGCGGCTACCAAACAGAAACGGAACTGGAAGCGGAATTCATCGCCGACCTGCGACAACAGGGCTATGAATACCTGCCCGACCTCCGCACCCCCGATGCGCTGCGCGCCAATGTGCGCCGACAACTCGAGGGGCTCAACGCGGTGCAGTTCACCGACGCGGAGTGGCAACGCTTCTGCGACGAGTTTCTGGACTGCCCGGGCGACACGATCACCGACAAGACGCGCAAGGTGCAGGACCATCCGGTGTACGATTTCACCTTCGACGACGGCCGACTGCAAAACATCCACCTCGTGGACAAGCGCAACCCGGCACGCAACAAACTGCAGGTGATCAACCAGTTTGAACAGAAGGGCACGCACAAGAACCGCTACGACGTGACGATCTTGGTGAACGGCCTGCCGATGGTGCAGGTGGAACTCAAGAAGCGCGGGGTGGCTGTGCGCGAGGCGTTCAACCAGGTGCACCGCTACAGCAAGGAGAGTTTCAACAGCGAGGCTTCGCTCTACAAATATCTGCAGCTCTTCGTGATCTCGAACGGAACGGACACACGCTATTTCGCCAACACGGTGAAGCGCGAGAAGAACAGTTTCGACTTCACGATGAACTGGGCGCGGGCCGACAACACGGCGATCAAGGACCTGAAGGATTTCACGGCGACGTTTTTCCGCCGCGACACGTTGTTGCAGGTGCTGCTGACGTATGCGGTGTTCGACACGAACGACACGCTGCTGATGATGCGCCCCTATCAGATCGCGGCGACGGAGCGCATCATCTGGAAAATCAGATGCGCGCACGAGGCCAAACAGTGGGGCTGTCCGGAAGGGGGCGGCTATGTGTGGCACACGACGGGCTCGGGCAAGACGCTGACGAGCTTCAAGGCGGCGCGACTGGCGACGCAACTGGAGTTTGTGGACAAGGTGTTTTTCGTGGTGGATCGCAAAGACTTGGACTACCAGACGATGAACGAATACAAACGCTTTTCGCCCGACAGTGTGAACGGCTCGGCGAGCACGGCGGGGCTGAAAGCGAACTTGGCGAAGCGCGACAACAAGATCATCGTGACGACAATTCAGAAACTCAACAACCTGATGCGCAGCGAGACGGACTTGCCGGTGTATGGGCAGGAGGTGGTGTTCATCTTCGACGAGTGCCACCGCTCACAGTTCGGCGAGGCGCAACGCAACCTGCAACGGAAGTTCAAGAAATACTACCAGTTTGGTTTCACGGGCACGCCGATCTTCCCGGAGAATGCGGCGGGGGCGGAGACGACGGCGAGCGTGTTCGGCCGCGAACTGCACGCCTATGTGATCACCGACGCGATTCGCGACGAGAAGGTGCTGAAATTTAAGGTGGACTACAACGATGTGCGCCCGAAATTTAAGCAGGCGGAGACGGAACGCGACGAGCAGCGACTGACGGCGGCGGACTATCGCCAACTGATGCTGCACCCGGATCGCATCGGGGAGATTGCGCAATATATCTTGCGCAACTTCCGCCTGAAAACGCACCGCGCACAGGGCGGACAGGGCTTCAATGCGATGTTTGCGGTGAGCAGTGTGGAGGCGGCGAAGCGTTACTATGAGGAACTGACGCGCCGACAGGCCGAGGCGGAACATCCGCTGCGGATTGCGACGATTTTCTCCTTCGCCCCCAACGAGGCGCAAAACGCGGTGGGCGAGATCGATGAGGAGACGTTCGAACCGGCGGCGATGGACGCGTCGGCGAAGGAGTTTCTGAGTCGGGCGATCAAGGACTACAACGCGATGTTTGCCACGAACTTCAGCGTGGACGGCGCGGAGTTTCAAAACTACTACCGCGACTTGGCACGCCGGGTGAAGGTACAAGAGGTGGATCTGCTGATTGTGGTGGGGATGTTCCTCACGGGCTTCGACGCCCCGAAGTTGAACACGCTGTTTGTGGACAAGAACCTGCGCTACCACGGCCTGATGCAGGCTTTCTCGCGCACCAACCGCATCTACGATGCGACGAAGACGTTCGGCAACATTGTGACTTTCCGCGACTTGGAACGCGACACGGTGGACGCGATTTCGCTCTTCGGCGACAAGAACACGAAAAACGTGGTGCTGGAACGAAGTTACGCGGAGCAGTTGGCGGGGTTCACCGACGCGCTGACGGGCGAAACGCGCCGAGGTTTCAAGGAGATCGTGCAGGAGTTGCAGGAGCGTTTCCCGAATCCG
>ERZ773027.1164-NODE-1164-length-14631-cov-6.534999_pt1 | contig 14631 bp, 8 predicted proteins | sample MGYA00511032_ERZ773027 | MGnify/ENA primary metagenome ERZ773027 (study PRJEB29015, sample SAMEA2738138) | human oral metagenome | biome: human oral; feature: human-associated habitat; material: saliva | place: China | collected 2190 ... | reverse complement strand
TAATGAATGGGTTGAGCAATAGAAACTCTTGTGAAAAATATTTACACGTAGATAACTCTTTTTTCACCCTTTAAAGTAGCGTCATTCCCATAAACTTTACCGAAAGAAATAAAAATTAAGAGTTGATTTTCATAACGAAAACCAACTCTTAATTCTTATCAATGAAATATCAAATAGCCCTATCAAGTACAACCTTTTGGTCGTGTTAGCCATTTAAAAAGGTAAAAAACTCATTTCTCCTACCGACTATTATACGAACCTCACCTCTTTTTCTGCTCTGCAACAGATTTTCTTGAATAGCTTTGTTACTATCCTTTCGTATTAGAGAGAATACGTTTAAAGTCTGAATCATCACGAAGTCCGTCCCAGTCTTTATCTTTCTCCACAATTTCCACAGAGACATCATGTCTTGAAAGAGAATGCTCCAAATACTTCAATGCTTCCTCTTTCTTGTTTCTTACAGCATAAAGGCAAGCCAAATTATAGAAATCACCTCCATTCTTAATTGCTAGTTGATACTTTTCAAAGGCTTCGTTGTATAGTTTTTCAGCCTCACTGCCAGATTTTAACAGAGCCAGTTCAGCTAAAGCAAGCCCCCAATTGTTATATGCCTCATAGCGGTTTGGATTAATCTGTACTGTTTGTTGATATTTTTCAAAGGATTCGTTGTATAGTACTTCAGCTTCGCTAACAGACTTTGTCTGTGCCAGACGAATTAAAGCAAGTCCCCAATTGTTATATGCCTCATAGAAGTTCGATTTAATTTGTGTCGCTTGATGGTATTTTTCTAAAGATTCGCTGTATAGTGCTTCAGCTACTTTGTCAGATTTCGTCTGTGCCAGAGCACTTAAAGCAAGTCCCCAATTGTTATATGCCTCACAGTAGTCTAGTTTAATCTGAGTTGCCCGTTGATATTTTTCAAAAGTGGCGTTATACAGCTCTTCAGCTTCACTACCAGACTTTGTCTGTGCTAAATCACTTAAAGCAACTCCCCAATTAGAGTATGCCACTGCAAATCTAGGCTTTAATTCAACTGCTATCTTATACTCTTTTGAAGCATCTAAGCATTCTCCAGCTAAATGATGCTTTAGTCCTATGTTGAAGTGATTTTTGGCTTCTCTCTCTAAAAGTAGTGATTGCCTTTTGTTTTTACTCTTTTCTTTATCAAGTTCTTCAGCAAGAGAGATAACTTCTTTTTCAGACTCTTTAAGTTGGTCGGAAAGCACCTTCTCTTGAGAACTTTTCTTTGCTTCTGCAGCCTGCTTAATTTCTAAAAGTTGGTCTATAACCTCTGGAATTTCTGTATAAGAAGCAACCTTAATAGAAGTTAGGAAATTAAGAGAATCCTCTAACGGCTTATCAGTTATGATATAGTGTTCTTGGGCGTAGATACCTTGCGTTCTGTTGATTTCCTTAAAAATACCATTGATTTGAGGGTCGCCTGAACCTTTTCCAATAAAAAGGACAGTTTTATTGAATATGATATTTTTCAAAGCATATAAAGCATGTTCTGCCTCTCGCCCTTTACTCTCATAAAGTCCACCATAATCTGACGGAAATAAGACTATAGAATCTAAGTGTTCTATGCAACTATGCAATTTAAACAAAAAGTTAGAACCTTTGTTCAATCTGTTCAGCTCACTCTCTTTAGTCATATATGCTTTTTTGCTTTGGAGTTCAGGAATGGCTTTTTCAAAAGCTCTATCATAGTTGGTGGTAATAATCTTTGTTGATAGACTGAAAAGTTTTTTATGAAAAGATAAATCGTTCTCCTTTCCCAATCTAAAATAGTGCTTAACAAATTCGCCAACTTGTCTTCTATTTATTCCTTCAGTTTCTAATTTTTCAAGAGCTTTTATCGGCTCTAATGCATCGCAAGATTGTTTTAGTTCGTCTGTAATATATCCTTTCTCATTCAGGTGAGAAGTTATAGATTTAACCATTTTATCCCAACCTTCGAGAGATTCATTGTCCGTGTTTTTTAAGTCCCAAGATAAACCAGCACCAATGAATAGTACTAAATCATCTGCTTCGATTGCTTCTTTTAATCCAGGAGGTATATTTATCATAGTTTTATCATTCATTTTACACTGTGTAACTGCTGTTATAGATGAAAAATAGTGTGGTATAAAGCCTGAAGAGCCATTCGGAATTTAGGCTAACAGATTTTCACAGATGCAAAGATATAAAAAAATATTGATGTTCGGGGAAAGGTTTCCACGAATTAATGCAAGCTTGGTAAAGGAAAGTGGGTTTGAAAGATTGTAGAGATAATAAGGTTTTCTGCCAAGGTTCCACCCTTCAACAACACAGCCTGCGCTGAGAGCGCAGGCTGTGTTGTTATGTCTGTTTATGCAGGCGAGCTTGCCTAATATCTATTGTACAGTGCTTATTGCTTGTTTACGTCCTTGATAATCGTTACCGACAGTGCGCCAGCAACGAGGGCTACGCCTGCCACAATCATCATATTGCTTTGCACAGAACCTACAAGATGCAAGATGACACCGCCAAGGGCAGCTGCGATAATCTGTGGTATGCAGATGGTTCCGTTGAACAAACCAAGGTAAGCACCCATATGTCCGTAGCCTTCAAGCGCATTGGTAACAAAGGTGAAAGGCATGGCAAGGATTGCTGCCCAAGCACAACCGATGAGCAGGAACGGAACGAACATTACATATTGGTCGTGAACGAAAGAAGCCATTACAAAACCTATACCACCCAAGACGAGCGAAAGACTATAAGCCAACTTGCGGTTTTTGAACATTGGCAGCACCATTGCCCAAACCACCGAGCCTATGGCTTGCACGGCAAAGAGTATGCCCACCCAGTTGCCAGCTTCCTGATAGCTTAAAGTTGCAGTAGCATTGCTGGCTGTCATATCTACGCCCCAGCAGTTGGCAGCTATCGTTCCGTTGGTGTAAGTCCACATATACATAAATGCAAACCAAGAGAAGAACTGTACCAAGCCCACTTTCCAGAAAGTGGCAGGTGCATTTTTCAAGAGGTGTATCCAGTTGGATTTCGACTCGTTGTCGGTTTCTTTCAGGTTGTGATATTCAGCATATTCCTTCGGTGGCATCTCCTTTACCTTTGCCGTAGTGTAGAGTACGCACAGAATAAGAATGGCTGCACCAATGTAGAACGAGTAGATAACCGAGTCGGGGACTACGCCTTTCGGTGCTTCGTTGGCAATACCAATGGCGGTAAAGAGGAAGGGGAACACATAGCCCGCTAACGAACCTGCATTGCAAAGAAAACTCTGGATAGAGTAAGCCAAAGCCTTCTGCTTTTCGTTTACTTCGTCGCCCACGAGCATTTTGAAAGGTTGCATCGCCATATTGATGCTCGTATCGAGAAACATCAAAGAGATTAAGCCGAACACCATCGCCGTGGAAACAGCCATACCGAACGAGCCTGCATTCGGCAAAAGGCACATAACGAGGACGGCAACAGTAGCTCCGACGAACAGATAAGGTATGCGGCGACCGAAGCGTGTCCACGTCTTGTCAGACAATGTTCCTACAATCGGTTGCACAATAATGCCCATCAACGGTGGCAAAATCCAGAAATAGCTCAGGCTGTGTGGGTCGGCACCCAATGTTCCGAATATGCGAGAGATGTTTGCGCTTTGCAATGCGTAAGCTATTTGCACGCCAAAGAAGCCAAAACTAAGGTTCCATAGTTGCCAGAAACTTTTGTCGGGGCGGGTTTTTAATTCTTTATTCATAGTTGAAAGTGTGTGAGTTGCAGTTTATTTATTGTTGATTTATGTCTTGCAGTTATCGTGTTGTGCCTCGAACAATGAGCCTTGTGCGCACTACACGCTTCTCGATAGAGTCGATGGGGAGTACACCCTCCACCTTATTTATAAGTATGTTTGCAGCTTCTTCGCCCACACGTACACCACGTTGCTCAACCGTGGTCAGCATCGGGTCGCACGCTACGGCACGCTCGCAGTTGGTGAAACCGCAGATAGAAACATCTTCGGGAACACGCAAGCCCATTCGCTTGCACGAATAGAGAATACCAATGGCAGTGTCATCGTTCACGGCGAAGAAACCATCGGGAGGGTTTGGAATGCTCATAAGGTCGGGCGTGATAGACTCTGCATCGCTGCGGTTGTCGCACATACGAATGAGTTGTTCGTCGGGCTGTATGCCATGCTTCAGCAAAGTATCGCGATAACCGTTGTAACGGTTCTTTCCGATTTCCAAATTCAACGACAAGCCGTAGTAGGCAATGCGCCTGCACCCTATATTAATAAGGTGGTTCACGGCAGAGAGCGCACCCATATAGTCGTCGATGACCACACGGCTGGCATTCACGCCTGTACTCATACGGTCGTAGAATACAAGCGGAACATTCTGGTCGATAAGGAACTGGAAGTGGTCGTACTTGGCTGTGTCTTTCGCTTGCGATACGATTACACCGCAGACTTTATTCTCATAGAACGACTTGCATATCTCTACTTCCCGCTCATAACGTTCGTCGCTTTGCGCAACCATTAGCTGATAGCCACGTGCCGAAGCCTCTTCTTCGATTCCTGCCAATATGGAAGAAAAATAAAAATGCGTAAACTGTGGCACGATTACACCAATAACTTTCAGCGATTGCACTTTGCTTTTGCGCAATGCTTCGGCTATGATGTTCGGAGTGAAGTTGTGCTCACGGGCATAACGCTTTATTTCGTCCCTTTTCTCAGCAGAAATGCGTGGACTGTCCTTCAGTGCACGCGAAACGGTGGCAACGGAAACACCAAGTTCCCGTGCAATATCTTTCATCGTAACACTTCCATTTTTGACCATAATTCCGTGAGTTTGATTTCTGTTTTTTGTTATTGCTATGGCAAAAATACACATTTTTACAAAAACGTTGATACAAGTCAAGAATTTATTATTGCATTATTAATGCAAACGTTTGCGCATTTTAATTAACGTTTTTAATGGATAAAAAGTGCTAATACGGAATTATTAAACTATCTTTGCACTAATAAGCCTTATATAAGGTGAGGCGGACATCACATAAATCTATAAAAGAGATAACAATTTACTCAATATTAATAACTTTAGCAATAAAAAGATGAAGCAGGTAAAAAGCAAAATCCCTGTCAGGATAATGACGCTTATATTAGGTCTGTTCCTGTCTATCAGTGCCTTTGCACAATCGACTATCAAAGGTCTTGTAAAAGATGCTTCTGGCGAACCAGTTATCAGCGCATCGGTTCTTGTTACAGGAACCTCTAACGGCGTGCAGACTGACTTCGACGGAAACTTTGAAATCAATGTGGCACCAGGCACTCAACTAACAATTTCCTACATCGGATACGTTAAGCAGCAAGTTGCTGCAAAGAATGGTATGGTAGTTGTACTCCAGCCAGACGGTGCGCAACAAATGCAGGAAGTAGTGGTTATCGGTTACGGTGCAGTGAAGAAGGGCGACCTTACAGGGTCGGTTCTCGCAATGAAACCAGACACAAAGAACAAAGGTCTTGTAGTAAACGCACAGGATATGATGCAAGGCAAGATGGCTGGTGTGAACGTAACAAGCGATGGCGGTACTCCTGGTGGTGGCGCACAGATTCGTATTCGTGGCGGTTCTTCATTGAACGCATCTAACGCTCCGCTTATCGTTATCGACGGTGTGGCATTGGATAACACGGGCGTGAAGGGTATGTCGAACCCACTTTCTATGGTAAACCCACAAGACATCGAAAGTTTCAACGTATTGAAAGACGCTTCTGCAACAGCTATCTACGGTTCTCGTGGTTCTAATGGTGTTATCATCATTACCACAAAGAAAGGTCGTGCTAACCAACCTGTCGCTGTTTCATACGCTGGTAGCGTAACTGCAAGTGTTAAGAAAAAGACCATTGACGTAATGAATGGCGACGAATATCGTAAATTTATTACCGATATGTTTGGTGCTGGCAGCAAGCAAGTGGCTGCACTTGGCAAGGCTAACACCGATTGGCAGAATGAAATCTATCGTACAGCGTGGGCTCAAGACCACAACGTTACTATAACTGGTTCGGTAGGCAACGGTACTAATTCATTGCCTTTCCGTGTTTCTGCTGGTTACACAAATAACCAAGGTATTTTGAAGACCTCAAGCTTTGAGCGTTACACAGCTGCTGTTAACTTAAATCCATCGCTCATGAACAACCACTTGAATATGAATTTCAATGTAAAGGGTATGTTCGCAAAGAACCGTTTTGCAGACGGTGCAGCTATCGGTGCAGCAGTGTCTTACGACCCAACTCAAAGCATTTACGACTACGAATCACCTGATGCAGCGAACTTTGGCAACTATCACGCTTGGCGTGGTGTCGGTCTTGCTGCAAGCGAAGACCCAACATGGCCAACCACTTTGAATACTTTGGCAACAAAGAACCCTATGGCTATATTGAATTTGAAGAACGACCGCTCTCGCAGCCGCGACGTAATAGCAAATGCAGAGTTCGACTATAAGGTTCACGGATTTGAAGACTTGCGCTTGCACGTTACTGCTGGTGCCGACATTGCACAAGGACAGCAGGATACAGACATTGCACCAACTTCTCCATTGGCTTCTTACTATGGTTACAATGGTTGGAGCAAACAGTTGAAGCGCAACCTCACTTTCAACGCATACGCACAGTACTATCACGACTTTAAGGACGCTGCGAAGAACCATTTCGACATTATGGCGGGTTACGAGTGGCAACATTTCTGGAGAAAAGACAAGAGTCGCGCTATACAATACTATCCTTCTACCAACTCAAAGGCTGGGCAAATCTACAAAGATAGTGGTAAAGACTACAACGGCGACGGTATTTTGGAAGACTATGTATATCCTACAGAGAACTTCCTCGTATCATTCTTCAGTCGTGCTAACTGGAGTTTGATGGATCGTTACTACGTTACAGCAACATTCCGTGCCGATGGTGCATCACGTTTTAAAAAGCATTGGGCTTACTTCCCTTCATTCGCATTCGCTTGGAAGGTAAAAGACGAGAACAAGTTCCGCGACATTAAGTGGTTGAGCGATTTGAAACTCCGCTTAGGTTGGGGTATGACGGGTCAGCAGGAAGGTATCGGCGACTACAATTACTTCGACATTTATCAGACAGGTACTGGCACAAACAACTACTATCCATTGCTTGACGGTGGAACAGTTGTACGTCCACAAGCTGTAAATAAGAACTTAACTTGGGAAACAACCACAACTTACAACGTTGGTCTCGACTGGGGTGTCTTCAACCAACGCCTCACTGGTAGCATTGATTGGTACTATCGTAAGACGACAGACCTTTTGAATACTGTAACTGTTCCTGCAGGTTCGAACTTCCGCAACCAAGTTCCTTCTAACATCGGTTCGTTAAAGAACACTGGTATTGAAACTGCTTTGCGTTGGAGAGCCATCGAATCAAAAGATTGGTATTGGACTATCGACTATAACTTCACATACAACAAGAACGAAATTACTGACCTCACTGGTGGCAAAGGAAATAATTTCTTTGTTCCAACAGGCGGTATCTCAGCAGGAACTGGCGGCAATGCACAAGCACACGCGGTAGGACACCCTGCTTCTTCATTCTACGTTTATCAGCAAGTTTATGACAAGAATGGCAAACCAATCGAAGGTGCAGTCGTAGATAGAAATGGTGATGGTCAAATCACTGAAGCCGACAAGTACTTCTACAAGAGTCCTATGGCACCTGTAACAATGGGGCTTGCTTCTCGTTTAGAGTATAAGAGTTGGGACTTTGGTTTCTCTCTTCGTGCAAGTATCGGCAACTATGTATTCAACGATTTGATGGCTGGAAAAGCTAATGTTTCTCCTGCTGCTATCTGGGCATCATCTGAATTCTTGTCAAACCGACCAATCGCATCAGTTAAAGACAATTGGCAGACAAGTCATACTACAGCTATCCTTTCAGACCGTTGGGTACAGAATGCTTCATTCTTGAAGCTTGACAACATTACATTGGGTTATAGCTTTGCTGACCTCTTCAAGACTGGTGGCTGGCATGGTTTGAGCGGACGCATTTATGGTACTGTTTCTAACCTGCTCACACTTACAAAATATGAAGGTATAGACCCTGAAGTGTTTGGCGGTATTGATAATAATCTCTATCCTCGCCCAATGTCATTCATTGTAGGTCTGAACTTAAATTTCTAATTCTATCCTAAAAGTCAATAACAATGAAACAATATATTAAGAAATTAGCTCCTGTAGCAGCATTGTTGCTTACATTGAGCATCACTTCTTGTGTAAAGGACTTGGACGTTACACCAATCGACCCAAACCTTCAAACAGAGATTAATCCGAATCATTTGTTCAACAAATGCTATGCAAACTTTGCATTGGCAGGCATAAAAGGTCCTGATGACCCTAGCGGAGATTGCGACATTGATGGTCTTGACGGAGGTACAACAGGTTTCATCAGACAGTTGTTCAACTCTAACGAACTTACTACTGATGAAGCTATTTGCAGCTGGACACAAGACGAAGGTATCACAGAATTCAACTTCAACACCTTTGGCAGCTCTCACCCAATGCTCAAAGGCTTCTACTATCGCCTTTACTTTGGTGTTACCATCTGCAACCAATATATCAACAACTTCGGCGATGTAGACAAGCAGAAGACAGCAGAGATTCGCTTTATCCGTGCACTCGACTATTATTTATTGATGGACGCGTTCGGCAATATTCCTTTCACTGAAAAAGTATCGGCTGAAGCTGCTAAGCAATACTCACGCAAGCAGATGTACGATTACATTGAAAAAGAACTATTGGCTATCGAGAACGACCTAATGGAACCAAAAGCAAAGAAGTCTACCGATGCTAACTATGGCCGTGTAGACAAGGCTGCCGTTTGGATGCTGCTCTCTCGTCTTTACTTAAACGCTGAGGTTTATACTGGTACAGCACAATGGCAGAAAGCTGCTGATTATGCTAAGAAGGTAATCAATTCACCTTATCAGCTATATACAGGCGCAACAGTAAACGGCTGGACTGCTTATCAACAACTCTTTATGGGTGATAATGGCGAAAACGGTGCATCAGTTGAAGCTATCTTCCCTATCCTTCAGGACGGTAAGCGCACTGCTGCTTATGGTGGTACAGTATTCTTGATTAACGCTTGCTACGACAAGGCTGCAACAGTAAACAGCAATGGTTCAGCTGGTGGCAACCTTTACGACAATGCAAACTGGGCGGGTGTTCGTGCTCGTAAAGACCTTATCGACAAGTTCTTCCCTAACAACAATGCGCCTTCAGTTACTGGAGCTGTCATGCCTAAGGAAGCAGGCGACGACCGTGCATTGTTCGACGGTGTAGACAGAACGATTACACAAGAGACCTCGAAAGACCTTTCAGTATTTACAAAGGGATTCGCAGTAGTTAAATACAATAACTTCTACTCAACAGGTGCAACTGCAAAAGACCTCCGTTATGCCGACACAGATTTCTTCTTGTTCCGTGTTGCAGAGGCTTATCTTACCTATGCAGAAGCTACTGCCCGTTTGAATGGTGGTCAGACCACTGCTGAAGGTACAGACCTTATCAATAAACTCCACGTTCGTGCTCACGCTAAACCGAGAACTTCAGGTGCTTACACACTTAACGACATTCTCAATGAGTGGTGTAAAGAGTTCTACTTCGAGGGACGTCGCCGTGTAGACTTGGTTCGTTTCAACAAGTTTGGTGGTAATGTAAACTACAACTGGGCTTGGAAAGGTGGCGAACTCAACGGACGCAACTTTGCTGCAACACGCAACATCTTTGCAATTCCAAACAGCGACATGATTGTGAATACGAACTTGACACAGAATCCCGGTTATTAAGATTATTCAGGTTGAGAAGGCAACTCCTCAACTATCACAACCTAAAAGATAAGAATTATGACAAAGATATTAAAGTCAGCATTGCTGCTTCTTTGCACTGTTTGTTTCTTTACAGCGTGCAGCGATGACAACGATGAAAACCCAACGGTAAAGACGCCAACTACCTTCCACCTGAATACGCCCGCACTTGCGGCTAATGGTGTTTACGATTTGGCTAATTCTAAAACCATTGAGCTTACTTGCTCACAGCCAGACTATGGTTATCCTGCCGTAACAAAATATACGGTAGAGGTTGCAACAAATGCCGATATGTCGGACGTAAAGAGTATGACAACAACTTTCACAACTGCCAAGATGGAAGTAAACGCTGCCGAACTGGCAAGTCTACTCACCGACTTGCACGTTGCAAAGGGTATGAAAGAAGAACAGTTCCCTATCACCGCTCCTGTTTACATTCGTGTAAAGGCTGTTCAGACTACAGCTGACGGACACGAAATAGAAGGAACATCAATTACATCTAACGTTATTACATTAAACAAGGTGTACCTTATCTTCTCTCTTCCTCCAGTGAAGACACCAGAGAAGCTCTTCCTTGTTGGTAACTTCAACAAGTGGTCGTGGGACAATGCGTTGGAGATGACACCTGTTCACAGTTCTCCTCACATATTCTGGCACCTTGTTTACATTGATGGTCAAGGCGAAAGTGCTGGTATCAAGTTCAACAGCGAAAAGGCGTGGAACGGCAACGATATTGGTTTTGACAAGATAAAGATTAACCCTGCAAGCGAAAAGGGTTCTGACATCATCAGCGTTAAAGGCAACATCGGCTCTTCTAAGGCTGGCTGGTATTTGATGATTGTAGAGTGTACGGTAGAAGGTCGCGACGTTAAGTATAACGTAAGCTTCAACAACCCTAACGTTTACCTCCAAGGTTTGTGTACCGCATCGGCAGGTTGGGACCTTATCCCAGAGAACCTGTTCACTGTTCCTGCAACAGCTGACGGCGAATTTGTATCTCCAGCCATTGGCAATACAGTTTCAGGTGGTCCTACAGCCGGCGACCCAGGTGTACGTATCTGCGTGAAGATACCAGGTTCAGACTGGTGGATGTCTGAGTTCATCATCTACGACAAGAAGATTGCTTACCGCGGAACAGGTGGCGACCAAACTCCACGTGTTGCAGGTACAGCAGGTCAGAAGGTGTACTTGAACTTCACTAACGAAACAGGTGAAATAAAGTAATAACAACTTATTATTATAGAAAACAGTTATGAAGAAATTATCATTATATATCACACTCGCACTTGTAAGCCTCGTTCTCGGGGCTTGCAGCGACGAGTACGAACCTTGGGGCAATCCTCAGGCATACCCCGAGGAAGGTGCCATCGCCATTCCCGGTATAAAGGCAAATGCTGTTGCAACGCAAGACTTAGCCAATGCAGGCGAACAGGTTTCTCTGTTCACCCTCTCTACGGCTGAGCTTCCTGAAGGTTACACCTTGCAAAACGCTCGCATCAAGCTCTATCCGAAAGACATCAACACTGCAATGTCTACCACTATCAACACTACACTTGACGGTAAGGCTAACACTGCAGAAGTACAGGCAATGGTGGAGAAGTACTATGGCAAGCGTCCAGAAGCACGCAACTTCGTTGCACTTGTATATATCAATGCCGTAAAGAACGGTCAGGCCGCACTCATCGAAGCTGGAGAAGTTGCTGTTACGATAATACCAAAAGCACCGGCCTTCACAGAATACCTCTATATGGCAGGTGATGCAAACTCTTGGAGCCACTCGGACATTCTCCACGGACCAGCGTTCGATGGTAAGTATCTTGGCTATATGTATCTCACACAAAGTGGCTTTAAGTTCTGTACACAACCTAACTGGGACGGTACAAACTACGGTAAGGACTTCAGCACAGATAGTGGTGCTGCCAACATTATGATGACAGAAGCCAACGGTTTCTACAAAGTAGAGGTAGACTTGCAGGCTCTTTCTTACAAGCTCACACCTATTACAAGCATCGGTATCATAGGCGACGCTGCAGGTGGCTGGGACAAAGACATTGTAATGACTTACGATGCAGCATCTCACACATGGATTGCGAAGAGCGTAACACTCAAGGACGGTGAAATAAAGTTCCGTGCCAACGGTGCCTGGGACATCAGCTGGGGTGGCACAGACCTCAAGAAGCTCACATCGAACAACGGTGCAAACATCAGGGTTAATGCTGGAACCTACACCATTAAGCTGAAACCTTCTTACGATGGCAACACACAAGCTGAACTTACCAAAGAGTAAGTCCACTTCAACGATACTTTAAAGTATATATTTCAAGGGGAGAATGCATCTGCGTTCTCTCCTTTTTGTTTGCACAAAGCCAAACTTGCAAACGTTTGCACCCGCATTAATACTTATTATAAATCAAGTTAGTGCAGGGAAAGGAAATAAGTTGTATATTTGCGAAAGCATAAACAATTAGGATAAAACAAAATCAATTCATCATTATGAAACGTACCTCAACTCTGCTTGCAGCTTTGTGTCTTGCCATGACAATGTTTGCACAAGGCTGGAAAGCCAACTATGGCGGCGTAATGCTGCAAGGTTTCTATTGGGACTCTTATCAGGATACAAAATGGACAAACCTCGAGTCGCAGGCAAAAGAACTTTCCGATTACTTCGACCTCGTGTGGTTGCCACAAAGTGCGCAGGCACGCAATACCACCTCAATGGGCTACGACGACTACTATTGGTTCAGCAATTACAACAGTTCGTTCGGCACAGAGGCTGAACTCCTGAGCCTCATCGGCACTTTCAAAGCCAACGGCATCAAGACTATAGCCGACGTTGTTATCAACCACCGTGCAACAACGGCTGGGTGGTTCGACTTCCCAACCGAAACCTACAACAACGTAACGTACACCATGACATCGAAAGACGTTGCCAAGAACGACGACGGTGGCGAGGCACTGAAGCAAGCCCAGAAGGAAGGTGTGCAGCTTAGCGACTTCATGGACTCGGGCGAAGACTGGCCTGGAATGCGCGACCTCGACCACAACAGTGCGAACGTACAAGCTACGGTGAAGGCTTACTTGCAGATGCTGAAGGACAAATTCGGCTATGCAGGCTTCCGCTACGATATGGTAAAGGGCTACGGCGGCAAGTTCACGGCACTCTACAACAATGCCTCACAACCCGAATTTTCGGTCGGCGAATATTGGGACGGCGATATAAACAAGGTGAAAGCGTGGATTGAAAGCACCAAGTCGGACAATGTTCCTACAAGTGCAGCTTTTGACTTCCCTATCCGTTACACTGTCCGCAATGCTGTGAACCACGGCAACTGGGGTGCTCTCGACGGTACAGGCTTGGCAAAAGACCCGAGCTATGCACGCTATGCCGTTACCTTCGTAGAGAACCACGACACCGAAGACCGCGGCGGTGGCAGCCACCAAGACCCCATAAAGAAAGATACATTGGCGGCAAATGCCTACATTCTCGCCATGCCGGGAACGCCAAGCATCTTCTTGAAACACTATCAGGCGTACAAAAGCGACATCAAGAATATGATTAGCGTGCGCAAGCTGATGGGCATCAACAACGAGAGCAAGGCTGCCAAGTACAGCAGCAGCTCCGACTACTACGCCTTTACCACCACAGGTACAAACGGCGAAATGCTTACCGTGCTCGGCCCTGCAAAGAGTTTCTCCAACACAAACCGCTGGATAAAGCTCACAGGTGGCTACCACTGGGCTTACTATGTGGAGAAGAGCAAAGCCAACTTCGTATGGGCAAGTCTTGCGAGTGGCACCTACGATGGCGAGCAAAGTGTAACGCTGACAGCCATCAGCGACGATGCGAATGCGCAAATCGTGTACACCACCGACGGAAGCGAACCCACAGCAGGCAGTGCAAAGGCTACCAACGGACAAGTGCTGACCATTCCTGTGGGCACAACCGTGCTGAAAGCAGGATTGCTCGTTGGCGGTGTTGTGAAGAACGTCATCGTCCGCAACTACAACATCATTGACTTCAAGCCTTACAATATCAAGGTATATGTAAATGCCGACGAGGCAGATGCAGCGTGGGCAAGTGCGAAGATGACAAGCACCAACCCTTCTATCAACTTCTGGATATGGGGCGGAACACACAAGACCGTGAAGGGTTCGTGGCCAGGCGATGCCGTAACAACAACCGAAACGGCAAACGGCAAGAAATGGTTTGTGAAGGAATTTGCCATTACAAACTCTAACGACATCGTGAATTTGGTATTCAGTGTAGGCACAGGTTCGCCACAGACGGTCGATATTGAAAACATAAAGGCAACCACCTTTATCAGCATATCGAGCGAGAAAGAAGGCGGAAAGAACAAAGTAAACGTTGTTTCTACGGGCATCGACAACGTCGTTGCAGAACAGAAGGGTAACAACAACCCTTACTACTACACACTTTCAGGACAGCGCATAGCGAAACCAACCCAACGTGGCATATATATCCACAATGGAAAGAAAGTACTGGTGAAGTAAAAGAAAAACAATACGAAAACAATGCGGCGGCTTTGCAGTAAGAATGCAGAGCCGCCGCATCGCTTTTATCGCATAGGTTCAGAGAAAAGAAAGCCATAAAATGATTCAGTCGATAATCAGCAAAGGTCTGCCACATTATTTCGTTCTTCCAACTAAATAAAGCGATTTTGCCAATATACCACTGCTTCTGCACACCTTATTACATGCAGGCGAAAAAGGTAATAGTCGTGTAAATATTTTTCACAAACATAACTATTGCATAACACACTTGTTG
>ERZ773027.1163-NODE-1163-length-14636-cov-32.484055_pt1 | contig 14636 bp, 11 predicted proteins | sample MGYA00511032_ERZ773027 | MGnify/ENA primary metagenome ERZ773027 (study PRJEB29015, sample SAMEA2738138) | human oral metagenome | biome: human oral; feature: human-associated habitat; material: saliva | place: China | collected 2190 ... | reverse complement strand
CTAAGCTCATCGGCGCACCCGTCGTCACCACCCTGAACGCTATCGGTGCGTTCCCGGATTCCGACCCCCAGAACCTCGGCATGCCCGGCATGCACGGCACCGTCCCCGCCGTCGCCGCAATGCAGAAGTCTGACCTGCTCATCACCCTCGGCGCACGCTTCGACGACCGCGTCACCGGCAAGGTTGACTCCTTCGCACCCGAAGCTAAGGTCATCCACATTGACGTTGACCCGGCAGAAATCTCGAAGATTCGCTTCGCAGACGTGCCAATCGTCGGCGACCTCAAGTACGTCCTGCCCGAGCTGACCGACCTGCTCTCCACCGAGTTCGCAGACCAGCTGCCGAACCTCACCGAATGGTGGAACGAGCTCAACGCAATCCGCAAGGACTACCCGCTCGGCTACGAAAAGCCCAGCGACGGCCTCGGCTCGCCCGAATACGTCCTCGAGCGCATCAGCGCCCTCACCGGCCCCGACGCATACTACGTCACCGGCGTTGGTCAGCACCAGATGTGGGGCGCACACTACATTCAGCAGGAAAGCCCCCGCCACTTCATCAGCTCCGCAGGCCTGGGCACCATGGGCTACGGCGTCCCCGCCGGCATGGGCGCAAAGGTCGCACACCCCGAATCCACCGTGTGGATCATCGACGGTGACGGCTGCTTCCAGATGACCAACCAGGAACTGGTCACCTGCGCACAGAACAACATCCCCGTCAAGGTTGCCATCATCAACAACTCCTCCCTCGGCATGGTGCGCCAGTGGCAGACTCTGTTCTACAACGAGCGCTACTCCAACACCGACCTGAAGGACGGCCACGGCACCGTACGCATCCCCGACTTCGTCAAGCTCGGCGAAGCATACGGCTGCGCAACCTTCCGCTGCGAACGCGACGAAGACGTGGACGCAACCATCAAGGCTGCCCTCGAAATCAACGACCGCCCCGTGGTCATTGACTTCACCGTCAGCCCCCACGCCCTCGTCTGGCCCATGGTCCCGGCAGGCGTATCTAATGACAAGATTTGGGTCGCGAAGAACACTTCGCCCGAGTTCGATCGTGAGGGAGAGAACTAATGTCTCAGCACACTCTGTCCGTTCTGGTAGAAGATAAGCCGGGCGTTCTCACCCGCGTCTCCGGTCTGTTCTCCCGCCGACTGTTCAACATCCTCTCCCTGGCTGTGGGCCCCACCGAAAACCCCGGTGTCTCCCGCATCACCGTCGTGACCGAAGGTGACGCCCACACCATCGAGCAGATCACCAAGCAGCTGAACAAGCTCGTTCACGTGCTGAAGGTCGTCGAGCTTCCCGCCGACTCCTCCACCCGCCGCGGCCATATCCTGATCAAGGTCAAGGCAGACGCAGTAGCACGCCTGCAGATTGTTCAGGCAGCAGACCTGTTCCGTGCATCCGTGATCGACGTTTCCCCCGAATCCGTTGTTATCGAAGCAACCGGTTCCGAGGAGAAGCTCACCGCACTGCTGGACGTTCTGGAACCCTACGGCGTTCGCGAAATCGTTCGCGCAGGCACCATCGGCCTGGCACGTGGCCCCCGCGCCATGAGCGAACGCATCTAACACCCACCAGGGTGCCACGCCAACCCCGCACCAGCGGGGAATAGCAACGGGTATCGCACCGCCTCCACCGGGAAACCGGCGGGCGATGCGATACCCGCCCCTATGGGCTCACAGACCTTCCGGATACTTCAGATGCTGAGAAGTACTCTCGACAGCCCGCAACTAAACAGCTATCAAGTAGAATAGTCAATGTTGAGCCCAGCCTGGGCCGCATACCAAACTTACTGAGGAGAAGAAATGGCAGCAACCATTTTCTACAACGACGACGCAGACCTCTCTCTGATCCAGGGCCGCACCGTAGCAGTTATCGGCTACGGCTCCCAGGGCCACGCACACGCACTGAACCTGCGTGACTCCGGCGTGAAGGTCATCGTCGGTCTGTCCGAGGGCTCCAAGTCCCGTGCCAAGGCTGAGGCAGAAGGCCTGCGCGTCGCAACCGTTGCCGAAGCAGCAGCAGAAGCAGACGTCATCATGATCCTGACCCCGGACCAGGTCCAGGCAAAGGTCTACGCAGAGAGCATCGAGCCGAACCTCAAGCCCGGCAACGCACTGTTCTTCGCACACGGCTTCAACATCCGCTTCGGCTACATCACCGCACCCGAGGGTGTCGACGTGGCAATGGTCGCCCCCAAGGGCCCCGGCCACACCGTCCGCCGCGAATTCGAAGCAGGCCGCGGCGTTCCCGCCCTGGTCGCAGTCGAGAAGGACGCATCCGGCGAAGCACTCGCACTGGCACTGTCCTACGCAAAGGCACTGGGCGCAACCCGCGCAGGCGTCATCAAGACCACCTTCACCGAAGAGACCGAGTCCGACCTGTTCGGCGAGCAGGCAGTGCTCTGCGGCTCCACCTCCCAGCTCGTCCAGTACGGCTTCGAGGTCCTGACCGAAGCAGGCTACCAGCCCGAAATCGCATACTTCGAGGTCCTGCACGAGCTCAAGCTCATCGTCGACCTGATGATTGAAGGCGGCATCGCTAAGCAGCGTTGGTCCATCTCCGACACCGCAGAGTACGGCGACTACGTCTCTGGCCCCCGCGTGATCTCCCCCGAGGTCAAGGAAAACATGAAGGCTGTCCTGGCAGACATCCAGAACGGCAACTTCGCAAAGCGCTTCATGGAAGACCAGGCTGCAGGCGGCCCCGAGTTCAAGGAACTGCGCGCAAAGGGCGAGGCACACCCCATCGAGGCAACCGGCCGCAAGCTGCGCGAGCTGTTCTCCTGGAACTCCGCAAACGACGACTACACCGAAGGTTCCGTCGCTCGCTAAACGGTAGCTCAGCAATAGCTTTATAAGAATCCGGCGTTCCACCCACACCTCGCTACAGGGGGAGAGGTGGGGCGCCGGATTCTCGCTATTTCAGACCGAACAACAGCACCCAACAAATATGTGATGCAGTTCATACTTTCCCGAGTTGCAGATGCCCACAGAATGCCGTATAGTATTTACTTGTTGCAAGGGAAACCTTCAAAAACAAATAAGCGCCTCTAGCTCAATTGGCAGAGCAATTGACTCTTAATCAATGGGTTCTGGGTTCGAGTCCCAGGGGGCGCACTTCAAAAAAATCCCGCTGATTCTTCGGAATCGGCGGGATTTTTGCGTTCCCTGAGTAAATACAGTTTTCATGGGTTGAGGTGTAGATATTCCCCTTGCTCCGGTGGTCGATGCTTGGAAGACGGTATTCGCCCTCGTTCCTACAGGGGACCCGTCCTCGCTTCGCTTCGGACACCCTGATGTCACTACGGGCGATACCGTCTTTCCTTGCTTGGTTACCTAGTGCGGCGATGGGGAATATCTATACCTCTGTGCATCTGTGGTTTAGGGGCTCTTGGAATCCCGCCGGTTCGTTGGGTTGTGCGGTGGTTCCGTGTGTGCGCCCCGTGCCTAGCGAACTGGTGCGGGGGAGGGCTGCCGCGGTTTAGTGTGTTGCTTGGTGGCTGGTGTTTTGCGTGTGGGGTGGGGGAGGGCTGTCGCGGTTTAGCGTGCTGTCTGGCGGCTGGATGTTTTAGGCTGGTGCGCCGTGTTTTCCGGAAGCGCCCTCAGGGTGTCACACGGACGCTCTCCGCAGCGAAGCAAGGAAGGGCGGAGCGTCCGGGTGACGGGTGCCCCTGCGTAGGCGCGGAGGAAACATGCGGCGTAGCAGCCTCCACCCGCAAACAACGAGTCACTACATTTCAGAGTGTAACCCCGGTGAGAGCCTCGCCTAATACTGCGGTAAACTGAAAGTTATGACTGCAACTCCGTTCTACATCACCACCGCCATCTCCTACCCCAATGGCAACCCGCACATCGGCCACGCCTACGAAACCATCGCAGCCGACGTGCTAGCCCGCTTCAAGCGCCTCGACGGCTTCGACGTGCGCTTCATGACCGGCACCGACGAGCACGGCCAGAAGATGCAGACCACCGCCGAAAAGCTCGGTAAGACCGCTAAGGAACTCGCCGACGAGAACTCCGCACGCTTCAAAGCAATGAACGACGCGCTGAACATCAGCTACGACCGCTTCATCCGCACCACCGACCCCGACCACTATGTCGCATCCCAGGCCATTTGGAAGCGCATGGAAGAAAACGGCGACATCTACCTCGACAAGTACGCCGGCTGGTACTCCGTCCGCGATGAAGCCTACTACGCAGAAGACGAAACCGAAGTACGCGACGGCCAGCGCTACGCCATCGTCACCGGCACTGAAGTCGAATGGACCGAAGAAGAATCCTACTTCTTCCGCCTCTCCAAGTACGGCGACAAGCTCCTCGAACTCTACGCCAACGAAGGCTACGTCTACCCCGAATCCCGCCGCAACGAACTGATTTCCTTCGTCAAGGGCGGCCTCAACGACCTGTCCATCTCCCGCACCACTTTCGACTGGGGCGTACCCGTACCCGGCAACGACAAGCACGTCATGTACGTGTGGGTCGACGCCCTCACCAACTACCTCACCGGCGTCGGCTACCCCGACACCGACAACGAACTGTTCACCAAGTACTGGCCCGCCGACCTGCACCTCATCGGTAAGGACATCACCCGATTCCACTCCATCTACTGGCCCGCATTCCTGTGGTCTGCCGGAATCGAACTGCCCAAGCGCGTCTTCGGTCACGGCTTCCTGCTCGTCAACGGCGAGAAGATGTCCAAGTCCGTCGGTAACGTCGTCGACCCCGCAAACCTGGTTGATGCATTCGGTCTCGACGCGGTGCGCTTCTTCCTCATGCGTGAGGTGTCCTTCGGTCAGGACGGCTCCTACTCCGAAGAGTCCATCATCAACCGCATCAACTCCGACCTGGCAAACAACCTCGGCAACCTCGCCCAGCGTTCCCTGTCCATGGTCGCCAAGAACTGCGGCGGCGCCGTGCCCACCCACGGCGAATTCACCGAAGCCGACCGCAAGATCCTCGACGAGGCGGCAGCCCTCTACGAGCCGGTCCGTGCAGACTTCGACGAGCAGGCATTCCACCGCGCGCTCGACCGCATCTGGACCGTCCTCGCAGACACCAACGCCTACTTCGCAGAGCAGGAACCCTGGACCCTGCGCAAGAACGGCGAGCTCGACCGCATGAACACCGTACTGTATGTAACCCTCGAGGTCGTACGCCAGGTTGCTCTGCTGCTGCAGCCCGTCATGCCCGACGCAACCGCCAAGCTGCTGACCCTGCTCGGCGTGCCCGAAGGTGACGCACGCCAGTTCGCAGCCCTCGGCACCGCGCTCGTGCCCGGTACCGAACTGCCCGCACCCGCACCGGTGTTCCCCCGCTACGAAGCACCCAAGGCATAGCAGCCACCTAAGCATTAGCGGATAGCGTGAAAAGCCCCCGGCTCCTACCCTAGATGGGGGAGGAGCCGGGGGCTTTTCGCATGCAGATATAGGTGTAGGCGCGGGGCTGGGAGGGGGGAGAAAAAAGAGAGAGAACGCTGACTGGGCCGCCACTCATCCTTAAGGATGAGGTCAGCGCCCCGCCCAGCCGCCCACAGGCTCATCTCAGCCCGTGGAATTAGTGGGGAACCCCGCATCCGTAGGCAAAGACCCGGTGAACACCCGCCAAAATCAACCTGGAGGATGAGAAAAACCCTGTAGTCAGCGCCATACTGCGTGAAATAATTGAACTATGACTACGACAACTCCTCACGCCCAGACGGCACAGCCCGCCGTCTCCGCACGAAACCTTTCCAAAACCTACGGCATGGGTGAAGCTACCGTCCACGCCCTCAACAACGTCTCCGTTGACTTTGAGCAGGGCAAGTTCACCGCCATTATGGGCCCCTCCGGTTCCGGTAAGTCCACGCTGATGCAGACCATCGCAACCCTGGACACCCCCGATCCGAACCCGGCAACCTCGATTCGTATTGGCGGTACCGAGCTCTTCGGCCTGAAGGACAACGCCCTCACCGAGTTCCGCCGCGAACACATCGGCTTTATTTTCCAGGCGTTCAACCTGGTGCCCACCCTCACCGCGGGCCAGAACATTGACCTGCCCCTGGGCCTTGCCGGTAAGAAGCCCGACCCGCAGTGGCGCGACTACCTGGTCAAGACCCTCGGCCTGGAAACCCGACTCGACCACCGCCCCGAACAGCTCTCCGGCGGTCAGCAGCAGCGCGTCGCCATCGTGCGCGCCCTGCTTGCACGCCCCGAAGTGGTCTTCGCCGACGAACCGACCGGTAACCTCGACTCCAACTCCGGCGCCGAGGTGCTGCGCCTGCTGCGTGCCGCCGCAACCGACCACGCACAGACCATCCTCATGGTCACCCACGACGCAAATGCCGCCTCCTACGCCGACCGCGTGGTCTTCATCAAGGACGGCATGGTCGCCGGCGAAATGATCGAACCCACCTACGACGCCGTCCTCGGCGCAATGGCACAGCTGGAAGGTCGATAAGCCGTGGCAACCACACTGAACACGGTGGCGCGCTCCAACCTGCGCGCCTCCAAAGGAAAATACGTCCTCACGGGCATAGGCATCGCGATCTCATCCTTCTTCATCGCAGCCATTATGATGCTCACCAACTCGCTGCAGGCGACCGTCAACTCCTCCGTTGGTGACGTGCTCTCCCGCGCCGAGGCGGTCGTTGCCTCCGCCGCTACAACCAGCGACGGTAAAGACAGCAGCGCCATCTACCTGACCCGTGACCAGATTAAGAAGGTGGAGCAGAGCGACCTGCTCTCCGGCTACTGGGTGCAGTACGCCGTTGCGGGTACGATCGGCACCGGCGACCAGAAAGCCCAGGTGCAGTACGACCAGCTGCCCGCCGACTCGAGCCTCTTCCCGTACAAGGTGCAGGGCAAAATCCCCAGTAGCGACCACGAAATCATGGTCTCCACCTACTTCGCGAAGAAGCACAACCTCTCGCTGAACGGCAAGGTCACCAGCACTGACGTTGTAGAATCCGTCAGCGCCCCCGGTACTAATAAGACCGCCGAATATACCGTTGTCGGTCTGTTTGACCCCGGTTTTGAAGGCTCCACCACCAATTATGCTGTCTTCATTGGCGGCACCGCCCTCGGCGAAGCCAGCTTGAAAGCAGCCGAGTCAGAAAACAGCAGCTCCGCGGCAGGCTACCGCAGTATGGCTGGCGCGAACCTCATCTACCTCAAGTTCAAGGACGGCGTAACCGACGCCAAGCTCAAGACCCTGCAGGACTCCCTCAGCACTGGCAACCAGAAAGACGACCCGCGCGTCATGACCGGTCAGAAGCTGCTGGAAGACTACCAGAAGAGCATCTCCACGGTCTTCACCTCCATTAGCGTGGTCCTGGGCGCCTTCGCGGCCCTGGCTCTGCTGGTTTCCTCCTTCGTCATCTCTAATACCTTCGCGGTGCTGGTTGGTCAGCGCATCCGCGAGCTCGCTCTGCTGCGCACCCTCGGTGCCCGCGGCGGCTCCCTCGTACGGATGCTGCTCGTCGAATCCATTACCGTGGGCGTGGTGTTCTCCCTCATCGGTGCACTGCTGACCTTCCCGGTCGGTGCGCTGGTTGGTGCGAACCTCACCAGCATCATGATTTCGTACTCGATTACCCCGGTAATCGTCAGTACCCTGATCTGCACCCTCGTCACGGTGCTGGCGTCGCTCTCCCCGGCACGAAGCGCCCTGCGCATCTCGCCCATTAGCGCAATGAGCGAGCACACCAACCTTGAGGTGCGCAAGCCCGGCAAGGTCGGCCCGATCCTGGGCCTGGTCTTCGGCGCCGCAGGTATCGGCCTGGTTATGCTGGCTCAGAACCAGGGTTCCGGTGAGGGTGCCGGCAATAAGGCCATCCTCCTCATGATGGGGGCCGCACTGCTGCTCGGTATTGCAGTCTTCCTCATCACCCCGCTGGTACTGCCGCCGCTGGTACGCGCCCTCGGCGCGGTCACCCGCACCCAGACCGGCAAGCTCGCGCTCGCCAACGCACTGCGTTCGCCCAAGCGTACCGTCTCCACCGGCCGCGCCGTGCTGGTGGGTACCCTGGTCGTGTCGACTGTGCTGACCGGTTACTCGGTGCTGAGCGCCTCGCTGACCAAGGCACTGGATCAGCAGTACCCGATTTCTGCGCAGGCGAAGTACAGCTCCTATGACCAGTCTGAGGCGGCCTCCACCGTGACCAAGGCGGAGGAGATTGCCTCTAAGGTCAAGGGCATTAAGAACGTTCAGGCATCCGCCGTCGGTTACGCCGCCGGCGTGGTTGACTACACCGTCGAGTACGAGGGACAGAGCGCCAACCAGAACGCTGACCTGGTGGCGTTGAGCTCCTCCGATTTGAAGGCAATCCTGCCGGGCGAAAACTCGAACCTTGCCGACGACACCGTGCTCGTACCTCAGGGACTCTGGAAGTCCGCTGGATTGAACGAGTCCAGCCGCCTGAAGGCGCACGGCCCGCTCGGTGAACTGGAACTTAAGCCCGTCAAGTCTGAAACCAAGCAGACCCTGCTGATTGTCAACCCTGCCACCGCCGCTAAGTTGCAGGACTCCAAGAACCCGCAGGCAGTTGCCAACCCCGCCGCTGAGGAAGCTCAGAAGCGCATGGAAGAAGCAATTGCGAGCGGCGACAAGGAAGCTCAGACGAAGGCAGCACATCTGACTGTCACCAGCCAGGCACGCGGTAATGACACCTTCGTTCTGGTGCGTGCGGCATCCCCGCTGACCAGTAGCGAGAACGTGACCCTGCAGGCTGACCTGAACCGAGCCAGCCCGGATAGCTCCTTCACCGGTGGCCTGCAGGAACGCCAGACCTACGACCAGCTGCTGACCGTTATGCTGACCTTCACCCTGGTAATGCTTATGCTCGCAGTGGTCATCTCCATCATTGGTGTGGCGAACACGATGACTCTGTCGGTCAACGAACGCCGCCGCGAGAACGCGATGCTCCGCTCGCTGGGCCTGTCCCGCAAGCAGCTGCGCCGCATGATTTCCATTGAGGCGATTCTAATTACGCTCGCCGCAGTGGTGCTCGGTATGGTTTCCGGTGCGGTGATTGGTAGCCTCTCGGCACAGATTATTATGTCTTCCATGAGCGCTTCCGCCCCGCTGGTGCTTGACCTGCCGTACGTCTGGTACGTGGTCATCCTGATTGTGGGTGTGCTCGCCGCGATGCTCGCTTCGGCTCTGCCTGCGGCTCGTTCGGCTCGCATGTCCCCGGTTGAGGGTATGCGCGGCTAACCCGCTGTACCTGGCATAGTCACAGTACCCGGCGAGCCCGGATATTCGGCGTGAGATAGGTAAGGCCCCGACGGGTGCCCCAATATGGAGGCGCCCGCCGGGGCTTCACTGTGTCCTTTATGCTGCCGTGCTCTCAGGTTCTTGGAGCTGACCTGTAGCCTGGCTTTGCGCGTATGATGGGTGTATGAGCACTAGCCACCCCAATCTACGTCGCGGGTACACGCTACCCCATGAAGCGGAGGTTCTTCAGATCCTCCGTGACGCTGGTGTGCGCCGTGCCCGACTCTTCGGCAGCGCCGCCCGCGGTGAGCTGACCGAAACCAGCGACCTGGATTTTCTGGTGCAGATGCCGGGTGTAGCCCCTTTTGACGAGTTCATGCAGATGGTGGATGCTCAGCACCGCATTGAACAGCTGACCGGCCGCAGCGTTGATATGGTGACCCAGTTGCGTCCCCGCATCTACGCGGAAGCAGAACCGGACATGGTGGAGCTGCCGCTATGAAAAGCTCGCTTGACGACTTCTCTCTGATTCTTGAGTCAGCTCAGCGTATCTACACTTTTACGCCCGAGCGATATGAAGACCTGATAGACGACTCAAACGGGGTAGTCCAGGACGCGCTCTGCATGCGCTTTCAGATCATTGGCGAAACCCTCAATAGAATTCGTTCAAAATACCCAGAAGATTATGAACGGTATGAACGGGCTGAGTGGCAGTACCTCATTGCTATTCGTAACATCATTTCTCACAGCTATGTGAGTGTTGATTTTGCTGTCCTATGGGACATCGCCCGGAATAAGTTACCTGAGCTGATGAGCGACTTTCAACGAATCATCGATGAGATACAAGAAACCACCTAAGCAAAAAGCCCCGGAGAGTGCCTCAATTGAACTGCGCCCCGAAACTTGGACACATTTAACAGTAGCCGCTATACGGCTTCCCTCAGGGCCTGATCCCGGTACTCCACCGGGGTCAGGCCCCTCAGCTTCACCTGGCGTCTAACCGTATTCCAGTGCGTGATATAGGCGTCAAGGTCGGCCTTGAAACTCTCAAAAGTCTGCCAGTCCTGCCCGCGAAAAAACTCATCCTTCAGATGCCCGAAAACCTGCTCAGTGGCGCCATTGTCGATACAGTTGCCCTTGCGTGACATGCTCTGGATGAAACCATTCTCGGCAAGCATACTGACGTAGAACTCGTGCTGATACTGCCATCCCATATCTGAGTGCAAAATCGGCTCGACCCCTGCTGGTTTGGCCTCCGTGAGTATCTGAAGCATCTCTTGCTGCTGGGCGAGATTAGGGCACATCGAGATGGAATAGGCAACAATCTCTTTACTAGCAAAATCGTACACCGGAGCAAGATAGGCCTTACCGAAAGAGAGCTTGAACTCGGTGACATCTGTACCCAACTTCTGCCAGGGACCAGTCGCCGTGAAGTTGCGACCAATGATATTGGCGAACCTTTGCCCCACATCCCCCTTATAGGAGTTATACCTGCGGTAGGGCCTCTGGCGGCGTATACCGCAGCGCAACCCCATCTGACGCATCATCTTCAAGACCGTCTTATCGGCGATACGCACCCCTTCCTCAGCGCGCAGGCACATGGCCACCTGCCTGTGACCACACCCGTTGGGGGTTCGCGAAAAGATTTGTGTGACCTTGGGACGTAGTTGCACTCTGGTTGGCTGCTGGGGATGAGCTAACGCGTAGTAGTAGCTCGACCTGGCAAGGCCAGCAGCTTCGAGCAGATCACGCACCGCGTGTCCGCGCCCTGAAAGCTCAGCGACCACTAGGGCTTTGTCCCGGTTTGGGAGCGCCTGTGCGCCTTCAGGGCAATCGATTTTTTTAGGTACGCCACCTGTGCCTCAAGCTTGCGCACGCGCTCGGCGAGTTCCTCCTCACGCGTTGGCGGCAACGCCCGCACCGACCCTTTCGGCCTGCCCTTAGGTTTAGGCTTAAGCGCCTGCGCGCCGCCTTCACGGTACAGCCTGCACCACTGCTTCAACGGTGTCGCGCTTGCAATGCCGAAATGCACCATTGCCTCGGGCTTACTCATCCCACCATCAACCACGGCCTTCGCTGCGGCGACCTTGGTCTCGTAGTCGTATTTGGTGTGCTTTACTCCCATGGCAAGAAGCCCGTCCCTTCCGATTACGCGGTACATCTTTTGCCACTCTCTCACAGTTGCGGCGGACACACCAAGCCTGCTGGCGGTTAGACCATAGCCACATCCTCTCTCAAACATTTGCGCTGCTTGCTCCCGGAGCAAACGATCATGTCTCAATCCCAGGTTCATAGACATGAAAAGCCTCCCGTTTCTTGGACTTTAGTTTTGTTGTCCAAGAAACGGGAGGCAGTTCACAATATGGAGGCGCCCGCCGGGGCTTTACTGTGTCCTCTAGTTTGCCGTGTCCTTATATAAGGAGGGGCGCTAGTGGGCGATACCCGCCTCATACGCCATAATGACCGCCTGCACACGATCACGCGCCCCCAACTTCGCCAACACATGCGACACATGTGTCTTCACCGTCGCCTCCGACAACACCAGCTCCCGCGTAATCTCCGCATTCGACAAGCCACGCGCAATCAAACCCAGCACCTCAAACTCACGCGGCGACAACTGCTCAATCAACTCACGATGCGGATAATCCGCAACAGACTCGCTCTGATAAGAAGAATCAACCGGGCTCGCAGGCTTAGCCGGAATAAACGTCGCCTTAGGAAGCTCAGAACCCGCACCCGGGGGAGTATTAGGAACAGACTCGGCAACAGTGTCGGTGGCAGGAGCGGCAGGAGCGGGGGAGTCCAGCACCGGAATCATATTCTCCAACAGGCGGCGAGTCGCAGACGGCGCAATCACCGCATCGCCACGATGCACCGTACGAATCGCCTCCAGCAGCTGCTCCGGCGGAGTGTCCTTCAACAAGAAACCGCTCGCACCCGCACGCACCGCCGAATACACGTACTCATCAATATCGAAGGTGGTGAGCATAATAATGCGCACCCGCTCATCCTCCGCACAATCACTTTCCGCACGCTGAGCGTCACGCTCCAGAATGCGGCGTGCCGCCTCCAGACCGTCGCAGTGCGGCATGCGCACATCCATGAGGATGACCTGCGGCGCCTGCCCCTCAGACACCATGCGGTCAAAAACGTCAATCGCTGCTAGGCCGTCATCGGCTTCCATGACGACCTGCAGGTCCGGCTGGGAGTTGACGAGCATGCTCAGGCCGCCGCGCACTAGGCGCTGGTCGTCAACGAGCATCACGCGGATTGGCTGGGCGGTCTGTGGTGCAGAAGAGTACATAGTTTCAATCCTAGATCACGAGGTAGTAGAGGGCACGGGTATTAGAGGTCGCGGTAGGGGAGCGTCGCCTCAACGAGCCAGCTGCCGTCGGGCTGCAGACCGTAGGTGAGGGTGCCGTGGTAGAGGGCGATGCGCTCGCTCATGCCGCGCAGACCGTTGCCGCTACCGGGTACCGGGCTGGTGGGTACAGGACTAGTGGCGCGCTGATTCGAGGCTGAGGCAGAAACAGAGGCCGAGGCAGGGGAAACAGCGGAAACCGGGCCGTTCAGCACCCGCAAGTGCAGACCGTCCTCATCCCAGTGAATGGTGACGGTGGTTGCTGCGCCGGGGGAGTGCTTGAGCGCGTTGGTGAGCGCCTCCTGCACGGTGCGGTACGCTGCCAGCTCGGCACCCTGCGGCAGGGTACGCGCCATGGTGCCGGTGATTCCGGTGAAGGTGACGGGTAGCCCGGCGCGGCGGCTTTGCTCCACGAGGGCGGGCACATCGCTGAGGGTGGGCACAGGCGCGTAGGCGGTTGCCTCGTCCGTGCGCAGTAGCCCGAGTAGGGAACGCATCTGGGTGAGGGAGTCGCGTGCCGTGTCTGCGATGAGTTCGAGGGTTTGCTCGGCAATATCGGGCGTGCTCTGCTGCTGAGCTTGACTCGATTGAGCCTGGCCGGATTGCTCTGCCTGTTGCGTTTGCTGTGCGCGTGCGGTGCGGGCGCTCGCGGCGGCGTAGCGTGCCCCGTCCGCCTGAGAAATAATGCTGGAGAGCGAGTGCGCCACAATATCGTGCATTTCGCGGGCGATGCGGGTGCGTTCGTCCTGTGCGGCGAGGCGGCGTTCCTGTTCCTGCTCGTATTCGAGGCGGCGGGCGCGTTCTTCGAACTCTTCGCTGCGCAGTTCGCGCATGCGGCGGGAGTCGCCGAGGAACCAGAAGACGGTGAAGATGGATCCGCAGAGCACGCCGAGCATCAGGGAGATGAAAATGCGGGCGGGTATGTCGTCCCAGTGGTAGAGGAGTGAGAGTGAGGCCTGCACTGTGACGGCGAGTGCGCCGACCCAGCCGAGGATGAGGGAGCGGAAGCGGGCGCGGCGGGTCCAGTGCCTGCCGGTGTGGTAGGCGGCGAGGCTGACCGGCGGGTAGCAGGTGAGGGCGAGTGAATCGGGGAAGGGGGACACGAGGGTGAGGCAGAGTGCCGCGATGACCACGTAGATGCTGCCGTAGGGGAAGCGGTAGCGGAAGTAGAGCGCGGTGGTGCTGCAGATCGCGGAGATAACCGGGATCCAGCCGTAGCCGTTGATGAAGGCAACGGAGAGCACGCAGCAGAAGAACTGCATGTGTGCGACGACGAGGACGTTCATCCAGCCGCGTTTGTCTCTGAGGTAGCTTTGCACGCGGCTGGAGGCGCTGATTGCGTCGGCGGGCAGGTCGTTGCTTTCTGAGGTGCCGCGGGTATGCGTTACGGCGTAGCCGGGTTCGGCTGTCTCTGTGCTGTGCTGTGGGTTCTGCTGGGGTTCGGTGTGTTTGAGGGGCATGTTTCCAGTGTATCGGGGTGGTGGGGCGGGGCCTGGAAGTGCTTTTAGGGTGCTCACATACAGGAATATTTTGTGGGTTTGTGTGTGAGGGTGTGTGCTTGGGTGAGTATGACACGCCGAAAATAGCTATTTTTAGTGACCTTAATTACTTTTTTGAAAAATATTTCTTCAACTGTAACTTGAGAGTTTGGGGTTATATGGGCTTCCAATTCGGGTTTAAGAGACCTGTAACTCCCTTAAGTAACCTATTTTGGTTGAAAAACCTTCAACCAATGCGGAGAGTTTAAGGGAAATCCCCTCATCAAACCATTTTTGGAACCATTGCGGTACAGGTTCTTGATGGGTATAGTTTTGGCTGTACCCGAAATCTGCGCAGATGGTCTAAGACCTCACAGGGCAAACACCAAGAGCTCTGAAGCGCGCCTCCCTATGTAGGGGAGCGGAGTACAGCATTATGTCGTTATCACCTGAGGTTTGGCGTAAGCCGACTTCACTCACTCGATTCCTATCAGGTGACGTTCTTCGCCGCGCACGACGGCGGGTGATAACTTTTATTCCTCAAAATGACATCACTCTCGAAGGACATACATGTCTACTAACATTTCTCGCCGCAAGG
>ERZ773027.1148-NODE-1148-length-14828-cov-10.524876_pt1 | contig 14828 bp, 17 predicted proteins | sample MGYA00511032_ERZ773027 | MGnify/ENA primary metagenome ERZ773027 (study PRJEB29015, sample SAMEA2738138) | human oral metagenome | biome: human oral; feature: human-associated habitat; material: saliva | place: China | collected 2190 ... | reverse complement strand
GACCCCACCAGAGCTGACGAGAGATTACCCAGTCGTGGACATTTTCCATCCATTGGAGGAAGGTATCGTTGAAACGAGGTGGGTAGAATTCTACCTTGTCGTCTGTGTCTTGGTTGGCAATGGCATTCTTAGCCAATTGATCCATCTTGACGAACCATTGAGTAGACAAGCGTGGCTCAACTACAACACCTGTACGCTCTGAGTGACCAACACTGTGGACACGTTTTTCGATTTTAACGAGGGCACCGATTTCTTCCAACTTAGCAACGACTGCCTTACGAGCTTCAAAACGGTCCATGCCTGCAAATTCGAAGGCCAAGTCATTCATGGTTCCGTCGTCGTTCATGACATTGACTTGTGGCAAGTTATGTCGTTGACCAACCAAGAAGTCGTTTGGATCGTGAGCAGGTGTGATTTTCACGACACCCGTACCAAACTCAGGGTCAGCGTGCTCATCTCCAACGATTGGAATCAATTTATTAGCGATTGGAAGGATGACATTTTTACCAATCAAGTCCTTGTAGCGTGGGTCTTCTGGGTTGACTGCAACCGCAACGTCCCCAAACATGGTCTCAGGACGAGTTGTCGCTACTTCAAGGGCGCGTGAGCCATCTTCCAGCATGTAGTTCATGTGGTAGAAGGCACCTTCGACATCCTTATGAATCACCTCAATATCAGAAAGGGCTGTGCGAGCAGCTGGGTCCCAGTTGATGATAAACTCACCACGGTAGATCCAACCTTTCTTGTATAGGTCCACAAAGACTTTGCGAACAGCTTTTGACAAACCTTCGTCAAGAGTGAAACGCTCGCGAGAGTAGTCTACAGAGAGCCCCATCTTGCCCCATTGTTCCTTGATAGTAGTGGCATATTCGTCTTTCCATTCCCAGACTTTGTCAAGGAATTTCTCACGACCGAGGTCATAGCGGGAAATGCCTTCACCACGCAAGCGCTCCTCAACCTTAGCTTGAGTGGCAATCCCAGCATGGTCCATTCCCGGCAGCCAAAGTGTGTCGAAACCTTGCATGCGCTTTTGACGGATAATGATATCCTGAAGAGTCGTATCCCAAGCGTGACCAAGGTGAAGCTTCCCAGTAACGTTTGGTGGTGGAATGACGATTGAATAAGGCTTAGCCTTTTGATCTCCTGAAGGCTTGAAAACATCCGCATCAAGCCATTTTTGATAACGACCAGCCTCAACCTCGGCTGGATTATATTTAGGTGAAAGTTGTTTTGACATATTTTGCTCCTTTCTAATTATTAGTCTGCTGCTTTTCTGCTAAAACTATATCAACCATTTTAGTAGCTAAAATTTCAACTAGTAACTTCATATGTTTTTTAAATTCTTCACTTTTAAGATAATCTGTTACCAAATCAACAATAAACTTAATAGCAACCTTTACTCCCTTAGCAGCTAAATCCCTAAACATTACCATATTTATACTCCTTTTTTCAGCTCTCGAATAATCTTTTTTAGATACTTATTCTTTGTTGTTTTTTCTAAGAATTCATAAGCACATTGCTTCAACTTATCTTTTTTAATATTAGGATCTAGTTCAACCTCCATTTTTAAAGCATAATATAATGCTTTGGGACTTAAATCAATACTTTTTTGAAATTCAAGCATTTGTAATTTGACTTCTTCATCAATCTCATTCTTCAGCAATGGTGTCATTAAGTCAGATGGTGAGCTCTCCACATATTTATCAATACCTTCAGATAAGTTTTGTTTGAAACGATTTAATTCTATCTCCTGCTGAGTTTCTATTTCCCTAATGATTAGGTCTAAGCTCTCATTTTTCATATTCTATACCTCAATTTCTAATTAATCCTTAGAACTTCACAAGTATCCCTAGTTGCTATACTTACAATTTTAAAATTATATAACATCAATTGACTTATTGAAAAGTTTCTAACTATTCAATTTTGACTCCACTCACTCCTCAGCAATCCATAAGCCAATTCTGCACAGCGATTGCCTTGAGCATCTTTGCGGTCTCGGATGCGAGCTTCAAGGGTAAAACCAAGTTTCTCAGCGACTCGTTGACTTTGTTTATTGTAATCAAAACATCGAATTTCAACCTTGTGAAGTTTAAGAATGGTAAAAGCAACTTCTATCAAAGCACTGACGGCTTCTGGTACATAACCCTTCCCCCAATAATCTGGATGCAGGAGATAGCCAATTTCAAAGACATCATCCTCATGACGGTGATTGAAGTCACAAGAGCCAATGACTCGGTCATCCCCCTTAACTGTAATGCCATAGCCCGACGGAAGTTCCTTCTTTTCTAGATTTTCAAAATAGCGATTTGCAAAATAATCACGCTCTGCTTCCAAGCTATCTACAGGAGGAAATCCAGCTGGATAACAGACTTCAGGCAGACCAGCATAAGCAAACATAGCCTCTACATCATCTGCCGTTCGCTGACGCAATATCAAACGCTCAGTTTCCAACTTTGGCAACTCTTTGCCATTATAAGATTCAAGAAGCTTCATTCAACCCTCCTTTCCGCTACATAAAAATAATCCCTTTCTAGTCAGACTAGAAAGGGACGAATGTGTTCATCCGCGGTACCACCCAATTTCGGGCAGATGCCCGCAACTTTTCTCTTCTTTCCCTTTTATGACGTCGTTAACTCGCTTTGGCATACGCTAGTATAGCCTGCAGCTCCTTGCCTAGTCCTAAAAGGAAACAAAAAGACACTTTTATTTCAATTTATCATCCATCAGCAACCAGCTTTGACACATTTGTGGACTTCTCAGCGCCGCCACTTTCTGTAAAATGCTTGACTCAAAACACCTCTGATGAACTTATTTTATCACCTTCCCAGTGAAAAATCAATAATTTCTCTCCCCAAAAAGTCCGTCTGGTAGGTCGTGAAATCCTTTGCCCGCCTGATAGTTGGCGAATTTTCCTAAAAGGAACTGGTAGGCATCTAAACGACTTTCATAGCGAATGGCCGCTTCCTTGGCCCGCTCGTCTTGGTCCGCCTCGTAGACTGCCTGACTCTCCTTGAGGGCCATCTCGTTAATCATGACCTGGGTCTTGACCCAAGCTTCAAACTCCTGTAAAAATTCCTGTTCGTAACTCATTTTTCTCACTTTCTAACTGCAAATACCTAGTCCAAATCTCGGTAAAAATCACTGTCAATATCACGGAAGGGCTGAATATCCTGCACATACTCCAGAACCCCCTGAAATTTACCAGCCTCATCCCGCACTGCCGCATAGGTCACATGGACAAACTTGCCCCGCGATTCCGACTTGAACCACATCTCAAACTTGTCCCGCTCTCCCTCACGCAGCGCCTTGAAAATCCGCCGCACTTTGTCCAAAAGCTTGGGTGGGTGGCAGAGCTCGACATTGCGCCCTATCTGGGACGGCGTCCGCTTGAATATCATCTCGTCTGCTGGCACGCTGTCATTATAATACTGGAAAATATCGTCCTTATTGACAAAGGTAATCTCCATGGGCAGATGATCCAAAATCAGATTGGCCTCCGCCACCGACAGATAGCCATAACCAAAAGGCTGCTGGGAGTCCCGATTAAAGGCTTGCTCTTTCTTTTCCTTGGGCTTAAAGGAAATGGTGACCTGACCATCTGGCGTATCAATGACCTGCTGAAATCTGCCATCACTAGTCTGCTCTGTGCTGGCTGGCGCTTCGCTTCCTTCATCAGCAGCATCCCCAGCTTCCTCCTCCGAGAATGAGTGCCAAGCAGGAATCCATTTCTCCGTTGGCTTGATGATGGCATAGCCATAAGCATCACTCTCCTCAGCAATCTTGAGCCAGTCATCTTGAGTAAAGGACTCGAGGAGAATCATGAGAAGGATAGACTCCTCCTTGAAAATCATAGCTTCAAACTCAGCAGCAAAAGTCTCAAACTTATCCTTGACTTCTTGAATAGAAGTATCTGGCAGCTGTTCTGCAGCAGACCTAGCCTCTTGGAAAAGGTCCCGAATCTGGTCGTCTACACCCCACATGACCTTGGGCGGCGAATCGTGGCCGTAGCTTTCCATGATAGGAAACATAAGCTCTTCCTTGCGTTGATAGTGGACATCAAACTGCGCCACTAAACCCAGCTGACGCTGGAGTCCCTTGCGGATTTCTGGAAGAAGCTCTTCATCTTCTGTGCTTTCATAGGTGGATAGGAGCCTGCGAACCCGCATAAGGGCAGCCCGCAGCGCTAAATTTTCCTGCTTGAAGATCTGAACAGGATGGCCTGGATGGTCGGTATCAGCCACCTCCACATCCTGAATGGCACCTTTAAAGAGGTTGGCATGGACATTGCAGAGGGACATGACATCCTCGAAAGTCACTCCCGTATCCGAGTTCATCAGCTCATGCTCCATCAGGCTGATTTCGATAGCGGACACACCAGCAAAATGCTCGTTGAAAAGCTCCTGAACGGACTCTGCCGAAGCTCCATTATGTAAATCCAGCAAGATAGACTTGAGGACTTCAATGCGTTCAGTAGCCATGCCTAAATCCCCACCACTTCATAGCCGTTCAATTCCAGCGTTTGCTTGATTTTATTCAGGTCAATGCCGTTCATACCAGCTCCTTTTTTGATAGAAACCACGCGCCCGACTGTATTGCGCATGACAGGATTGGCCAGAGGCTTAAAGCCCAACTCGACCAAAACATCCAAAACCTCAGGCTGCTTCTCAATCACTTCTGCCACTGGAATAGACAAATCAATCACATTATCCATATGCCCTACCTCCGTGTATTTTTTATTATTATATCACAAAAGATGCGTCCAATAAAAATCCTTTCCGCGCTTGCTCAAATTCGATCTTAGAGAATATAACAAATTCTAATAGACTATAAGTTATTGTTATAAGGACACTGATAAACGGAGTTTCACAAGAAAAAGCCAGTCCTATCAAGGATTACTGAGATTATTTTCACAAACTCTTATCTTTTGCCAGACTAGAGCTTTCTTGAAAACGCTTTATTATAGTGATATAATGATTTTAAATACAGAATAAAGGAGATGCCCTATGTCTATTACAGAATTGTTGAACATCAAGTACCCTATTTTCCAAGGAGCCATGGCTCAGATTTCCCACTACCAACTGGCGGCAGCTGTTTCAGAAGCTGGCGGACTGGGAATCATCGCTTCAGGAGGAATGACGGGTGAGCAGTTGCGCGAAGAAATCCGTGAACTGCGTAAATTGACTGACAAGCCATTTGCCGTCAATGTTATGCTCATGATGAAAAATATCAAGGATATTGTGACAGTCATCGTTGAAGAAAAAGTTCCTGTCGTAACGACTGGGGCTGGTACACCAAAATTCATCATGCCTTATCTGAAAGAGGCAGGTATCAAGGTTATCCCTGTTATTGCCAGTGTCAAACACGCGCAAAAAATGCAAGAGCTCGGAGTTGATGCCGTGATTGCCGAAGGTTCTGAAGCTGGTGGTCACATCGGTGAAACCAATACTATGGCTCTCATTCCTCAGATTGTTGACTCAGTTGATATTCCAGTCATCGCTGCAGGTGGGGTTGCCGATGGTCGTGGTCTCGCTGCTGCCTTTGTCCTCGGTGCGCAAGGAGTTCAGATGGGAACTATCTTCCTAGCCTCTGAAGAATGCCCAATTTCAGCAGGTTACAAAGATGCCATTATCGCAGCCAATGACACTGCCACTGCCGTTACTGGTCGTATTGCTGGTGCACCAGTTCGTTGTATCCGCAATGAAATGACCGACCACTATATCGAACTAGAAAACAAGGGCACCAATCGTGACGAACTCGAAGAAATCACCATCGGTTCTCTTTCTAAAGCTGTTTACGAAGGAGATACCGTACATGGCTCTATGATGAGTGGCCAAATCGCTGGCTTAGTCAAGGAAATTCGTCCATGTAAAGAAATCCTCGACACAATCGTTTCCGATGCTCAGAAGGTTCTCCAAAACACTGAAATCAAGCTATAATCCTCTAACTCAAAAACCTGCAGACTTCTGCAGGTTTTTGCTGTTCATTCAGACTTGATTTTGTCGTTACCTCAAAGAAGCTTCAATAAATCACTCTTCTACTTGTCTTTTTTAACCAATTTCACCACTGCTTCGGTCCGAGCGGTATGGGGAAACATGTCAACCGACTGGATGTAGTGGACTTCATATACCTGACTGAGCTTGACCAAATCGCGCGCCAGAGTTGAGACATTGCAGGAAACGTAGACCATCTTCTCAGGTGCATAGCGAACAATCGTCTCTAGCAGCTTATCGTCCAGACCAGTTCGTGGCGGGTCGACAATCAAGGCATCCGCCCGGTAACCTTCAGCGTACCAGCGAGGAATAATCTCCTCTGCCGTTCCAGCCTCGTAGAGCGTATTGTCAAAGCCCATCTTTTTCGCATTGCGCTTGGCGTCTTCAATGGCCTCAGGGATGATGTCCATGCCTCGCAAAGACTTGACCCTTTTAGCAAAAGCAAAACCGATGGTCCCAACCCCGCAATAAGCGTCAATCAAATGGTCTTCTTTCGTCGCATCCAACGCCTTAACCGCCTCCCCGTAGAGCACCTCAGTCTGCTCAGGATTGAGCTGATAGAAAGCCCGAGGCGACAGGGAAAACTCATAGTCCAGCACTCCTTCTTGAATGGCTTCTTCGCCCCAGATAATCTCTGTCTTATCCCCATAAATCTCACTGGACTTGCTCGTATGATAATTGACCGCCACTGTCTCCAGCTCGGGAAATTCAGCCACTAGGTCTCGAACGACTGGAGAAAAGTCTAGCTTGCGCCCTGTCACAAAAATCATCTGCACCAGACCCGTCTTTCTGGCCCTGCGAATCATGACTGTTCGCACTCCAGCAGTCTTGCGCTCATCATAGATAGGTAGCCTATACTTGCCTAACAGCCGAGCCACCTTATTGACAATAGCCTGCGTTACCTTGTCCTGAACCAGACAGTTTTTCAGCGAGACCAGATAGTGGGAATTCTGGGCATAGAGCCCTGCCTTGACCTCATCCTTAAACTTCCGAGTCTGAAACTGCAGCTTAGCCCTGTAATAGAGCGGCTCCTGCATACCGATGGTCGGACGGATTTCATAGTTTTCGTAGCCAGCTGGTGCAAACTTTTTAAGAGCTTGACGCAGCAAATCTTCCTTAAACTCCAACTGCTTGTCATAGTGGAGATGCATGATTTGACAGCCTCCGCAGCTTTCATAAATCTCACACGGCGCTTCCACCCGAAATTTTGACCGTTTGTTGATGGTGAGGAGCTTGGCTTCAATAAAATTCCGCTGTACCTTGGTCACCTGACAGTAGACTTCCTCGCCTTTCAAAGCCCCCGGCACAAAAACCAGCGTTTTCTTATAAAATCCAATTCCTTCCCCATTGATTCCCATTTTTTTGATTTTGAGAGGGATTCTTTGCTTCACTTTTACATTCATGCCTCTATTATACCACGCTAGAGTCGATTCGTTGAGAATATGTTACAATAAAAGTATGAAAGCAGAAAAAATATCCCTTCCACTAGCCCAATTCCCTGAGCAAATCCGAACTTATCTAGAGGGAGCCAATTTTTACGACAGCTCCTCACATTCAAGCGCCCGTGTTTTCTATGCTGATACGGGCTATTATTTGAAAATCGACCAAAAAGGCCAGTTAGCCCAAGAAGCCACACTTGCCAAATGGTTTGAGAAGCAAGAACTCGGTGTGCCTGTCATTCACTACCTATCAGCAGATCATGACTACCTGCTGACTAGAGAAGCCGAGGGCAAGGATGCCCTAGCCTTTCTTCAACAGCCAGAAGAGCTTTGCCAAACAATAGCTGCCGCACTCAAAAAACTTCACAGCATCCAACCCCAGCATTTCCCAATCCAGCATCGCCTCCAACACTATAAAGAGCAGGCAGAGGAAAATTATCAGAAAGGTTGCTTTTATCAAAAAGCCTTGCTGCCTCAATTTCACATCTCAAGTCGTGAGGAAGCATACCAGCTTATCCAAGAACAGGGGCATCTACTAACGACGGACGCCTTGATTCACGGAGATGCCTGCTTGCCCAATTTCATTCTAAAAGACGCAGCAACCTTCTCCTGCTTTATTGACGTTGGTCTCGCTGGCCTCAGTGATCGCCACATTGACCTTTACTGGGCCATCTGGTCTCTTACTTATAATTTATCTGACTCCAAATACGCAGAGCTCTTTCTTGACTACTATAGCCGGAAGGATGTTGATACAGACAAACTGCGCTTGATTGCTGCCTTTGAAGCATTTGGCTAAAAGAAAGGATTTTACCAAAATCTCTTATGAAAATCACAAAAATCGAAAAGAAAAAACGGCTCTACCTCTTGGAGTTGGACGACAGTGAAAATCTCTATATTACAGAAGACACCATCGTCCGCTTCATGTTGTCTAAAGGAATGGAAATCACGGAGCAGGAGTTAAAAGAGATTCAAACTTACGCCCAATTTTCCTACGGAAAAAATCTAGCCCTCTACCATCTCTCCTTCAAGCAAAGAACTGCTAAGGAAGTTAAAGACCACTTAACCCAGCACAACATCCAACCAGACATCATCAGCCAAGTCTTGGACAATCTAAAAAAGGATAATTGGATCAACGACAGAAAATATGCCAATTCTTATATCCAATCCAACCTTCTCACTGGCGACAAGGGCGCTTTTGTTCTCAAGCAAAAACTCAGTCAAAAAGGGATTTCTAGCACTATCATTGATGAAGAATTGAACCAGTTTGATTTCGCTGAAGTAGCTGAGCGAGTTGCCGAAAAGTTGCTCAAAAAATACCAAGGAAAGCTTCCTAGTAAAGCTTTGCAAGATAAAATCCTCCAAGCTCTGATAAACAAAGGATTTTCTTATGGACAAGCCAAAGAGGCATTCCATCATTTAGACATCGAAGAAGACCAGGAAAACCAACAAGAACTGCTCTATAAAGAGCTAGATAAGCAATACCGCAAGTACTCAAAAAAGTACGAGGGCTACGACTTAAAACAGCGTCTGACTCAAGCTCTGGCCCGCAAAGGCTATGATTTTTCGGACATTGCCAGCGCTCTGAGAGAATATCTTTAAGATTTTCTATGAAAACTTAGGCATTTTTATGAAAATATGTTACAATAAAGAGGATAAACTTAAAAATTGTAGAAAGTTGGTAGGTTATGAAACTTCCCAAAGAAGGCGACTTTATTACAATTCAAAGTTATAAGCATGATGGGAATCTTCACCGCACTTGGCGAGATACCATGGTACTAAAGACAACAGAAAATGCCATTATTGGCGTTAATGACCACACACTGGTAACAGAAAGTGATGGCCGGCGCTGGGTAACACGAGAGCCTGCCATTGTCTATTTTCATAAGAAATATTGGTTTAATATCATTGCCATGATTCGTGATAATGGCACTTCATACTACTGCAACCTTGCCAGCCCCTACTATCTGGACAATGAAGCCCTAAAATACATCGACTATGATTTAGATGTCAAGGTCTTCACAGACGGAGAAAAACGGCTGCTTGATGTGGAAGAATATGAACGTCATAAGAGGCAAATGAACTATTCGGATGATTTGGATTTCATTCTCAAGGAAAACGTCAAGATTCTGGTTGACTGGATCAACAACGAACGCGGTCCTTTCTCCGATGCTTATGTGAAAATTTGGTACAAACGTTATGTTGAACTAAAGAATCGATAAAGTTGTCAAAGAGCGCAAGCTCTTTTTTTCTTGCTCTCTTTCTCAAAAGACCTTCGTCCAGTAAGGAAGCAATTTCTTGCAATTCCTACTTATTTCTTGTATCATAGAACCAACAATATTGCTGTGTCACACTAAATAACTGATATTTGGTCTACCGCAGCTAGGTTTCCAGAAAGGAGTGAGTCTCATGGCTTTTACCAATACTCGTGGTCGCTATGCCAGCTTTGGCGCTATCACTAGCCTTCCAGATGACGTGATTGACACTTTCTGGTACATTATCGACAACTTCCTTAAAGATGTCTTTCCCCTGAATAACCTGATTCGCTTTGAATTGATCAATAACAAGGGCAAGTTGACTTTCCGCTTCTCTGAGGACCATCTCGATACACTTATCTCCTTTGATTTTACCTATAAGTTTGACCCCTTCTATCCTCGAATGATCTACGTTGTGGACAATGACGGTAGAGAGACAGTCATGTTAGCCGATGAATACTCCATGTTTTAAGAAAGCAAAATCCAGTTGAGACACTGCCATTATGAGCGGTTCTTCAACTGGATTTTTTTATTTTTTGTAAATCATTTTGATATGAGGCGTTGATTCAAAGATAAAAGGCTCTCCTTGAGTTACAAAGCCGAATTTTTCATAAAGCCCCACGACTTGCTCCTGAGCTTCAATTTCAATCATTTTTCCCGGCCATTTTTTCTCACAAAGAATCAAAATTTCCTTTACCAATCTACTCCCTAAGCCCTTTCCCCGGGCTGACGGGGCTGTCACAAGGCGACCAAAAACGACTTTTTCATCTTCCTCAAACACGCGGGCATAGGCGTCTACTTCCTCTTGCTCATTAACATGAAAAATATGAACAGCTTTCAAGTCTTTTTCGTCCAATTCATGATAGATTCGCTCTTGCTCGACGACAAAGGTATCGATCCGCAGCTTTAAAATCTTGTAAAACTCCAGTGTGTCCAACTCTGGCAAATATTTTTTATACCACATACTTGTTTCCATCCTTGCTTTATTATATAATCATTGTAAATGCAACTATTGAAGGAGTTCTTATGGATTATCGGCAGTTATTTCGTCAAATGGGGTTCATCTCCCGTCAAGCCATGATGAGAATGAACCAAGAAGCTAGCCAATACGGGCTTGATAATAATCTCTTTCTCATTCTTACTCGCATTGTCGAACATCCTGCCATCCATCAATCTCAGCTGGCAGAGCTGGTTCAGATTGACAAGACTACCCTGAGCCGCTCTCTAAGAAAGCTGGAGGAAAGAGCCTTGATTATCAAAAAGACCAAGGCTCAAAATAAGAAATTCAAGGAGCTCTATCCAACGGCTTCTGCTCTAAAAGTATATGACAAGCTGATTGGCTACGAGGATAGATACATCCAGACCAGTATGCGTCAACTGACTTCATCTGAACTCTTTCAACTGGATCATATCTTACAGAAAATTCAGAACTCCCAACAAGAAGAAGTATAACGCAAAATAGTTGCATTTACAACTATGTGATATTAAAAACTAAAGCTATTAAAAGCGGCTGCTTGCAAGTGACTAAGTGAGTCCTCCTAGTCTCTGCAATCAAAACCGCCTTAATAGCTTTTTAAGTTAGTTGATTGAAGTCCCAGATTTGATCCATCCAGCCCTCATAGAAATCAGGCTCGTGGCAGACCATGAGGATGCTGCCCTTGTATTCTTTCAGAGCGCGCTTGAGCTCCTCCTTGGCATCTACATCCAGGTGGTTAGTCGGCTCATCCAGAACCAGAACATTATTTTCTCGGTTCATGAGGAGGCAAAGGCGGACCTTGGCCTGCTCCCCACCTGAAAGAACCTGAATCTGGCTCTCGATATGCTTGGAAGTCAAGCCACATCTGGCCAGAGCAGCTCGAACTTCTGCCTGATTAAGGGCCGGAAAGGCATTCCAGACTGCTTCCAGCGGTGTCTGACGATTGCCGCCCTCGACTTCCTGCTCGAAATAACCCAGCTCCAGATAGTCCCCACGTTCAACTTCCCCAGCGATTGGTGGGATAATACCTAGTAGACTCTTAAGAAGAGTGGTTTTCCCAATCCCATTTGCCCCGATGATGGCCACCTTCTGATTGCGCTCAAAAGTCAGGTTAAGAGGCTGAGTTAGAGGCCGGTCGTAGCCAATCTGCAAATCCTTGGCTTGGAAGATAAAGCGGCCAGGTGTACGGGCTGATTTGAAATCAAAGGAAGGTTTTGGTTTCTCACTTTGCAGCTCAATAATATCCATCTTATCCAGCTTTTTCTGGCGGGACATGGCCATATTACGGGTCGCCACACGGGCTTTGTTGCGGGCCACAAAATCCTTGAGGTCTGCAATTTCCTTCTGCTGGCGCTCGTAGGCTGCTTCCAGCTGAGATTTTTTCATCTCATAGACTTCTAAGAATTGGTAATAATCCCCAGAATAACGGGTCAAGTGCTGATTTTCCACATGGTAGACGATATTGATCACATCGTTCAAGAAAGGAATATCATGCGAGATCAAGACAAAGGCATTTTCATAATTCTGAAGGTAACGCTTGAGCCAGTCAATATGCTCCGCATCTAGATAGTTGGTTGGCTCGTCCAAAAGCAGGATATCTGGCTTTTCCAGAAGCAGCTTAGCCAAGAGAACCTTAGTCCGCTGCCCACCAGATAGCTCTGTCACATCGCTTTCCATACCGTAGTCCATGACACCTAGTGCTCGTGCAACTTCGTCAATCTTGGCATCTAGCGTATAGAAATCTCGGCTCTCCAAGCGGTCCTGTAGCTCGCCCACTTCTTCCATGAGGGCATCCACATCCGCTCCATCCTCAGCCATGCTCATGTAGATTTCATTGATACGGGCCTCGGTCTTGAAAAGCTCGTCAAAGGCCGTCCGCAAGACATCGCGGACAGACTGGCCTTGTTCTAGCACAGCATGCTGGTCCAAATAGCCAGCCGTCACATACTTGGACCACTCGACCTTACCTTCGTCCGGCAGCATTTTACCCGTCACAATACTCATAAAGGTTGACTTTCCCTCACCATTGGCACCGACTAGACCAATATGCTCCCCCTTGAGCAGGCGGAAGGATACATCCTCAAAAATAGCCCGGTCACCAAAACCGTGGCTGAGATTTTTCACTTCTAAAATACTCATCTTTTCTCCTCTATCATTGATTGCAGTTCCTTGATTATACCATCAAAAGGGATTTTTTGGCAAGACAGAAGAAAAGGAAAAGCGAGCAACTTAAGTCTCGCTTGCTTGTTCTCAATTCGCATGATAAGTATGCTTAGTAATCCACTGGGTCAGTTTGATATTAAGCCAAAAACCATAAATACCAAAAGTAACAAGCGTCAAGACCCACCACTTAATCCAATTTCCAAAAAGCTGTATTGCAGTACCGTCAAAATAGAGACGGTGCCCGTCAATGACCGTATGCTTTACCTTCCAATTATATAGGATACACATGCCTCAAGGTGCACAGATACCCAGCGTCAAAACTGTAATCAAGATAGCTAAAATAGCATGACCAATGTAAGAAAATAGACCACCATCAAAATAAGACTCTTTGTACATAATATCTCCTCCTCTATCTAAACCAATTCTTTCAGAAATTGAATCAGAGTGTCTGCTGAGCGCTTGCCAGCTTCATGAATAAATTCGTCAAAGCTGATATTGGCGTCATAAGAAGCTGTATCACTCATGGCCCGAATAACCATAAAAGGCAGACCAATCGAGTGAGTAGCTTGGGCAATAGCTGCGCCTTCCATCTCGACAGCCAAGACATCTGGAAAATGCTCCTTGATGCAATCAATCTTATCTTGACCGGCAACAAAGCTGTCACCTGTCGCAATCAAACCAACACGACTCGTCTGATGTGTCTTTTCTAAAATCTTTTTCATTTCAGAAACCAAATAACGGCTAGCTTCAAAATAAAGTGGCTGGCGTGCCATTTGTCCGTATTCATAGCCAAAAGCTGTTACATCTACATCATGGTATACTAGCCGATTAGCAACCACAACATCACCGATTTGCAAGCCTTCAGCTACCGCACCAGCAGAACCTGTATTGATGACAGCTGTAACCTTGAAGTCATTGACCAAAACAGCTACACTCATAGCAGACATGACCTTGCCGATGCCGCTTTCTACCAGCACGACCTCATGTCGACCGATACTTCCTGTATGGTAAACATGCCCCAAACGTAAGTGCTTTTCGGCATTTTCCAAGTTTTCCACTAAGATTTTTAGTTCCTCAGGCATGGCCGCAATAATTCCGATTTTCATTATTTCCTCTCATTCTATCATAAAAAAAGCGAAAGTCTAAGCTTCTCGCTTTTTTATAGCCAAATAATAGCAGCAATCAAAGCCATCAAAAGCAGGACAATCCAAAATAGAATTTTGTTTAATTTCGCTTGAAATACTCCACGTTTTGCATTTTCAATGCGTCGGCTTTTGGTTACCGTTGGTTCCACATCAATTTGCAGCGTATCTTGATTGAAGCCACTATTTTGAGAGGAATAACCAAATTGACTTCTGGTCGTTTTTAAAATTTTGGTTTCTTCCTCATCATGCAAAGGTGGACCTGAAATATCTTCACCACGATTTGCCCTTTCAATCATTTCATCTGTTAATAAAGGTCTTCCCATAAGCGTTCCCCTATCTTCGATTCATTTTCATTTCCCAATATTGGAGTGCAATAATAGTTTTTGCATCACAAATACCACCACTAGTAAGGAGAGCTTTCGCTTCTTCCAAGGTCACTTCATAGAGTTCTAACGTCTCGTCCTCATCTTGTGGACGAGGATTTTCAACTTTTGTCAAATGGCTAGCGCTATAAAGTCTGATTCGCTCATTGCAAAAGCCAATCGCCGAATAGAAATCATAGAGCAGTTCCAATTCACCTGTATAGCCGGTCTCTTCTTCCAATTCACGCAAAGCAGCAGCTTTAGGATCCGCATTTTCACCGACTTCTAACTTGCCTGCCGGAATTTCATAAGAGGTTGCTTCAATAGCTTTGCGGTACTGCTTGACCAAAATCATTTTGTCTTCTGGGGTTAACGCAATAACTGCTACAGCACCATTATGGAAAATCAAATCACGATAAGCTGTACCTTTCCCAGCTGGTAGCTGAACTTTATCTTTGACAAGGTTAAAAATAGGGCCTTGATAAATTTCTGTTCGTTTTA
>ERZ773027.1141-NODE-1141-length-14866-cov-6.455405_pt1 | contig 14866 bp, 13 predicted proteins | sample MGYA00511032_ERZ773027 | MGnify/ENA primary metagenome ERZ773027 (study PRJEB29015, sample SAMEA2738138) | human oral metagenome | biome: human oral; feature: human-associated habitat; material: saliva | place: China | collected 2190 ... | reverse complement strand
AGAAACTCCTTATTGTAGCAGCTTTTGTCGCTGTTGTTTTTCTCTTGGGGTTGTTGTTTTTCTCGCTTCTCTCTAGGGAACGTCGTCATTTGGATCAAGAGAAAAAAGAACTTGTGGCAATGGAGCGTTCCAAAATGCAGGAGGAGCTCTCAGCTCTTCAAGAGGAATTTGGGATTCAAGCGCAGAAGATTCGAGGTGCTTCTGGTTACGGGGAGAATCGTTTGCACATAGCTTCCGACTCTATTCTCGATCAATTGAGTGAGGCTCAAGCCAAGGTCGATAGGCTTACGGTAGAGCTGCGTGCGGTAAAAGACAACGATGCCAAGCGCATCAATGAGCTGTCGCAGGAGATTACGTCGCTTCGCAAGGTTTTACGTTCCTATGTGGCGCAGATTGATTCTCTTCAGCGAATCAATACGGAGCTACGGGCAGAAAATCAGAAAATGAGCGACCATATAGAGGCTACTGAGGCAGAGACGCGCAAATTGGCAGGGGAGAAAAGTTCTCTCACGGCCCAAGTGGCTCGTGCCGCTCGGCTCGATGCTCAAGGGCTTCGGACTGCCTCTCTTGATAAGCGGGGACGTGTTACCCAACGTATTGATAAGATCCGAACGATAAAGGTTGAGGGGACTATTGCTCGCAATGTTACGGCACAGCCGGGTCGCAGAGTCCTCTATTTGCGCATCCTGAATCCTAACGATCAACCTCTTGCGGGGGATGGGGTGGCTTTCTCTTACGAGGGGAGCACGTTGCACTCTACGGCCTCCAAAGAGATAGAATACGGAGGGGAAGACCTGCCCTTTGTACTCTACTGGAATGTGGCGGAGACCCTGCTTGTAGGCACTTATCGTGTGGAGTTGTTTGCCGATGGATCGCTAATCGGACGCACCTCTTTCTCCCTTCGCGATTAGTCTTAGGCTCCAGGGCGAGAATGCCTGTCGCCGAGGGCTCCCTTCGGAGTAATCCATACATCTTGATTTATCCTATACCCTCTCAGCAAAAAAAAAGGTACTTTTGTACGCTAAGACAGCAGTGTATGCCAACGCAGTATGAGTACAGAGCACTTTGTGTGGAGTAATAGGATAACTGCCTTTTTGCTACTCTTCTTCCTAATCTTGGGGGGAGGGTGTACGATGCGTCGTCCTTCCGTTTTTACTACGCCGGTTGTCTTACCCTCTGATACTCTGAGAGAAACGCCTGCTTCTCTACCCGATACAACCCTCGCTTCTGAGCCTCCCTTGTCGGATCTGGCAAGTCTGAAAAGCGAAGCTCCGGCACTCGGATTAGACTCTCTTCCCCCGGATTCTCTCGGGCGCCCCACGGCATTAGCCGATTCCCTCCCCACTACGACCCGCCCGGATAGCTTAGCTGCAGAAACGGACGAGCCGGATTCTCTTTTTTCCTCTCCCGAGGGGCAAGAAAAACCCATCGTACTAGAGAGTGTGATCGAATTCGCTGCAGAAGACTCCATTGTGATGCTGGGGCAAAACCGGGTTTACTTCTTTGGTAAGGGCAAGGTGGACTATCAGTCGATGAACATACAGTCCAACTTCATGCATATCAATACGGATAGCTCGGAGGTGTATGCGCAGTATGTTTTGGATCACGAGGGGCATCCTACGGCTTATCCCACCTTTACGGATGGGAAGCAAACGTTTGAGAGCGAGACCATGCGCTACAACTTCCGCACGGAGAAGGGCTACATCACGGGTATCCTCACCCAGCAGGGAGAGGGCTTTTTGATGAGTGATGAGGCAAAGCGCATGCCCGACAATACCATGTATATACAAGGCGGGCGTTACACTACGTGCGACAATCACCTCAACCCTCACTTCTATCTCCAACTCACCAGAGCCAAGGTCGTACCCGACAAAAACATAGTAGCGGGCCCCGCTTATATGGTGATGGGGGGCGTTCCTCTCTATCTTATTGGGTTGCCTTTTGGCTTTTTCCCTTTCAATGAGCAGCGCACCTCGGGGCTTATTATGCCCTCCTATGGTGAGGAAGCCGATCGAGGGTTCTACTTGCGTGGTCTAGGGTTGTACTATGCTATTAACGACTATGTGGATCTGACGGCTCGTGCCGATCTCTATACCAAAGGCTCTTGGGGGCTCTCGCTTGAGTCTAACTACCGGAGGCGTTATAAGTATTCGGGGCATGTTACTGCAGGCTATGTCTCCACGTCTCGTGGGGATAAGCAGATCCCGGGCGACTATTCCAAAACCAGGGATTTTACGTTCAATTGGTCGCATACGCAGGATCCAAAGGTAGACCCCTTGCGCACCTTCTCGGCGAGTGTCAACTTCTCTACGAGTAGCTACAACCACAATTCGTTAGAGACAATGTACGACCCCGATCGTAGGGCCGAGAATACAAAAGGATCTAGTGTAAGCTATTCTCGCCGCTTTACGAGCATCCCTCTCTCTCTAACGGCCGCACTCAATATAGACCAGCGGTCGCGAGACTCCACCCTGTCGGTGTCGCTGCCTAACCTTTCGATTTCGCTCAGTACTATTTACCCATTTAAGAGGAAAAAGCGAGTGGGGAAGGAGCTGTGGTATGAGAAAATCTCGATGAGCTATTCGGGATCCTTCCGTAATAGCATCACTACCAAAGAGAATCTTATCTTACAGAGTAGCCTAGTGCGTGATTGGCGTAATGGGATGCAGCATAGTATCCCTATCTCTGCCTCCTTCACCCTATTCGACTATATTCGCATCACCCCCTCGCTAAACTACAATGCCAGGTGGTACACGAGCCGTACTACGATGCGCTATGATAGCACTAAAGAACGCCTCGTGGATGCCGATACAACCTATGGGTTCTATCATGTCAATGACTTCAGTCTCTCACTCTCTGCCTCCACTACGCTATACGGATTCTATAAGCCGTGGAAGATTTTTGGAGACAAAGTGCAGATGATTCGCCACCGCATTACCCCTTCCGTTTCGTTGGGGTATAGTCCCGATTTTGGTGATCCATTTTGGGGTTACTACCGCACTGTGCAGTATACAACCCCCGATGGGCAGTTGCACGAAGAGCCTTATAGCCTCTATCGCAATGGTATCTTTGGGGCGCCTAGCCGTGGTAAGTCCGGGGCCATTTCGTTTAGTTTCTCCAACAACTTGGAGATGAAGATCCGTGCACCCCAGAGCGATACTACGGACAACGAAGAGGCCTTCAAGAAGATTAGTTTGATCGACCAACTCGATTGGAGAGCAAGCTACAACATGATGGCAGACTCCATGCGTTGGAGCAATATCTCCGCTTCTATTTCCTTCCGTTTCTCGTCTCGTTTTTCGCTGCGTCTGAGCGGGGATTTTGATACGTACCTCTACGATTATCAGCTCGATGCCAACGGCAACCCCAGACCCTATCGGGTGAATAAACTTCGTGTGCTCAATGGAAAGGGCCTTGGCCGATTGATTGGCACCGGTACCGGCTTCAGCTATCAGTTCAATAACCAGAGCTGGGGTAAATTGGTCGACTGGTACCGAAAGACCTTTAAGAAAAAGGAGAGCGAGGTCACAGAAGATCAGATGGCGGACAATACTTCTGCTCCGCAGGACGATGATATTCCCTCGCAGACCGACCCTATGAGCCTCGATGGGGCGGCGGGTGTTGTGTCGCGTCAACGATCGTCTCAAGATATCCTGGGAGCGCATGATGCCGATGGCTATGTGTCGTGGAATTTCCCCTGGAACTTCTCCTTCAACTATAGTATGAATTTAGGGTATGATTATGCAAAGTTTGATACGGAGAGTCGGGAGTATCGTTATAAACTGACCCACAACCTCAGTTTCCGTGGCGATTTTAAGCCCACAAAGAACTGGTCGTTTATGTTCGATGCCAACTACAACTTCGACCTCAAACGCATTACCAATATGACTCTTTCTATCGCACGAGATCTCCATTGTTGGCAGCTCTCGGCGAGCATCATCCCCATTGGCCCCTACAAGAGCTATACGGTTACTATTGGCGTCAAGTCACAACTTCTCAAAGATATCAAGTATCAGCAAGCCAATCTCACCACGGGCAACAATGTCTCTTGGTACTGATCTCCCCTCTATTTTATCCGCTACACTATGAACGTTTACGAATACCTCAAGCAAAGAATCCCCCCGGTTACCCTCAACCTTATCTTGATCAATTTGCTGATTTGGTTGGCGCAGATCGTTTTTCTTCGCCTTGGGTTTGACCTCTCTCAGGTGCTGGGGCTCAAGTACTATGCGGCGAGCTCCTTCTATCCCTTCCAGCTTTTTACTTATGCCTTTTTGCACGATACGAGTAGTTTTTCTCACATCTTCTTCAATATGTTCTCGCTCTTCATGTTTGGAGGAGCCGTAGAGCAGCGGATGGGGGCGTGGCGATACCTATTCTTCTATATCACTTGTGCGCTTGTGGCCGGGCTTTCTCAAGAGATCTTCTGGTTTACGGAGTTGCACGAGGTAGCCTCCTCAGGGGCTGAGATGATTAACCTTAACGGCGTACAGACGCTTCCCCTACAGAGTTTCCTAAACCTCTTTGTAACCGTTGGGGCCTCGGGAGCAGTCTTTGGCTTGCTCCTTGCTTTTGGGATGCTTTTCCCAAATGTTCCCATGTATATTTTCTTTATTCCTATTCCCATCAAGGCAAAGTATATGGTGATTGGTTACGGCCTTGTGGAGCTTTTCTTGGGTATCTCTAGCTATGGCGATGGAGTTGCGCATTATGCCCACCTGGGCGGCATGCTAGGTGGTCTCGTGCTCTTGCTCATTTGGAGAAAGAAAGGAGTGGTACGATGAGTCGCCCGGGGCATGTCACCTCTTTGCGTGCATTTTGGCAGCAATCCTCGCCGGCATCCCGCCTGATTAGCATAACGGTAGGTTGGACGCTGCTCCTTTGGCTTCTCAAAGTGGTGCTCCAGCTCTCGTCCGTCCCCTCTTCGTGGATCGATGTACAGCTTGCACTCCCGGGGAGTCTCTACACCCTCGGCTCCAGACCTTGGACGCTTTTTACCTACATGTGGTACCACAACGACCTCGGTCATCTTGTGGTAAATATGCTCCTTCTGTACATCTTTGGGCGCCTTTTCTTGACCTTCCTTACACCCCGACAGTTCTATATTGTCTATGTCTTGGGAGGCGTCTTGGGGGGATTCCTTTACCCGCTGCTTTTTTCCGTTCTCGATGCGATGGGGATTTTTTATATCCATCTGCCCCTCTATGGCTCCTCGGCAGCCATTCTTTCGTTGATTGTTTCGATTGGAGGCTACTGTCCGAAAGAGAAAATCAGATTCCTCTGGATCGGCTCCCTCTCACTATACGTTGTGGCTCTTATTTTCGTTATAACCTCGTTGCTGTTCAACCTGAATAGGAATGTGGGCGGCTCTATTGCCCATATTGGCGGGGCCATTTGGGGGTTGGTTTTTGCACGATCTCTAAGGAGTGGAGTAGATATAACACGTCCGATAGCTCGCTTGTGTGATCGGATAGCATCGCTTCTAAAGGGGCGAAAAACAACCTCCCGGGCGGCTGCCTCTCGGCGGTATCGCCGGGGCAATACCTCTTCCTCTTCATCCTCTTTTGAGGGGAGAGATACTGCTTCTTCCCCCTCTTCGGCAGCCGACTCTTCGCCTAAGGCTTCGGACGGCCCCACCCTAGAGGAGGTGCTAGATAAGGTAAAACGCTCAGGTTATAGCGCCCTCTCCGACGAGGAGCGAAGCCTGCTTTTCGATAGGCCTTCTCGGCAAGACGCTCCAAAAGTCTAATTATTTTGCTAGCTTTGTACTACCTCTAGACAAACTCCGGAAGAGGGCTTTACTAGGATGTAAGGCACAAGACTACATGACGCAACGATCCGACATCACACCTCAAGAGCAGACGGCTCGCCACTCTCTCAAGCAGCTTTCGAGACCTCGTAAGAACGCCCCAAAAGCCTCTTCGTCTCGTGTCTCTCGCTATCGTGATTTCTTCTACAATCTTTTCCATTCGGTTTCTTGGCTTATCAATCTCTTTTTGGTGGCCTTGCCCTACTTGTTGGCTCTCTTGGGGCAGTATCTTTCGCCTCGCTTTTTTCTCTTCCCGGCCTATTTGGGTTTAGCCTACCCCTTCTTGCTTTCGTTGGTCATCATCATCTTCTTGTTTCGTCTTGTGCGGAGGCAATGGCGAGGTTTCTTCTTTAATTTTCTCTTGTTGGCCCTCTCGTGGTGGAGCATTCGCACGTATATTCCCTTGCACGCCACCCCTTCGGTAGTGCCCCCTCATGCCGTTAAGGTCTTGTCGCTCAACTGCCAGGCCTTTGCTTATGAGAAGCACACGGAGGAGCATCCCAACCCTACGCTCCAATATATCAAGGATAGTCATGCGGATATTGTTTGCCTGCAGGAGGCGGCAACGATGCGCGATGACACCCCCTACGTCTCTGCTAAAAAGATTGAGGAGTATCTGCCTGAGTATCCCTATGTGGTAACACGCTATGCCCAGGGAGATCGTGGTACAAGTTTGATGCTTCTCTCCAAATTTCCGGTACGCAATACCCGTATGTTGCCTCTTGAGTCTACGTTTAATGGAGGGATTGCCTATACGTTGGATGTGGCAGGCCGGGAGCTTACGGTTTTCAATTTGCACTTAGAGTCTTTCCGCCTTAGCAAAGAAGATGGTTCCCGCTACGAGCGCCTGGCTCGGGAGGTAGAGCCGGTGGCGCTCAAAGAGCAGATGGAGCAAAAGTTGGGCCCTGCCTTTGTCCTGCGTGCCAAGCAGGCCGATCGAATACATGTAGAGATTATTCATGAGAAGACGCCCTATGTGCTTGTCTGTGGAGATTTCAACGATACGCCCATCTCCTATGCCCACCAACGGATTGCTTCTAACCTTGTTGATGCCTACGCCTCTACGGGATGTGGGGTCGGTTACAGCTTTACTTTCAAGCGCCTGGGCTTCCGTATCGATCATATTTTACACAGTCACCGGGTTAAGTCTTACAATTGTAAGGTGGATAAGTCGGCGACCATAAGCGACCATAAACCCGTATCCTGTTTTATCTCTCTCGAGTAATTAGATCCTCGTATCCCTTACTATGGATCCTACACCCCAACATAAATTACGCGGATTGCTGATTGCCGGTACCTCTTCGGTATCCTTCGGTTTTATCCCTCTTTTTACGCTACCCTTGATGGCTATCGGGTTGCGCACTCCCTCTATTCTTACCTATCGTTTTTTGTTTGCAGCCCTTGCCATGTTCCCTCTTTTGCTCTACAAGAAGATAGATCTTAGGCTCACTGTGCGAGAGATTGGGGTTCTGATCTCTTTGGGGCTCGTCTATATTGCCTCGGCTATGGGGCTGCAATTGGGGTATCACTATATGCCCAGTGGGGTAGCCACTGTGGTCCATTTTACCTATCCGGTCTACGTTATCCTGCTCATGCTTATCTTCTACAAACAGAGGCCTACGAGGGTTATGGTGCTTGCCATTCTCCTTGCTTTCTTAGGGGTGCTTTGCCTCTCGGGCTTGGGGGTGGAGACGGTGGATAGTCGCTTTTTGATAGGGATGCTCATCGTGGCTCCTACGGGGTTGGCCTATGCTTCTTATATGGTTATTGTCAATAAGAGTGTGGTGCGTACGATGAACAATATCAAGCTTAGCTTTTATGCCTTGTTGGCTTGTGGTACCGGATTCTTGGTGATTGCCCTATTCTGTGGCGGTCTGCAAGAGATCCCCTCTCTTGAGGCTTGGGGGTTGACAATTGCTCTTGCGATTATCCCCACAGTAGTTGCCAACATTGCGTTGGTAGAGGGGGTGAAGCAGATCGGCTCTACCATGAGTGCGATATTGGGAGCCTTGGAGCCGCTAACCGCTGTGGTGATTGGTTTTTTGGTCTTCGATGAGGTGCTAACGCCTCTGCGCATTGTGGGGGTTTTTCTTATCATCCTATCGGTGCTCCTTATTGCCCTCTCGGGGCGTATCGCCTACTTCCTCAAGGTTTGGCGTCTTCGCAAGAGGCATCGTTAGTTCCTCTGCTTTTTGGGAGACGATAGAGCCCGAAGAGAAAACAAAGAGACTTGCCTCGCTTTTGTAAAAGAGTGGGGCGAGTCTTTTTTTTGCCTGTCGGCACAAACTTTTTAGGCTGGAATGTAGTCGCCTTTCTGCCCAAAACTTTTTTATTTCTTAGGTGAAAGTGGAGAGACATTCTGGGCAGGAACAGAAAATATTTCAGCCTGCAAAACTCTTCTTTTTTTTTGTAAGAAAATTGCTTCTCCCTCTCTACAGGGGGGCACTAGAGACCGAATTCTTTTAGATCTGACGCTATTAAAACGCTATTGTACAGTTTGTTTTTCCTCTTTTCTTTCTGTTGAAGTCGGGGTGGGGGTGCCTATAGGCTCGATTCCCCTCTTTTACACACTTTCTTATGTATATAGAAAAGGAGAGGTCATGGGAAAATACAATCTAGGAAAAATTTGGACTTTAAATCTCCGAATGAAGTCCTTGCATTACTTTGGTCATACCGTTGCACTTGACACTGGAATGTGCAAATTCGCCCAAGATTTGGCAGTTTGATTTTTTATGTCTAACTTGGCGCTCAGAAAGAGCATTATTACATTATGATTGAAACATCGTGACCAGCGATGTTTGAGATCTAGCAATATGGGTGACTTGCCATAGTACTAAAAAGCCTCGAAAGGTCAAATCCTTCGTTGTATAACAACTAAACAAAGAAAACAATGAACCAAAGAAAAGCATTGATTGGAGTATCTTTCCTCCTTTCCATCATCATCCTTTGTGGATGTGAGAAAAACCAAGCTCTAGAAGAGCCAGTTACCCCTAAAGGGGGTGAAAACTCCCAAAACTCGTATGTTCTACGAAGCTACACTGTAACCCCAGAAGCTGTTACAAAACAAGCGATGGATTTAATATCCATACTTGACGACAATTCTCTCCGCAGTGCGGAGAGAAAAATAGAAAGTGTCACTCCTATTTCAGGTCAAGGACTTAGAAGCGGAGATGAAAATGGAACGGCAACCCCGATTGCGTATCTTGTAAACTTTTCTAACGACTCTGGGTATGCGGTGTTGTCCGCCGATTCAAGATTGGAGCCCGTTTGGATGATATCCCAACAAGGAAATCTAAGCATCGAAGAAGAGCCCAATAACCCGACTGCATTAATGCTAATGAAACAAGTAGAGTTGGCATACAATGTGAATCGCTATGAGATTATTGATCACTTAGAGCCAGGAGACGGGGGCACTCCAGTAGACCCACCAGTATATCCTCCGATAAGAAACACTCATATTGAATATGGAGCTTGGGAGCATATTCCTGGAGAAAAGTATGAGGCTTTAATCCCTGTCGTATGGGGGCAATCTGAAGAGCCATACAATCTCTATATACCAAAAAACTTATCGAAACATGCAGGTTGTGTTACAGCTGCCGTAGCTCAAATTATGGCATTTCATAGCTACCCAAGGTATTATAATTGGAGTGAAATGCTGAAGCATCACCCATTGAGTGATCCCAACAGAGATTACCCCGATGCTTATCGTCAAATAGGACAGTTATATAAGGATTTGGGCATTTCTCTTAAAGTGAAATATGCGCCAGATGGTAGTTCTGCCTATGACAAAGATGTTCCGAAAACGTTTGAACATTTTGGCTATACAAGAACGGGCAAACTCTCAGAGTTCTCATTCTCTTCAGTTCAAGATGAACTAAAAAGAGAGAATGGAAAAGGATATCCAGTATATATGTCAGCCTCTGACAAAATGAAGGTAAAGTACAAGTATTTTTTGTGGTGGCATTGGAAAGACATTTCCTTCGAATCTGGACATGCATTTGTAATTGATGGCATTAGCAAAGCTCGCCGGTTAGTTCGAGAAATTGAAGACCAAACAGGGAAAGAAATTTCTCGTCATTATGAGACAATTGATTTATTACATGCAAATCTAGGGTGGAATAAATCTATATACAATGGATATTATAATAAGTCTGTCTTTGATACAAACAAGGGTCCTATTTTAAGGAGTATGAGTAACTCTGTCGTTGGAACAGATTATGTGTATCGTTACAACTTTAAGACTATAACAGATATTAGACCATGAGACACGAAATACAACACCCCCGATTAGCTCTCATTGCACTATCCGTGCTGCTTGTGAGCCTCTTTTCCTGCGAAAAATCCTCACCTGTCAAAGGATCCGAATCTCCTCAGCCTCACTACATTCAAGAATATGTAGAAAGGCCTGAGTTCAAGTCGGCAATTTGGGCAGTTCCATCTCAAACCGAAAGCAAAACTTCCACTGGACAATTTATCGTGGTGGTCAAAGTTAATGAAGACGAGGGGGCTGACACTCACGTGGTTAATTACAAGAGAGAGCCTGAGAGATTCCTTCCTTATGCCAAGCGTTACAACGACTTGTCATATAATCGTCCGATTCCAGCGCCTAATAGCAATGGAGCCTTAGCTGAACCTCTATCTAAAGTGCAGTGCTATGAAATATCATCAACGGGAGAGCTAGTCGATGTTTCTTCCAAGATCGTACTGAGAGCTTTGACTTTCTTGCCCTATATAAAGAGCGGGTACAAAGATCGGGAATCCGTAGAGAGGCCAAAACCTGATGGTATGCCGATGTGGTATGGGCCGAGAGACTATCTTGTCAACAAGCCTCTTCCGTCGTTGACGATGGAAGACCTGACTTTACTTGACTATAAGTCTTTCAGTTACCTCTTCGAGCTTATTCCTATTGCCCCCTATAAGTTCGAGAAGAATTCGCAAATCAAGGTCGTGATAAGCGAGAATGGGAGAACGCACGAAACTGTCGCAAGGTACGCAGATTCCTTATAATCTGAGATGAGCAATCCTCTATCGGATTGTCTGTAAAAACAAGGAGAAGTGTTCAGCTAAATGGGAACATTTCTCCTTGTTGGTATGACGGGCATGTCATACATCTGTGGTGAAAGTCCACACGGTGCGTAGTAGCCAACAAACCTGTATTAAGTGCAACGCTTAGATAAAAACCTCCCTATACACCTTTCTCCATAAGGACAAAGAGAGCGGTGGGGATCTCTATCGCCTACGAGGCACCATCTAAAATACCGCCACAAGCCTTTAGCCTCTCCCCAAAAAGGGAAATGGGGACGGCGTAAAAGTATAGACGAGAGACCGGCCTGCATCGACCGTAAAGAGCGTTTTGGAAATTTCGAAATGGATCTTATCATTGGAGCTCATCAACGAGAAGCCATCCTTACCCTGACCGAGAGAAAAACGGGGTATGCCATCATTGAAAAGCTGCCTAATGGAAAGAATGCCAAGTCGTTGGCTCGGGTCGTTAATCGGAGTTTGGCTTACTTCAAGAGGATGGGATTGTTGCATTCCATAACGACGGACAACGGATCGGAATTTATGGCTTTTAGATCCATTGAGAGGGCGCTCCGTGTTCCCGTCTTTTTTGCCAAACCCTACTGTTCCACAGACAAGCCCCATGTTGAATTGCTCAACAAACTCATTCGACAATACATACCCAAAGGAACTTCGTTCAAAGACATTGATGACAAACAAATACGAAATATCAGGATGCTGCTAAACAATAGACCTAGGAAAAGTTTGGACTTTAAATCCCCGAATGAAGTCTTAGCATTACTTTTGTCATACCGTTGCACTTGATATTGGAATCTGCAACAGCCGAAAAAAGAAACCTATGCCCATAAAAGGCATAAGTTTTTTGTTTCTTTGCAGAAAAGTAGAAGAAAACGATATGGCTATCAATCAAATTCGGAAGTATATTTGGCTAGTGGATGTTCTTCGCAGGAATAGAAAGCTAACATTCAAAGAATTGAATGAATTATGGCTCAATGATGAAATCAGTGAAAGGATCGAACTTTCCATACGGACATTTCATAAGTGGCGTATTGCCATCGAAGACCTATTTGCTATCAACATTGAGAACGAAGGTAAGGGAGAATACAGGTACTACATAGTGTGAAAAATACAATATTAATAAGAGGGTAATAAACAAGTAGTCTAAATAGAGAATTATGAATCAATTGCAAAAAGAACTCCAAGAATGGGGTGAAAAAGTATGTGTAGAATGCCGAGAACTTATAGAAAGAGGCAAGACAGATAAAGACTTCTATGTTTTTCAGACAGCTATTCCAGTGAAATCTCCAGAACTCCTGTTAGTTGGAATTAACCCAGGAGGTGGAAAAACGTATGAGGAACAAGTTTCTAAGTGTAGAAAAGGACAACATAGAGAAACTATTGAGGATTTGGCACAAGGTTACAATGTTTACAAAGATGTTGAAAATAATGCATTTCAATCAAGAGCGCTTTCTCGTATAGCTTCACTCAGTCGCCTTATTGAATCTGATAATGTAACAGGAATCAACGTGTGCTACTTCAATACAAACAACGTTGCAGATTTAAACTCGGATGTGTTGGCATTTTGTGCGAAACGAACCAAGGAACTTATTGAAATATTACAGCCTAAACGAATCATCTTTCTAACGAGCACAGAAAGTTCCTTAAAGTTAGTAGGAGTAGAAAAGATAAAAGGCGTAGGAGCCTATGTAAAAGAAGGTATTTGGGCTGGTCGAAAAGTCTATGCGTTTCCCAATCACGGATATTATCGTGCTTATTCCTATGCAAATACGGCAAAAATGTCAGAAATACTGAAAGCATATCTGAAGTAATGGGCTCTTAGATATATGTACTTACTGAAATCTCCAACAAAACAAATGTGATTAAACACTTGAAAGAAGTCGTTGAGACGATGCGTAACGAAATAAGAACTTGGCAAGAGCGTATCGTAATAAAAGAAGTAACTGATGAATAATTAAAGTGTATTTTGCTGCTTCCATTCGTGGAGGCTGGGTTTATGCTGCTTTATATAAGCGTATCATCGACTATATAAAGAAGATCGATATTGTACTTACAGAACATATTGGTAAATCGAATATGAGTTTAAAAGCACAAACTCATGCCATTTGTGGAATCTTCTTTGCGATGATGACTGGAAAACTCCTTATGCAGGCGGGTTTTCTTTGCAGACGCTTACCCTTTCACGTGACAACAAAGAAAGTTTTGAGTCTTTCATTGGAATGGATTGTCCTCCTCCCAATTGGAACGAAGGGTTAGATCCTAATCTCATGGATGATTTACACTTAATCTGTCAGTTTAATCATCTTTTTAATCATACCTACTGGGCGATTATAGTCTTCTTCTACGTAAGAGATTTTGAGATAAGAATCAAGGTTGATGTAAATAATTATATACTCAATGACGCTTAAAGAACTGATCTGTTCTATTTCTTTTGAAGAGATAGAACCTCATATAGCACTGTTTTATCCCGATATGGCTACTCCTCAAATGCTTGAGCTGTTTCGCACTCATCATAAGTTACTATGCCGGCTCATTCCACAGGCGGATGAGTCAGAGCAACCTTGTATCATTACGATGACGAAATGGGAAGAGGAAGAAAATCCCCTTTTAGATGCTTATAATATTGAAGGCTGCGAATGGGAAGTGGCTTTATCCAAAGAAGTGGTAGTAGAACCTGAAGTAACGGCCTCATTATCCGAAATAGCTGCTTGCTGTCTTTGGCATACTTCTTTCTATGGCTTTACTCCTCAACAAAGAGAAGATGTATTTCAAGAATTCGACCAAAAGGCGATACGTCGCTTATCTCGGGGTGAAACTTTTTATAACGAGCTCATTGAGGAAGTGAAAAAGAGATACCCTATCACATGGGAACGATTCAGCAATGAGTGGGACAATTTATCCGAAGAGGAAGAACGGCAATAGATATTAAAGAATATCAGCTACATGCTTTATCTCCGATAATTCTCTTGTAGTAATCGGTTGCTGTCGGATAATTTGTTCGACATCGTGTCGCATCTTCGAGTTGAATTTGCGCGGATAATAACGCCATTCCTTGCGTTCCGAGGCATATGTCTGAGCCTGCCGACACGAATATCTTCCGCGAGGGGTTTGATTCCTACGGATCTCTCTAGAGACCGTACTAGTGGCCACCCCAATGGTTTCTGCGATGAAGGAATAGGACTTACCTTGCTTCAGAAGCTCGGCACTCACCGCTCCATATTTGTAGAGCAAGGTATTGTACCCTTGCTCGATTTCCTCCCGAAAGGCTTGCATGTGTTGGTTAGTCTTCTTGTCCGTTGTCTCCCCTCGTTTCACGCTCCAATTGCGAGAAATCGTGCTTTCCCCAGTGGTTATCACTACATTTGCTCCGTCTATGGTGATACGGCAAAGGATAGACGTTGTGCCGTCTGCTTTGGTCTTATTCTTATTGATATAGAAATCCCTCTCATTTCCATTTGCTTACCTTCAATCCTCTCCCTAATGCCCTTTCCCCTAATAGTTGCCCCTTAGAAAGGCAATAGCTCCCAAGGATTTTAAGCCATTCCTCAAGGGGTCTTCTTTTCTGCCCTAAACTACTCTTCTATTCCAGCCAAAAACACCTCCCTATTCTGCCTGAAAAATCTCAGAATTCTACCCTAAAAATCTTTTGCTACAGGCCTAGAATTAAAATTTTCTTGGGCAGAGTTTCATCCCCCTCCCCCAAAGCTTCCCAAGCCTGGCAGTAGCTGAGAGGGTATTTTGCCTCCACTTTCCATTCAAACGAGGGCAAGATCAAAAAAATCTGATCTACAGAGAAAAATTTCTTTTTCACCATAAAAAACTAAAAACCAAATATATAGGGCATAAGCAACCCCTTAGACGCTAGTCGGAACGCAAAAAAGTTCCCCCAAGGGTATTGTGCATTAGAAATTAAGTAGTACCTTTGCATTCGGAAATCGATAACGCCTATTAGGACTGGCCGATTAGCTCAACTGAATAGAGCATCTGACTACGGATCAGAAGGTTGCAGGTTTGAAT
>ERZ773027.1126-NODE-1126-length-15031-cov-36.421808_pt1 | contig 15031 bp, 10 predicted proteins | sample MGYA00511032_ERZ773027 | MGnify/ENA primary metagenome ERZ773027 (study PRJEB29015, sample SAMEA2738138) | human oral metagenome | biome: human oral; feature: human-associated habitat; material: saliva | place: China | collected 2190 ... | reverse complement strand
CGATGGAATGCACCGGCAACTGCGCCACCTTCTTACGCTCCTGCTCCACCACCAGTGTCTCCCGCTCCTTATGCAGATAGCTGCCTTGGGTGGTGATGTAGAGCGTGTTTTGCAGTTTGCGCATGGGGAACTCCTTAGGTTTTGACTGTGCTTTTTAAAGGAATGTTTAGTTTATTTATCTAAAAAAACAGTCAGTTAAATGAAATAATCCTAATTAAAACGTTATATAATTAGTGGAATCTCCCAAGATATCCATTTAGATGTAAAAAAGGGTCTATTCATACAGGAAATAGATGTATTAAACATAAACAACGCTCTTGCTCCATTTAAAATTTCCCACTCTTCTGCAGGACCCAAGTTAGTACTTAGGCTGTCATCGTAAATCTTTTGAAGATTTTTAATTAAATAGTCTTGGACGCTCACAATATCCGAAAAATCAAGTAGCTTATTACTGTAATATATGCAATTCAAATTAGCATCTTTAGGCAAAACTTTAAAAGATGAAAATTTTCCTTGGAGAATATTTCTAAAAGTATTCCACTCATACATTGATATACCATTTTTAGTGCACATATCAAGGTTTTCGATAGAATGTATCAGTATAAATCTGCAGTTTTTTGCCATATCTAATTTATTAACTATTTTTTTACCCAATCTTGATATAAGCCGCTCTTTAACTTTATCAGTTAGTGCTTTTGAACGTAGAGAGCATAACTGATCTATCCCATGATTCAATGATTCATTTCTGCAATATTCATTAAATTCGTCCTTAAAAAATGGATGAATAGTCGCGATTCTATGCTTAATCTGGCAGAAATATATTAGATTAGATGACTCATCATAAATAATGATGTCTGCATCATATTTCTCTTTGGGATCATTTATACCATTTGTTACTATAAATCTATTGCTATCGAGCTTATTTTTTAGGTATTCTAAAAGATAATCACCTTCAAACCATGAACCAATCTTATTCATGTTAGTTAAATATTTAGATGATATTGTTTTAATTGCAAATTTAAGATTGATATTATTTAGTCTTATTAATTTATTATCTAGCTCTGTTACTATGCGATCATTTTCATGGACTTCAAAATCATCTAATTTTTTAAAAAGGTATTTAATTTCATCTTCAGAAAAACCAAATTCATATAATTTATCCCTGCTAATAATTGGTTGAGTATTATTTATATCTTTAATATCATGTTGCAATGAAAAAAATGAAACGATCTCTGCTAATCTTCTGATATCTGAAAAAATCACATTATCAGCGGAATCTAAAAATTTCGTATAGAGTGGATGGAAGCTTATATATTTATCTAATACAATATCTACAAAATTCTGGAATAAATAAGAATCTCTATGAATTACTTTACGACCAATTTCATTCCTAAATATCACATCAGAGAAATGACTTTGCTTAGTAAAGTATCGTGCAAACCAAATCATCTTATAAGATTTCAATAATTCTTTATTTAATTTATACTTTTTACATCCTTCATAATTACTATCATACTCTATAATCCCCAGTAAAATATATGAAACAAATTCACTAAAGGCATAAAAAGCATAAAGGTTACATTTATCTTGATATGATAGTTGGTGCCAGAGTGGAAGATTATTTTTAACCAAATCATCCTTTATCCTTTCTCGATATTCATTTTCTATAATTTTAGCGTTATCTATTAACTTTTCTTCTCCATTGTCTAATATATATGTTTTGCATCCGATACTTTTTACTCCTTTGGTAAATAAATGTTTCTTATTTGCTAGGCTGTATGAAATATATTTCCTAAGTAGGAACAATTCTCTTCCTAGAACACCTGGAATATATTTTTTGATATCTGAGTCTGAGATATCAAGAGGCTTGTCAATAAGTGATAGAACAAATTTACGCTTTTCCTCCTCCATTATCTCCAAATGACTCATTAAACATTCAAACCAATGCACAGTTTTATTCATATAAATTTTCCATAGTTCATTTACTCAAACAACCCCTCCACATACCCCACACTCCTATCCCGTTTCCCCAGCAATTCCGGCTGGCAAATCTCCAGCAGTGAGCAGGCTTTGCAGCGTTTGCCGTAGTCGGGCGGCGGGGTTTGGCCGCTGTTTAGAAGTTCGCGGACGGCAGCGATGGTAGCGAGTGTTTGGGCGCGTAGGCCGTCTGAAAACACGACGGGGACGCGGTGGCGGGTTTGCATATACCACAGCGCGCCCTCGGAGACGGCTTGCCCCGTCATTTCTTCCAAACACAAGCCTTGAGCGCAAAGTTGGATTTCGTCCATCGGGTCGGGTTTAGGCTTGCCGCGTTTGTATTCCACAGGTTTCAGACGGCCTGTTTTCGTGTCCACTTCCACCAAATCCAACACGCCGCTGATGCCCAGTTTCTCCGCCGACACATGCACCGTCCGCTCAAAGCGCACGCCCTTGCGCGTTTCCGGCTCGCCCGAATCCACCCGCTCATGCAGCGCCTTTCCCTCCGCGGTCAAATAATTCTCCGCCCACGCCTGCTCGTTGTGAATCAACGCACATTGGCGCGGGCAGAAGGCGTAGTGTTGCAGGGCGGAAAGGGGAATCAGGTGCGTATCCTGATTTTCCCCTTGGGTTTCGGTTAAAAGTGCGGTCATCTTTTTGAACGTTTTTAGAAGTTAAAAACCATCAAGGATTTCGGGTTTCAATGACGCTCCATTTCCCGTAACGGTAAGTTTTTCTTCGGTTATGTCCCCAATCAATCCATCAATGGATTTATTTTTTATTTTTTCTTCAATAATTTCTTTTAACTTACCATGCACTTTAGCGGAAGAATATTGCCCTGCTTTGCTGTTATGTTCCCACCAGATAAGTTTCAGCACCTGCATGCTGCCTTCGGGGCGGGCAGATGATGCGTCGCCTTCAAAGAGTTTGGTGAGAACGGCTTTGATTTTTTCGGCATCGTCGTCTGAAAAGCCGGTGCGCTCGGCAAGTTGTGGCGACATGGCGCCGAAGGCGACGTAAATACCTTTATCTATACGGTATTTCATACCCATTCTTGCTTTTTTTCCTTCAGTATCATCGCTATCAACACTTTTCACAATTTGATTATCAATGATGCGTATTGGTTGAACACTAAAAGCAGATTGAATAGTAACCGGCCCTCGGATAGGAATAGAGACACCATCTTCATTCTGACCTTTCCCAAACGCAAATACCTGCCCAAAGGTTCGCACATCAAACCATTTTGCACATGCTGCACTTTTCGTTTGATCCTTTTTCTTATTCTTATCTTTATCACCTTTTTTAAATTCAAAAGCACTCTTACCTAAACCAAACTCTTCTGATTCAGCACGATTTTTTAAGCTCGTCATCCCGTCAGTTTTCTTTTCATCTGATTGTACGAAAATAACTTCCCCATTTTCTTGCAAGCGATCACGAATTTTTCTCTTTAAGCAAACATCTGTTATCTCACCGATATTAAAAAAATCAGCACGCGGGCGGTTGCCATTTAAAGGATCTCCGTTGGGATTGGCATTTTGTACACCGATAATTAAGGCGAAATCGATTTTTTTGGTTAAGCTCATGTTGTTTTCCTTTCAATGTTAGGTTATTTAGCGGTTTCGGTTTTCTTTTGCTTGGCCTTGGCAGCTTTACGCTCAGCAATTTGTCGGTTGATTTCCATTTTTTGGCAATGATATCCAAGCAGAAATTCACCGCTTAATTTATCATCGCACATAAAGTCATCGTTTTCGAATAGATCCATAATTTCTCCAATAGCTTGTTTATAAAAATCTTTTTCCAAGCTGGTCAAATAGTTTTTATATGGCACAAGTTTGACACTTTCAATATTTAGCCATGTGCTATAAGGGCGCTGTGCAAATTGTTGAAAATAGCGCTCTGCATTGGTTGCTCGAGTAGGTGCTTTTTTGCCATTTTGCAAATATAAGGCATACCACTCCAAACTTTCTGCTTGTGCAAGCAAGCGCCCATATAAATAGTCGCGCGACTGATTTGTTTTTTCTAAACTCATAAAGTAAGTTTTCCTTTCTGATAAATCTAAATCGTGATGACGGACATACCAACCTTTGTATAAAGCGCAGGCAACGCCGATATTTCGTTGCCACTCCCAATATTCGCTGCCGTTGGGATTGCAAGCAGTCTGAAAACTTTTTTGCACCAAATCATAAGGAATCGGCACATTTTTTCCGCCGGCAATTACGGGAAGCAAACGGGCGTAGAGTTGTTTTTTGGCTTTCTTACTCTTATCCTCCAATTCAGATTTGCTAAGAATCGTATCTGCAATACGCTCTATAGATGGGGCTACAAATAACCAAGGTTTACCTTCTTTAGGCTTATAACGTTGATACCAAGAAAAGTCGTCTATCCAGGCATCTAGGTTAGCAAAATAATCTTTAGGTAAGCACTCTTGATAGTAAGTTAATGCAGCACGCCCCTTCCCTGGACTTGTTCCATCTAAAACAAGTAAGGATATCTGATCATTGTCTTGCAATTTTGCTCTATATCCGTACAACCTTTTCTTCATGATCTTTGCCGCATCAAAACCAAAATCAGCAGCTTCATTAATATTATCCTCGGCAAATAATGCAGCATAAATATCTGTTTCAGCCCGATACGGTAAAGACAAGACTTTATCCTCATCAGCATTCGCAAATCTGGTTGCCCATACAACAGTTACTTGATTATCATTGCGGATACCTTGACGTTCGATTAACCAGCGTAATGCAGCATGCGCCTTATGTGAAACTTCGGCAGATATGGCAACTGCTTGATTAGCCTCTTCAAAACGACCTAAATAAGTAAAACCTGTTTTGTCATTAGAAGAAATAAGTTTTGCTTTATCACCTGAATAAGTTAACTTAGCAGGGTGACTCTCGCGGATTTTCTGTTCTTTACCAGTTACTGAACAAAATCGACTGATCAGAGTATCTTGATAATGTTTGCTCCAACTTTGTTGAACCTCTTTATCTTTCCAAGTTTCAGAAACCAAATCATGTGTTTGCACCGACCAAATAACTAAAGCTTTGCGAATTTCGGGATTTTGTCCCAACACATCCAATAATTTAGGTTTATCTTGTATATCGCCGTCTTTCTTACTCCAAGATTCCAAAAGTTTTCCACTGCTGTCTATCGGCACCACTTTTGCTTTAATCAAATCCGCTAAAACCGTTCCTTTGTGTACATATTTCTGTATGGCAAGAACTTTAGGATTTTTCGTCTCCATATCCATACACCACGCATCCAATTGCTTTATATATAAGTCAAAGGTTGCGCACTCTATAGTCTTTTCTTTAAGTTTTTTATTTCCTTTCTTATCTGTTGTCTCGATTTGAATTTTTTCTTTGCCTATATGGCCCAAATCCTTTGCAACATATTGGATACTGTCACATAATGCATGGGGTCTATAGCCGCTTGTACGCCCTTCAGAATCTTCCGTTACAGGCAGCATCACTATTGTTTTGTCTGGTAATACTTCAGCGGAAATAAAATCACCATCAGCACTCAAAACAATTTTGATATGTGCGGTTTGCGGACTATGCCATAGTGGCGCAAGAGTTTCTTTATCTAAGTCTAATAAATCAGCACTTTTTTCAACTTCGTTATATGTCTGATACAATTTCTGCATCCAGCTCATAATTCCAGCTCCTTGGCTTCGTCTTCCACAGGCTTGACATTTTCGCCGCGCTTAAACGGTTTTTCAGGCTGCATTTTACGGATAAATCGGGTTTTCAGACGACCTTCTGTATCGTCGATGCTTGGAAACTCAATTACACCGTCTTGCATATTCGCCATCCAAAAACGGCTGACCAATTCGGGCTTTCCAGTTTCTTCAGGATAGCCGAAGCTGTGGAACATCAGACCGAAATCCAAGTTGCCGTATCCATCGAAAAAGCCTGCTTTTCCATCTCGACTTGGGCTGCCAAATTCGCACGGCTCCACATAGCCCTGACAATCGCGTGTGCCCAAGAAAATATCCTGTCGTCCGCCGTGCTCCAGCATCCGTTTCGCAATCGCCATATGTTTGCCGAGATTGCGGTCGTCTTTGAGTTCTTGCCAGTATTCGTTCCAAGTAAAATGTGCTTGTACTTGATATTCCACATCTTGCAGAAAGGTGTAAATCGCAAGCGTATGATCGATACCTTTTGGTGATTCCCATTGCCTTGGTTTGATGGATTTACTTTGCGTACGAATCGGCTTCATGACACGGATTTTATCGATGTGCCAAATCAAAGTGGGTTTCCAATAAATACTTTTCAAAATGCCTTTTACCGCTTCGTAAGTCGGCACTTGATAGCTGAATTTTTCGCCGCCAATTTTGGTAACGGGATCGGTAAACAACGCTTGCCGCCCCCATACGCGGAAAGTGATTGTGCTGTTCATATTGCTCCTTTATCTAAAAAGTGTATGTAGGCATGATGCCGGTTTCATCCACCGACAAGCCGTATTCATCGGTGTAATGCCCGTCTTTCAAATAATAAATGCCCAAACCTGCCTGCACCTCTTGCAAGGCTTGATTTTCTTGCAGTTGTTTCCACACATTCGGAAACACATTCACACTGTAGCGCTGCGCTTTAGCCAGCGTGCGGTACATTTCTTTCGGGTCCCATTCGCCACAAAGCGAAGCAATCAAATCCCTGCCTTCGCCATACGGCACAATCACGGCGCGGGTCGGCGCGTCAATGGCTTGGAAAGCCCGTCCCGCACTTTTGAATGACTGCATTAATAAAGGATAAAAATCATTTTTTCTTAAAAGATGATTTTTTAACATACCGCTTTTTTTATCTGATGCGCCTTTGTTGCGACAATTATCACTTAATAAATTCAATAAATTATCTTCCCCCTTTGTTCCTATTTGATAAACCATTTCATCGCTGCGCTGGTAAAAATAGTATTCAAAATAACGTTCCATCGCGGCAGGCTGCAAAATATCCTGTCCAGCAAAATCGCGAAACACACGTTCGGCATGGTTCTTGCCTGCCTGAATATCGGGCAATATCCGCGTAAAATCCTGTTCCTGCAAATTCAACACCCAAACCTGCCCCTTGCCTTCCTTCTCGCCGTGGCGGTTACAACGCCCCGCTGCTTGAGCAATGCTATCCAGCCCACCTAAGGCACGAATCACGCAAGCCATGGAAATATCCACACCGGCTTCAATTAACTGGGTGCTGATGCAGATAACAGGTTCTTTGTTTTTCAGACGAGCTTTGATGGTATCAAAAATCTCTTTGCGGTGTGCTGCGCATTGGTTGGTGCTTAAATGAAACAAGGCCTCGGGCGGCACATTCTGCCTTTGGGAATATTGATAAAGCTCCTGCGCCCATTTTTTGGTATTGACGATAAATAGGCAGCTTGGAGTCGTCTGAAACTGTTCCAGCAAGAACGCGCCTGCTTCTTCTACATTCCAGCCTCCCACTTTTTCGTTAAATCGAATTTCCACGCGGGATAACTTTTTATAAAGCTCTTCTCTTTGCTCATCAGTTCCCATGATTTCGGCATGTGCAGGTAACCTTAACAAACCGCGCGCGGCAATGCTTTCCCTTTTATCTTTTGGGAAATTCTGCAAGCCTGATTCGCCGAGCAAAGGCTGCGTCGCCGTACACAAAATCGCCGTGCTTTTGCCAAATGTCGTCAGCCAGTTCAATACGTTGCAAAACAAATGTACGCATTTCACAGGCAGGGTTTGAATTTCGTCAAAAATCAGCACCGCATTGGTCATCGGATGGATGTGCCGCGCGCCGCGTGTGCCGCCGCCAAACCATGCGTCCAAAAACTGCACCATGGTAGTAAACACAATAGGCTTGTCCCAGTTTTCGGACAGCAGTTTGTCCTGCCAGCTTTGTTTTTCAGGTTCTAAATTGGAATGGTGTTCGAGCACCCACTTCTCACATTCTGAACATTCTCTACATGAATGAAATTCACCATTGTCATCTTCTTTCAAATCTAAACAATAAATTTTACGAACTTCTTCCGCATTTTGATCAATGATGGAAGTATAGGGAATGATGTAGATAATACGGTCGAGATTGTGCTTTTGCGCATGATGGAGGGCATAGCGCAGACTGGCCAATGTTTTGCCGCCGCCGGTCGGCACTGTGAGTGTATAAATGCCTTGAGGGTCTCCTTCCCTATCTTGGGAATCTTTTGCCCTTTTTAGACAATCATCAGATATTTGGCGGCGGATTTTATCAGCAGGATAACGGTTTCCGAAACCCGCCAAATGCGTTTCCAATTTATCAATCGCCGATTGCCAATCTGGTTTTTCGCTCAAGCGACGGACTTTTTTCTGCGCTTCCCGTTCAAAATCCGAGCTGTTGATACGGTCGGCATCAATCAGGCAACTAAATAGAAAGCGGGTTAGGCAGCCGAGATAAAACTCTTTGATTTTGTCATTGACTGTTGAGTCGGAAAGAATCAACTTCACCGCATTCCGCAGGCTGCGAATTAGGTTTTCTCCTGCCAATTCACGTGCTTTCTGTAGAACGACTTCATCGGCATTTTGCTCGCATTCCGCCAAATGCGTCAGTTCATCAGTTTTATTAAACCGCTCAATCCATTTCGGATTACCTTCTCCATCCAAACAGTCAATCAAGCCTTCGCCGTGGTGTGATGCTATGCATAAACCCAACATTTGTCCAAACAATTCACCGATACCCTGTTCCGCACCAAATTTTCTCAATTCGCGGTAAACCCATTGCGCACCAGCGGTGGAATGATCCACTTTACTGCCGTTAGGGGTACTTTCTTCATCATCCAAATCAGGATTAAACAAACTGGTTTCATCGTGGATATATTTCTGGAATTTTCGGGAATATTTACCGAAATCATGCATGAGGCCGAGCAACTCACCCACTGGTTCTAAATTTAGTTTTCGAGCAAATATTTTTGCAAGTTCTGACGTTTCTATTAAATGGGTTTGAACAGATTGAGGACACTTATCCGTTTGACGAACATGTGCAATAAAAGTAAATTTCATGACATACAATATTATTACTGTGACTTACCACCAATCATATACTTGCAAATATTCAACTGCAATATAATTTCTTAAATATATTTAAATTACATTTACTCTAACTAAAAAATGCCGTCTGAAACTTTTTCAGACGGCATTGTCATTGATTAACCTTTATAACTTGCTTCTAATATCCTCCACTGCTTTCACTAAAGCTTCGGAAAGCGAAGGATCAAAAGAAGAGTGGCCTGCTTGAACGATTCTTAATTCTGCTTCAGGGAAGGCTTGCGAGAGTTCCCACGCGCTTTGCATCGGGGTGCATAGGTCGTAGCGGCCTTGGACGATGATGGTTGGGATATGGCGGATTTTGTCGATGTTTGCCAAGATGGCTTTATCGCCCTGCAACCAGCCTTCGTTCACGAAGTAATGGTTTTCCATTCTTGCGATGGCAAGGGAGGCTTGCGGGTCTTCATCTACGTCTTTAGGTTCAAACTGAATAAGATAGCTTTCCCAGTCTGCCCATGATTTGGCCGCTTTGAGGCGTGTGGCTTCATCTTCGCTGAACAGCATTTCATGGTAGGCTTTAATTAGGGCTTGGCGTTTGTTTTCGGCTACGGGGGCAATGAATTTTTGCCATTGGGCCGGATAAATTTGGCTGACGCCGCCTGCTTCGTTCAACCATGCCATTTCAGACGGCCTGCACAGGAAAATACCGCGCAAAACTAAGCCGCTGACGCGCTCGGGATGGGTTTCGGCATAAGTCAGCGACAAGGTGCTGCCCCATGAACCGCCAAAAACCAGCCATTTTTGGATACCGAGCATTTCGCGCACTTTTTCAATATCGGCAACCAAGTCCCATGTGGTGTTGTCTTCGATACAGGCATAGGGTTTGGAACGTCCGCAACCGCGTTGGTCGATAATGACGATGCGGAAATGCTCTGGATTGAAAAAGCCGCGACAGGCAGGTGATGCCCCTGCTCCGGGGCCGCCATGCAGGAAAATCACAGGGTGGCCATCAGGATTGCCTGATTCTTCCCAGTAGATTTCGTGAATGTCGGATACGCGCAAAAGGCCGCTATTTCTTGGTTCTTGAATCGGATGCATGAGCTTTCTCCTTTGTCTGATGAATATGTTGATTGTAACACTTTGCCTGCTGATTTTTCAGACGGCCTACATAGGTTTATCGCGACAAATGGCGTAAAATAGCACTTTTTTGACAGGATTATTTATGGCTGACAACAAACAAACACATGCTGCACCCGAAGGACAACTTTTATTGCGTACGGTAGCCATGCCGCGCGATACCAATCCTAATCAGGATATCTTCGGCGGCTGGATTATGTCGCAAATGGATCTGGGCGGCGGTATTTTGGCGGCAGAAATCGCACAGGGACGAATTGTAACCGTGGCCGTTCAAGAAATGAATTTCATCAGACCGGTAAAGGTCGGCAACGTTGTATGCTGCTACGGTCATTGCGTCCGCGTAGGCAATACTTCTTTGCAACTGAAAATCGAAGTATGGGTAAAGACTTTGATGAACGATATGGTAACGGAAGACCGTCAACTGGTCACCGAAGCCGTGTTCACTTACGTCGCCATTGATTCACAAGGCAATCCGCGCCCTATTCCTCGCGAAGGCAATGCAAAGCTGGCTCATTTGTAAGTTTAAAAAATCAAAACAAGGCCGTCTGAAACCTCAACGTTCAGACGGCCTTTTTTAATACAGAAGCAAAATGTAATAATATTTCTTTTAAGCTAAAGCAAGGCGAAGTATCTGTTTTTTAGGTTTAATTCAGGCTGATTGATAAGATAAAGACCGTACACCGGCTCCCTATAACACTGCCCTACCGCGACAGTTTGCGCCACTTTTGAAACGGCGTTTCCTCCTCAACCTACTTTAAGGAACATCATGGCTTCGCGCGATTTATACCCACAGGAAATTTTACAGGTTGTTCTCGACAAAAGCTGCGCCAAAGCACAATCCAGCATCCCCACACTGGCAATCTTAAGCGTTTTGGCCGGCGGATACATCGGCTTCGGTTATCTTGCCTATTTAAAAGTAGTCAGCGGCATTCCGCACGAATGGGGCGGTTTTGCCACTTTACTCGGCGCCGCCGTGTTCCCAATCGCCTTGATTTGCATCCTGCTTGGCGGCGGCGAGCTGGTAACCAGCAACATGATGATCATGTCTTTAGGCAGATTGGCCGGACGGATTTCCTCCAAAATGCTGCTGCGCAACTGGGTTATCGTCTGCATGGGAAATTTGGTGGGCACGCTGGCAATGGCTTTTTTCCTCGGATACTATGTCGGTATGATTGAAAGCAACATGGCAGAAAAAACCATTGCCGTGGCGGAAGCAAAAGTCCATATGGATTTCGGCCGCGCTTTCGTATCGGCGGTCGCATGTAACTGGATGGTCTGCATGGGCGCGTGGCTGCACTTTGCCGCTAAAAACACAACCGGACGGATGCTGGCCATTTGGTTCCCCGTCATGATTTTCGTATTAAACGGCTTCCAACACCTTGTCGCCAATATGTTCGTTATCCCCGCAGGTATTTTGGCAGGTGCAAACATCACTTGGGGACAATTTTTCTTCAATATGATTCCCGTATTCCTGGGCAATGTCGTCGGTGGCGCATCCTTTGTCGGCGCGTCTTATCTTTATACTTATAAAGACACGCTGAAAGATAGTGCCGAATAGTTCTGCTTTGAAAACAACAAAACCTGCTTTTCAGAAAGCAGGTTTTGTTTCAGACGGCATTGGTATTAAGTTTTAAAATCCATTCGGACACATTATTCAGATAAATCATCCAAACGAAAAAAGAGCCGTTTTTAAAACGGCTCTTTCCAATTCTTTGGTCGGAGTGAAAGGATTCGAACCTTCGACCCCTTGCACCCCATGCAAGTGCGCTACCAGACTGCGCCACACTCCGACTCGATAAGCTGTGAATTCTAGTTTCAAACGCTGATTTTGACAAGTGCTTTTTAGAAAGGGAAATTTACTCGTTTGAAAACATTTGAATTATTTGTAAGCAAAAAAAGGCCGTCTGAAATCATTCAGACGGCCTTTGATTATTCAGTCAAATATCAAGATTCAACCGGAATAATACCGATTTTGGCCTGCCATTGTTTTGGCGCAATGGCGTGAACCGATTCGCCGTTGCTATCCACCGCAACGGTAACAGGCATGTCTTTGACTTCAAATTCGTAAATCGCTTCCATACCCAATTCTGGGAACGCCAAGACTTTAGATGCTTTAATGGCTTTGGCAACCAGATATGCCGCGCCGCCGACAGCCATCAGGTAAACGGCTTTATTATCGGCAATGGCTTGGCAAGTTGCTGCGCCGCGTTCGGATTTACCGATCATACCCAAGAGGCCGGTTTGTTCCAGCATTTGGCGGGTGAATTTATCCATACGGGTGGAAGTAGTCGGACCGGCCGGGCCAACAACTTCGTCACGGACTGGATCAACCGGGCCGACGTAGTAAATCAGTTTGTTGGTGAAATCTACCGGCAATTCTTCGCCTTTGTTGAGCATGTCAACCAAACGTTTGTGCGCGGCATCGCGGCCGGTCAGGATTTTACCGTTCAGCAACAATACGTCGCCGGTTTTCCATGTGGCCACTTCTTCTTTGGTCAGATTGTTGACATCGACACGTTTGCCGTTGTCCGGGCTGTAAGTCAGATCCGGCCAGTCTTCCAAAGACGGGGCTTCTAATTTGGCCGGGCCTGAGCCGTCCAATTCAAATTCGATGTGGCGGGTAGCTGCGCAGTTTGGAATCATGGCAATCGGTTTGGAAGCCGCGTGGGTTGGGTAGTCAAGGATTTTGACATCCAGCACGGTGCTCAAACCGCCCAAACCTTGTGCGCCAATACCCAAAGCGTTTACTTTTTTGTAGAGTTCCAAGCGCAGGGCTTCGGTTGTAGACAATTCTGCACCGGAATCGGCCTTTTCTTTGAGCTCCTGAATATCGATATGGCTCATCAGGCTTTCTTTGGCCATCAACACTGCTTTTTCAGGCGTACCGCCGATGCCGATACCCAAGATACCCGGAGGACACCAGCCTGCACCCATTTGAGGAACGGTTTTCAATACCCAATCAACGATATTGTCTGAAGGGTTGAGCATGGCAACTTTGGTTTTGTTTTCAGAACCGCCGCCTTTGGCTGCGCAAGTGACTTCGACTTTGTCGCCTTTTACGATTTCCATATGTACAACGGCAGGGGTGTTGTCTTTGGTATTTTGACGTTTGCCAGCCGGATCGGCCAATACAGAGGCGCGCAGTTTGTTGTCAGGATAGGTGTATGCACGGCGTACGCCTTCGTTAACCATTTCCTGTACGCTCATCTCGGCATCCCACTGTACATCCATGCCCACTTTCAAGAATACGGTCGCAATACCGGTATCCTGACAAATCGGACGATGGCCTTCAGCACACATACGGCTATTGACCAAAATCTGCGCCATCGCATCTTTGGCGGCAGGGTTTTCTTCTTTTTGATAAGCCTTGTACAAAGCCTGAATGTAGTCTTTAGGATGGTAGTAGCTGATGAATTGGAAAGCATCGAAAATACTTTGGATAAAGTCTTCTTGCTTGATGACGGTCATGATTGTGTTCCTTTTCGGAGTCATGGTAGGGAGGATTTGTTTATTTCTTTAAGAGACCGATTTTTTCAGACGGCCTTCAATAGTGTAATAGTGCTTTCAAATGAATGACCCAGACAATATCATTTTCATACCCTATTGATTTAAATGAAATTTAATATCGCATTAAATCACTTGGTTATTGATAATCTATATCCACTGACTATTCACTTACATGGAAATAAAATTACATTATTTTTAAATGATAATCTTATTTCAAGGCCGTCTGAAAATATTTGCCTTAAGTATCTGAGAAAGAAATTTAGTAGATTGTATTTAAAAAGGAAACATCTAAATTTCAGACAGCCTTTCTTATTTTCCAATACAATACACAATTGTAAAATCCGTGTCATTTTCTCCCTCAATCTTCTTGACTGATATCAAACTTGTTTGATTTTCTGAAATTTTATAACAGTCTTTTCACTTGCTTACGCAACAAAATATTATTCAATATATACAACAATCTATGCAAAATCATCTAATATATAACAATGATTTTTACTAGCAAATAGACGAATATTTTAAAATTTATACTAAAAAAGTAATTTTATTTTATATTTAAAATCAAATAATTGAGATAAATTTGTCTAAATAATAGGCATATTTTGTTTACAATCATTCCTCTATAAAACCTTAGATTATCCCTATCATCAAAACCACTAAATTTTGATACACTTCGACTCATATAGATAAATATTGATTTTAAAAGAATTTCTGAGTAAATGACTTGGATATTTCCTCACACACAATAGATGTAATAAAAATACAATTAATCAAATTATCCACTATTCCAACTTCCAATTTCACAGGAACAAACCATGAGTGAAAATTTGTTAACCCTGACCATAGACGGCCATGAAGTCAAAGCTTCCGCCGACTCGTCAATCATCCAAGCCTATGCCCGTTCAGGCAATGCGATTACTGCCAATGTCGGCTGTATGGGTCAAGGCGTATGCGGTTCCTGTCGCTGCATGATTCGTAAAGAAGGCGAGCGCGAAGTAACCACTGCGTTGGCATGCGAGACCAAAGTTGAAGAAGGCATGCAGGTCAGCTTCTTGGACTACTTTATTCCGGAGCACATCCAATATTACGACGTCAGCGAAATTGGTGATGGCTGGAACTGGTTGGACGATACCGCCAAAGCCTTTCCTGAAGCGCAAAACTGCCGCCATTGCGGCGGCTGTAATCGCGCCTGTCCTAAAGGTTTGCAAGTGGAAAACGGCGTAGCGCAGGTAGTTTCCGGCGATTTCGGCGCGGCTGCGCTGACCTTCGACCAATGCGTGATGTGCAACCTCTGCACCCTCTCCTGCCCCGAACACATCCGTCCGAACCACTTGGGCCTGTTCGCTCGCCGTATGAAAGCGGCGCGTACATTGCGCCCTGTGGATTTGATGCGCCGCCTGCGCGAAATCGACAGCGGCAAAATGAAAGTCGAAT
>ERZ773027.1122-NODE-1122-length-15045-cov-4.563175_pt1 | contig 15045 bp, 11 predicted proteins | sample MGYA00511032_ERZ773027 | MGnify/ENA primary metagenome ERZ773027 (study PRJEB29015, sample SAMEA2738138) | human oral metagenome | biome: human oral; feature: human-associated habitat; material: saliva | place: China | collected 2190 ... | reverse complement strand
TTTTACTTTTAAAAGGAAGTAAAGTTTCTCATAAGACTGCTCAAACTATATCTGAATCACTTAAGTTACGTCGGAAAATAGCCAAAAAGGATAATGATAATTGTATAATGGAAGATATTTTATTTAATAGTCCTTCCACCGCCGCTATGTTTTTAATTGGTCAAACTGCAAATGGGTTAATTCTTTGGAAAAATAAGGAAGGCGTAAATTTAAAAGAAATACGTAATAGAAATAATAACATTTAAATTGAATTTGCATTTTTAAAAATTACAAAATTATATTTGCTTTTATATGAATTACACTGTATACTTTAATTAAAAGATGTACAGTGTAATTTTTTAAAATGCAAAAATAAAAATAAAATGAAAGAATTATTAAGGGAAAGAGGTGACATAATGTATATTCGAAATATATTTCATAGTAATACTGGTATATCACAGTATCGTATTGAAGAAAGTAATAGTCCTGATGCAAAAGTATATACTTTGTATGGGCAGAATGAATTATATGAGGATTTATATGGTGTACCTGGTTCTATGAGTGATCGGAAACAGATAAAAGTAGATGGAATGGGACCTGGCGCTATTGCCAGAGAAGGTGATTTATTATTTAGTACAATTTCTGGTGAAGCTACAATCGTAAGTGCTGAACATGATGGCTATGTATTCACACAAAATTATGCTCGTATGGAGCCTATGAGTAGGTTAGTAGATAGAAAGTATATGGCTTATTTGATTAATGAAAATCAATCAATCAAACGTCAGTTTAAACAAAATTTACAAGGTAGTCAGGTGATACGGTATAGTTTAAAACTATTGAAAGAAATTGTACTACCGGAATTACCACCAATAGAGATTCAACGGGTGATAGGGGATATATACTTTAAGCAATTATTATTGCGGTCGTTAAGACAAAGGGTAGCCGAGAATACGTATCGTTTATCAATTGCTATGTTACAGGGAGTAGAGTAAATGACAGAACTAGAATTTGAACGTCAATTAATTGAGCAATTATCGTCAGGGATTATTAGTAGTACAGCTAACCAAATGGGAGACACTATAGCTCCATACGGTAATATGAAGGTGTTTAAAAGCAAATTATGGAAGTATGAGCCAACAATTAAAACGACTGAAGACTTGTGGGAAAATTTTCGGTCTATTTTGTATCAATTGAATCAAAATCAATTGACGCAACCATTAAGTGATACAGAGTTTAAACAGGTTCAAAAGGTTATCAATGAACTTTATACACCATATCAAGCGGGTCAATTTTTATATGGTATTAATGGCGTATCTCAAGTAGAAGTCGATCTTGATGATGGTCGTCATGTATTTTTGACAGTATTTGATCAAAAACAAATTGGAGCAGGTAATACAGTATACCAAGTGGTAAGTCAAATTAAACGAGAACCACAAATTGCGGGTCGTCCAGAACGTCGTTTTGATACTACACTACTTATTAATGGTTTACCAATCATTCAAATTGAGGAAAAATCTGTTAAACATTCTGTTGATGAAGCATTGAACCAAATGCATCAATATATTCAAGAGAAACAGTATAGTGATATTTTCTCAACAGTTCAAATTCTAGTAGCTATGACGCCTAATCGAATTAAATATATGGCGAATACAACGGCGGAGTTATTCAATAAGGACTTTGCATTTGAATGGCAAAATCCTAATGATAATAAGGTGGTTCGTAACTGGACTACTTTTGCTGATATGTTCCTTAGCATTCCAATGGCGCACCAAATGTCTACATTGTTTACTATTCTTGATGGCACTAAGAATAAACAAATGCTTAAGGTTATGCGCCCATATCAGGTATATGCTACGAAAGCGGTTTTAAATGAATTAAAACAGGCTGACTTTGATTTACCTATCAATAAATTAGGTTATGTATGGCATACTACTGGATCTGGTAAGACTATTACTAGTTTTAAAACTGCTTGGCTAGCTAGCCGCATGCCTAATGTAGATAAGGTTATCTTTGTCGTAGACCGTATTGCACTAACCAAACAAACAGAAGATAACTATAAAGCGTATGACCCTGAAGGCTCTATTGATGATGGGGGGAAAGAGTATAACAATGTAAGTGGTACGTTAAATACAGATGCTTTAGAGCGTAAATTGAACAAAAGTGGTTATGGTATTATCGTTACATCTGTACAAAAGTTAAATACTCTTATTAAACGCAAAAATTTTATGGTACCTAAGAAAAAATTTGTATTCATCGTCGATGAGGCTCATCGTTCCACTGGTGGTGAAAGCTTTGAAGAATTGCAAAAGGTCTTTAAAGGCGCTGCATGGGTAGGTTATACAGGAACGCCTATGTTTGATGAAGTAGTTGGTAAAAAAGGGACTAAGACTCATGAAGTATTTGGCAAATTACTCCATGCTTATACGATTCGTGAAGCTATAGCCGATAAAAATGTATTAGGGTTCAAGGTGGATTTTGAAACTACTATTGCAGAAGACCAAATGAAGCAAGAATACTTACCAAAATTCTATAAGGCACAGCATCCAGATTGGAACGAACAAGATATTGAACGTAAAATCGCTAATCTTACTGATAATGATATGGATGATATGATTGAACCTAGTTTCTATGATAATAATCCTAATCATGTACGATTAGTTGTAGAAGATATCTTCAAAAATTGGCGTAATCGCTCTAATGATGGTGCCTATAATGCTATGCTTACGACGCATGTAGGTGGTAACCGTCCAAGTACGCCGATGGCATTGATGTACTTTGATGAATTTGAACGTGTTAATCAAGAACGAGCAGCACAAGGTTTGCCTATGCTAAAAGTTGGTGTTACGTTCAGCATGAGTACGAATAATAGTAATAACCAATTAACGACAAATGATGGTTTATTACGAGCTATGAATCATTATAATAAGATGTTTGGCACAAACTTTGGGTTAGATGATGTATCGGGGTATACACAAGATTTGACAACACGATTAAATCGAACTGCAGAAGATGGGCAATATTTAGATATTGTTATTGTTGTAGACCAACTATTAACTGGTTTTGATGCGCCTAAAATGAATACGCTGTATGTAGACCGTACGTTAAAGGATGCATTATTGATTCAGGCTTATTCGAGAACAAATCGTATTGCCGATAATCAAGGTAAGCCTTGGGGGCGTATTGTTAATTATAGATGGCCAGCTAAGAACGAAGAACTCATGAATCGTGCGTTAAGTATCTATGCCAATAAGGCTTCCGCTGATGTACAAGAAACATTGATAGATACAAAAAAATTAGTAGATGCTGGTGTTTTAGCAAAATCCTTCAAAGAGCAATTTGAAGAGGTCAAACATGTAGTTGATCAATTAGCTGATATTACAGATACTTTCACAGAAGTACCAGCGAGTGAAGCGAAACAAGAAGAAATGTTTAATCTCATGCGTACCTATAGTTCGGGAATGTCTAAATTAAAACAATATGACCCAGAAACGGTTAATGGTGAGGATATTGGTTTTGACTATGATAATCCAGATGAACTTGTTACATTACTTGGCATGACACCTGAACAAGAGGAAATACTGACTACATCTTTGTATAATGATTTAAAAGAACGGATTGCAGAGATACATGATGTACCTGTAGCTCAAATTGAATTACGCATGATTCACGTGAAAGATGTTAGTGTTAATTATGACTATCTAACTGAATTGGTAGAAGCATTGATGAATGCAGTGCATGAGGACCGTATGGATGTAGCCGCTGACTATCGAGATAAGATTAGTGATTTTGCTATGGCACTGGAAGATCGTCAATATGCAAAACAAATTAATAACGCTGCTGATGCCATTTATAGCGGTAATTATCCTCCTGAAGGGCATGAAGTAAAGTATCCAGTTCAGTTAAAATCTAGTTTGGATATTATACATGATGCTAATACCATGATTGTGAAAGATAATATCTTTGATTTCCGTTTAAAATGGGGCATTATTGATGTTATTAGTAATGATGAAATTTTAGAACTATTTGGACACCATACTGCAGGTAAACAAGACCTTGATAGTACGGGACGAATTAGTCAACTGAAGAAAGATGCGCGTAAAGAATACCAAGTTAAGGCACAAGATAAAGAAGTGGCTGCACTTAATAAGATTACATATGGTAACGAGCTAGTTGCTGCATTATATAAATTTGCGGATTCTTATGTTAATGAAAGGTAGTGTTAGCATGGTAAAAGGAAAGAGGGGTTGCGATGAGTAAGGAAAAACGGAGAGTACCTAAGTTACGTTTTCCTGGATTTACGGAAGATTGGGAACAGCGTAAGTTAGGGGAATGTATGAACTCCTTTGCATATGGCTTGAATGCAGCGGCTAAAGAATATGATGGTATGCATAAATACATACGAATTACAGATATAGATGACGAAACTCATAATTTTATCCAAAGCAATCTAACCTCTCCAGATATAGATTTTAATATGGATGTTTCTGATTATAAATTAAATGTCGGTGATATTGTATTTGCTAGAACTGGTGCAAGTGTTGGCAAAACATATTTATATAATCCAAATGATGGCGATTTGTATTATGCTGGTTTTTTGATTAGAGGAAAAGTAAAAGACGATTGCGACGCCGGTTTTATTTATCAGAATACTTTAACTAAAGATTATGATTCATTTATCAAAATAACATCACAGCGATCAGGTCAACCAGGCGTAAATTCAAAGGAATATGCAATATTTAGATTAAATATCCCTTGCAAGGATGAGCAGAAGAAAATTTCTAAGGTATTAAATAGCTTAGATGTACTTTTTACCCTTCATCAGCGTAAGCTTGAACACTTAAATTTGAAGAAAAAAGCGTTACTTCAGAAACTTTTTCCGAAAAATGGAGAGCGTTATCCAGAACTTCGTTTTCCAGGATTTACTGATGCTTGGGAACAGCGTAAGTTAGAGTCCCTATTTACAAAGTATGAGGATAAAGTAAATACACCGAACTCTGGATATTGGCGATTAGGATTAAGAAGTCATTGTAAGGGAACCTTTCACACTTATATAGATGCTGGTAATGAGCTTGAAACCGCAGAGATGAATAGGGTGAAATCTGGTAATTTTATATTAAATATTACATTTGCTTGGGAACGTGCACTTGCAGTAACAAATGATGAAGATCAAGATAAATTAGTTTCTCATAGATTTCCTCAGTTCAAACCTAATAGTGATTTAGTAATTGATTTCTTTAAACATACTTTAATGGATAAGAGATTTAAACATCATCTAGAATTATCATCACCAGGTGGTGCTGGTCGAAATAAAGTTTTAAAAGTTGCTGATATGCTAAAATATGAACTTTTAGTTCCTAGTATTAAAGAGCAAAATGAAATTAGCAGTTTCTTGAATCATGTTGATTATATTATTACCCTTCATCAGTAAAAGCCATTTCTACAAAATAATCCTTAAGCTAATCCAGCCATTGACCGCATCACCAGATCAATATCTCTATTTTCCATCTCCTGAATTATATGTATATATGTTTTCTGTGTTGTTGTCATACTTGCATGTCCAAGTCTTCTTGCCACACTTGCAATTGATACACCTGCAAAGAGTAATAACGAGGCATGTGTATGTCGTAATCCGTGAATCGATATGACAGGTATTCCTAACTTTTTACAATACCGTTCTAATACACCATTTATTGTCGAATTGAATACACGACCTTTCACAAATATAGGCTTATCATCTGGTAATCCTTTAATTAATTCTGAAAACTTTATAATCGTCTGCCAATCAAGCTGTATTTTTCTTACAGATGAGCGATTCTTAGTAGGTAAAAATCCTCCTATGCCTTTATAGTCCCAAGTCTTATCTACGATTAATGACTGATGTGAAAAATCAAAGTCCTTTGGTGTTAATGCTAAAGCTTCAGAAAATCGCATTCCAGTCTTTGCAATTATCAATATTAACCAGTCCCAATTAATTTCTGATGTCAGCTTCAAATTCACCAATAATGTATGTAATTCAAACTGATTCAGATATTTAATCTTTTTAATTCTCGGTGACCTACCTTTTATAATGGCCTTTCTTGTTGGGTCCCTATCAATTAGGCCTTCATCTACGGCATCTAATATGGCCGCTTTTATTTGATGATGAAAGTCCATTGTTGTTTGCCGTTCATGAAACTCAGCATAATCATTTAATAGTTGTTGATATGATATTCTATTTAATTGTGAAAGCCTAAGATTAGGTACTAATCGCTTTAACCATAATAACGTTATCTCATATTTTCGCATTGTTACATCACGAATAGCCCCCTCCTTATATATATGTATCCATTTTTCATAATAAATATAAAATAGTTCGGACTTTTCCTCTATTGTTAACATAATTCTACCCCACCATTTACGCTGTTCCCACATAGAAATGGCTCTTGCTGATGAAGGGTAATATATTGATTAAACTTTTCTAATGTCTCTCCAATAAATACTTGTTCTTTTATATTAACTGGAGTTTTTATTGGCATTTCAAAGAATGTAGAATCTTTTATTGCTATACGATCAGCTCTAGCACCACTATCACCATTTAGTTTCATATAACGATGCCAATAGTTTGATTGAAAATACCATTCTAAAAAACCTAAATCTACTTTAGATGCTCTAAAAACAGTATATAAAGGAGACATTATACCAGTGCGATTCAACTTATTGCGATTGATTGGACCTACAGGTGCTAATGTCGAGATTCTCGGATTATAAATAAAGTCATTGTTCTCAACTATATAATATCCATTAATATTATCCTTATTTGAAATTTCTTTATCAAAGAAGTCAACCTGGCTAATAATCCCTTGTTCAGCAGAATTAGTTAATGTTTCTGTATAATGGACATCTACATTTTTGGTTGTAACTTTCGTAGATATATCTGATAACTTACGCTGTTCCCAAGTATTATGAATTACAGTATATATTTCAAAAGTCTTAATAAAATACTACATATAATATTACTTAATATATTTCACGATTATGTATTTCTATAGAGAATGTAAAGGTGGAGTTCATTAGTTTATAGATTAATGAAAAATTATTTGATGCTTTAAGGATGTATAATTTTATTTTGCAATTTAAGTACGGAAATTAAATAATAAAAATGAGATAATTAATTTAATGTTGCACTTATATCAGGATAATAAGTTAGATATTGTGAGAATATAGGGATTAGTCTGAGTTTAAAAAAGGGGATAGGATATGTATTACATAAACAAAGTGAGAATAATGGGGTACAAAGGGTTTAAAGATAGTACTATAGAATTTAATAATGGTAAAAATATTATTGTTGGTATAAATGAAATAGGTAAGTCTACAATTTTAGAATCAATAGGTATCGTTTTATCTAAAGCTATTTATAATAAAGTTGATAATAGCTTAGAAAGATATTTTCATAATGATAATAAAAAAATCTTTTTTGATAAAAAAACTATTGATAGTTTACCAGAAATTATAATTGAATTATTTTTAGATTTTGAAGATGAAATATCTTCTCTAAAATTCTCTGGAATAAACTATACTGATCATCAAGATCAGGAGCAGTGTGGTATTAGATTTGAATATAAGTTTGATAGAGATTTTTCTGGTAGTATTAATTTAAATGAGTATGCGAAAAGGCGAATAATACCAATTGAATATTATAGAGCTGAGTGGAAAACATTCTCGAATTTGAACTATAAATCCCAATCCTTACCATTCAGTTATTTATTTATAGATAACTCAAATAATCGAAATGATATATTCGGTAATTATGCAAAAAGTATTTATCTATCTAAAATAGATGAAATTACTCAACTAGAATTATCTGGAGCATTTAATCTTGCATTAGGGCAATTTAAAGAGTCGTATAAAGGGAAGTTAAATATAGATAATACTAGGTTAATTGGATTAGATGCGAATAAGACAAATCTCATAAAATTATTAGATATATACGAATTAGATATATCTATTCAGGATATGGGAAAGGGAAAGGAAAATTTATTAAAAACTGAAATAGCATTAAATAATAGTATGTTCGATATTATATTTATAGAAGAGCCAGAGAATCATTTAAGTTATACTAATACTAGAAAGCTATTAGATCTCATCAATAGTTATACCAATGCCCAGATTATAATTACATCTCACAGTTCCGTTATAGCTAGTCGTTTAGACTTAAAAAATATAATTTGGTTGAATGATGATGGTTCACACTCTTTAAATGACTTAACTCAAGATACCGCAGAATATTTTAATAGATTAGATAATCTAGATATTTTACGATTTATACTTGCTGAAAAATGTATTTTAGTTGAAGGTGCTGCAGAATATATTTTGTTACCACAAATTATTCAGAAACTTACTGGAAAAGCTATTTCTGAATTGGGTATTGATATAATTTCGATGGGTAGTATATCTTATGAGCGGTATAGAGAAATTGCAGATAAACTAAATAAGAGGAAAATAGCTGCTATTACGGATAATGATAATAAGGAATCTTTAATAGGTTCTGAAATTAAAGATAATTTTGCTGTTTTTAGAGGTGCTACTGTTGATGATTGGACTTTAGAGGCAGCATTTTATAATCGTAATACTTCTTATTTTGAAGAGATATATAAAAAAAGAAATACTAAACCAGAATATAATGGGAAACCTTGTCCTAAGGGATTAGCACACATGCTAAAATATAAAACAGAAAATGCAATTTTTATGGCTAAAAATATTGAGAATATAGATGTTCCGGATTATATTAAAGAGGCAATAACATGGATAAACGAGTAGTTTTAGCTTCAGCAGGATCAGGTAAAACATATTATATTGCTCATTCTATCAAATCTACTGAACGAGCATATATAATATCATTCACCAATAGAAATGTAGAAAATATTGTTCGGGAATTAAATCATCATTATTCAAATGTAATTCCAAGTAATATTATTGTATCTACATTTGATACATTTGTATTTCATCAGTTAATTAAACCTTTTTCTAATATATTAGAGATAGTAGATATGGATATTTTAGGTGTTGATGTAGTCAATAAACCTGAGGTTGATGGACGTAAACCAAATTATAAACCGATATCAGATTCTGCACATTATATGAATTCTAATCAGCAACTATATGTGAATCGTATGAGTAAGTTATTCATGAAACAATCTGCATCAATTAAAAATACTATTTTAAGACGCATAGAGAAATATTGTGATATTATATATTTTGATGAATTTCAGGATTATAATGGCTTTGATTTTAAAGTTTTAGAATATATTATTGAAGAGTCTAATTTGAATGTTATAGCTGTAGGGGACATATTTCAGAGTCTTGTTGCCCCAATAAGAAATAATGGTAATGGTTCGAATAAACCTTTTACTGATATAAATAATGTAAATGATTTGACTAAATATTTTTCTAAGAATATTAAAATTGATACAGATACACTTAATAATAGTAGACGGGTTACTAAGAATGTAGCTAAATTCATTCGGGAAAATTTGAATATAAATATTGGATCTATCTCTGACTTAGATGGAAATATAAAGTGGATTGATCGTATAGATGATATCAATAAATTAATGTTGGATAAAAATATTACTAAATTAGTTTGGAATAAAAAATCAATTGTTAATCCTATGGTAAATTGTGTTAATTGGTCTTACTCAAAAGGTGATACTTATAAAGAAGCTTGTGTAATATTGACAAATAAAACTAGTAATCTATGTGATTGGGGAAACTTAGAACCATCAACTCGAAATAAATTATATGTGGCACTTACAAGAGCAAAAGAAAATGTATATATGATTAGTAAATCTGCTTTTGATAAATGGAAAAAGTCATTAAGAAATTAATTAACTTATAAAGTTGAAATTATTTAGATATATTTTCTATTAAATTTTGGAAAGGCACTTGATTAAGAATTTTTATTTTTTTACAAGGTAACTAGAATTAAGTATAAAAGTTTGAATTAAAAGTGTTTTAGTAGTTTTTGATAGATAGAATTTTATGAAGAGGGAAAATATTATGTATTTTGACACATTAGATTCAGAGCAACAAATTTCATTTTTAATTAAGCCAATTTTAAAGGTTCTACAAGAGGCAGGGGGGCAACTAGATAGATCTGAGATTCGTGAAAGGATTTGTGATGAAGATGAGCGAATTGCTGAATTTGAACAAAAGCTTTATACCTCTAAGAAAACGGGAAATCAGTATAAAAAGTTTGACTTTAAGTTTAATTTTGCGATTAAAGAATTAGACTATGTAAAATTACTTTCCTATGAGCGATATAATCCACAAATAACTTTAACTCAACAGGGGCTTGCGGTTAATATTATGACATTGGATGTGGAGACTGATGTTAGGGATAAAGCTAAGGCTTATTGGGAGGCAAGTCGATCAAAGAAAAAAATAAAAATAGATAACCTTTCTGAAGCGGAAGAGGAAAATGAAGATGAGATTGTAGCTGATAAAGATCCTGTAGATGATTTTAAAACAGAGTTACAACAAGCTATAGCTAATATGTCACCAGCAAAATTTGAACAATTTGCAAGGGCTTTACTTACTAAAATGGGGGTTAAATTCACTGAAAAAGGAGTTAAAGTTTCTAATGATGGCGGTATTGATGGATATGGATATCATCGAGATGATGATGATTTCAGAACTACTAGAGTAGTTATACAATGTAAACGTTATAATATTGGTAAAGTAAGTGAGCCTGATATTAATGGTTTTCTTGGGGCCATGAGTAAATTTCAAGCTGACTATGGTGTCTTTATTACTAATAATCTTTTTACTGAACAGGCTCGTAAAGCGGCAGCAGAAGGTAAGCCTATTACACTGATTGATGGTAGTGAATTAGTTAACTTGGTAATTAAATATAGACTTTATATTACACCTGTTACTACTTATGTATTAGATGATTTTTATTTAGATGAATAAAATATTTGCTAATAAGAAAATATGCTTAGAAAAGACCTGACGTATATCAGGTCTTTTTTTCTTAATAATAACGATGTTACAATATATTTATCATAGTTGTTTTTAGGAGAGTCTCCACCCATGAGAGCAAAATTTATTACCTTAATCCCTATATTTGTCTTAGCTTTCACAATAAATGTTAACGCAGTAGATGTCCAAGTTCCAGCTGGTAATCAATCTTTGCCTGGTGCTGATTCAAGTATTCCTGCAAATGCATATGAGATATATACTACGGGTGGCCAGCAACAAGAGTCTACTGTTGTATTAGTCCATGATAGTAAGAATCGCTTTAAATTTACTGCCCCTGAGCGTAGTTTAGGTGGTCAGTATAAGCTTGAAGAAGGTAAAAACAATAGAGGGTTTGGGATTATATCTACTGAAAATGGTGTTCTGTTGTATAATGCCCAGCAAAGCACTCCGGACCGTATCATATCTGATGATAAGAATGGTGAGTTCCTATATCCAAAGGTTGATAAAGGTATTTGGGCCATTACAAGCGATGAACGGCTAGGGACAACATATTTTATTGGTACAAGATTTTCTAGTCAAACAGACCGTGAATATACTGTTGGGTATATACGAGTTAACAAGTCCACAGATTTAAGCCTTACTAGAGAGTCTTTAATGGCTAATTATGTATTGCCATCAATGCAAAGTATAGCTGGTTTGGATGCTTACAGTCATAGTGAAAGCTGGGCGAATTTAATATATAAGGTGCCTAATTCTGCAAAATTGGATAGTGATATAGTTAAGTATGGTAGCTTTGATAGAAAAATTTATAGAGATCAAAATTTAATTATATTTGTAGATAAAACTAAGAATGTGTATCCAAAGGATGATTTTTATAATTTTAAAGACGTTATTAGTAACTTTGAGAACTCTAGATATACACCATATGCGCCAGATGATAGACCTATACAATATGCCACAGTATGGAATAATGGACGTCCAGGCCTTTTAATTGATCAATATAATCCAAATAAATTATCTGTATTATCTCAGGCTTACTTTGATAAAATGCATTTGTATTATATTACTATCGAGTACATTGATGGGAAAGCTCCATATACACATATGCAATTACGTAATATGTTAGAATACTTAGATTTTAAAAATTTAAATGAATATATTAAAAAACCAGCATGGCTTAATGGCAAAGTTCCTGAAACATTGAAATAGTAGAAGAATAGTTAAGAGGTTCCTTTTATCACCTTTGTGATAGTAGGAACCTCTTTTGTTATCATTTTATTACTATATAAGTACATTACAATATACAAAATATAGTTAGTGTGTATTGTGAGGAGATCTTATGTTTAGAAAATCTTTGTTATTCGGTGGTCTGATTGCTATACTGTGTTTGAGTGGTTGCAGCAATGCTAATGAGTTGCCTGGGTATAATGCAAAAGTTAAGCATTCTAGTGCTGATTTTTATAAGAATGATTTGATGGATAGTATTCTTAGTGAAAAAATATATAATGCTACTAGTGCTGCGGATATTAGTGATGCAACTAGATTGCTATATCGTGTTGATGAGATGAATGCTGAGCAGCGTAGAACTTTAAACTATTCTATGTGGCGTGCCCAATATAATGCTGTAACCGAAGTCCATATGCATACTGATAAGGGCGGGCTTTCCTATACACTGCCTTTTCCAGCTTTCAAAGGTGGCACACAATCTGCCTCTATTCCAAATGTGAAAGATACTAATACATTGGTGTATACATTTAACCATCCTTTTATTTATACTAGTTTAGTTGTGGATAATCATCCGTATGAGCAAAGTGCTCAGTATTTGGGCAAACCCTATAATGAATTAAAGCAAGGCTATGTGCGTTCTGCATTGCAGGAAAAATGGTCACATATGAATCAAGATCAGTTTGATATATCCAGTATTGATGGTAGTACTTTCAAAGGGGAAAGGGTTATTAATGGCCGTTGGAGCACCATGAAAACTAAAGGCGATCCTACCTTTGTGGCAAATGATATTTCTTTTGCCTTAAATAATGAGCCTGATACGCAATATGTACTTACCCTGATGGTTAGAGAGGATGGCGAGCGAGGTATTGGCAAACGGGGCATCGAGGATATTATCGCTAATTACATTGTGCCTAATATTACTTCATTAGATCGGTTAAATAAGGATAGTCATTTTGAAAGCTTTAATAACTACAATTATCGGGTGTTAAATGATGCCGTTGAGGAAGCATCCGGTAATGAGCATATTAAAATATATAAGGATCCTACAGGTATTTCGCAGATGATAGAAGTATATCCTGTTGAGCATAAGGGGGAAATCTGGGCTAATCTTGTTGACATTGTCACAATCTCTGAAGTACAGTTAAAAGCTAGAAAGAATATGCGTAGTGGTAGCCATACGTATATATGGAATGATGGTATTCCTGGCGTGCTGGTAACATTTGAATATGAAGATGGTATTAGTGAGTGGCGATTTAGCACGCAAGATGCACATAATCTTTATATACATACAATCTATTATAAATATGATGCGAATCGAAAGACTTTGCCAGCACTAGCAGGAATCGCCTCTGATGCGAAGATTTCAAACTTGGGTGATACATATAAGGGCGAAGTAGATTTTTTATGATTTAATTGATATCAAAGTGAGGCATAAATGGTTTGGTAGCCAGACTTCGCTTCTAGTAATTTAAAATTGAAGAAACGGTCTGACTTCTATGTCGGGCCTTTTTTTATGTTTAAATGTAGGTGTCAGCTGTGAAGGTCCCTCTTGCCATACATTTTTAAGACTATAGCAATTATTGTATTTAATATAAATAAAACTGCAAAGCACACTAAAGCCATGGAATAGCCATATCCGGCTTCGTGAAAGTACGATACAATCATGGGACCAGCGATGCCTGCTAAGCCCCAAGCTGTTAGGATACGGCCGTGAATGGTAGAGAGTTGGCGTATACCATAAAGGTCTGCAAGATATGCTGGCATACAAGAGAAGCCTCCACCGTAACAGGTGATAATGAGGAGTATTAAAATCTGGAATGTTAATGTACTATGGGTTTGGGACAGTAAATAGAAGGCAATGATTTCCATGATAAAGAATAATATATAAGTTTGTGCTCGTCCAAGGAAATCAGAGATAGTGGACCATGCAATGCGACCACCACCATTGAAAATGCCAATAATACCGACTAGAGAGGCCGCAGCTGCTGGTGTCATGCCAATGGTTTCTTGTGCCATTGGGGATGCTAGAGATAGGAGCCCAATACCACAGGTAATATTAATAAAGAAAATCCACCAAAGGGCAACAAATTGCCAAGTTTTCATAGCATCATTGGCTAGCATGCCATGGTTATGAACGTACATAGTGGATTTATCTTTCGTAGTTCGAGGTGGTTGTTTTGGTTGAGGTGCTTTCAAATAGAGAGAAGAGGCGCCCATAACCACTAGATAGATTACACCGAGGATAATGAAGTTATTTACTAATCCAACTTGAGCTACGAGGAATTGCATAAGTGGTCCTGCAATAAGGGCGGCAAATCCGAATCCCATTATAGCTAATCCGGTAGCAAATCCAGGACGATTTGGAAAGTATTTTACGAGCGTAGAAACTGGTGTTATGTAGCCGATGCCTAGTCCAATACCGCCAATGATACCGTAGAATAGATATAGTAAGGTAAGGTTATGGATGCTAAGTGCATAGGCTGTACCGAATAAACCTGCTACCCAAAATAACATGGCGAGGAGACCGCTTTTTTTAGGACCAATCTTCTCTGCAAAGGATCCAAGAAAACCTGCAGATAGACCAAGCATTAGAATGGCTAGTGAAAATGTCCAGGTTGTTTGTGATAAGGTAAATCCCATATCTACCATGATAGGGCGCGTGAGCACGCTCCATGCATATACGCTACCGATGGATATGTGCAGTCCAATAGCTGCAAGTGCGATAAGCCAACGATTTCTCATAAAAAAACTCCTTTCATATACGTGAGATTATCAAAAATTGATAAAGAAGCATTTGCTATGAGATGGCAATAAAAAAAGACCATCTGAACAAAAGCTTGCCCAGACGGTCGGCTATCACACGATGTGTGCTACTGTGCA
>ERZ773027.1121-NODE-1121-length-15055-cov-12.286800_pt1 | contig 15055 bp, 9 predicted proteins | sample MGYA00511032_ERZ773027 | MGnify/ENA primary metagenome ERZ773027 (study PRJEB29015, sample SAMEA2738138) | human oral metagenome | biome: human oral; feature: human-associated habitat; material: saliva | place: China | collected 2190 ... | reverse complement strand
CGAGGGTCACCTTATATATAGGGGCATCGCCATAATTAGCATTGGTAATTACAAGTGTTTTCTCGGTATTAGGAATCCATTTAACTGTGTTTTCACCATTTTGTAACTCTACTGCCGTGCGTGATTCATTGCGTGACACCCTCACTTTTGAGGCATTATCAACGTTTACAGTACATGAACCTGTGCGAGCTTTAGCTAAGTCAGCACTTTTAACAGTGAAGAGCTTATTATTGTCTGCATCCGAAACATAGATGTTGCAACTGGTTAGATTATTAATAGTCTGTGGTGTAGAGTTCTCAGCATCAATCGTCTTGAGAACGCTCTTTAAGTAATAACCTTGTTTTGCCTCAATGGTTAAGGCACCATATTGAGGCACAGTTATTTCATTTGTTCCGTTAGCAAGATTGACAACGGGCATGTAATTTACTTTGACTGAAACTCTGTTGATATCATCAACCTTGACTTTTACAGTCGTGTCAGCCTTTACGTTTACTGACGAGAACGCCAGTAGCACTAAGAAAATAAAATAGTAAACCTGCTTCATATATACATATTTATAGTTAATCAAATATTGGACGTAACACTTTTTCTATGGTATCTGCACGTATGGCAGAAGATATTTTTAGAGGAATTGATGAGTAAAGACTCTTACAGGTTATTCGTTCTATTATATATCTGCTGCAAATATAAATATTATTTATAAAAGAAACAATCTTTTTGCGATTAAATTTATACTCTAAATCATAATTAGTCTTATTTCTTTCCATTTCAAATAAAAGAGTACATAAAACACTTATAATTATAAATATTTGTGGATTTCTGTCTATAAAAGGGCTGAATAGATATATGGATGGGTAATAGTGAGATATGATTTTCGAAAGAATATATACAGAAATGTAAAGAAGTAGACAAAATAAATGGTAATATCTTAAGAAAATAAAAGATGTTAGGAAACAATACCATTGTAAGAAGAACTATACATTTTATTTTCTAATGATCGATTGGGGTTCAATAACAATAGCGTATTTGTTTTGGAGCAACAAGCCTTCTTAGTCAATAGGGATGAGTAGGGTTTGTGTAAAATAAGCCGCTTCTAATAAGAAAATGAATCTACTTTGATAGCAAATTGCAATATGATTAGTCCTTAGCACCATTGGTGCTAACCAACAACACGACATGTGCTAAGTATCAACACATCAGTTGAAGACGAAAAGTAAGGGATTTTAAGGCTATTGTTATAAAGGTCGTAAGGCTTTAATGCTTAACATACATAGGAATTCCTTATAAGGCAGAATTATAAAAGAATAATGCTGTTTATACTTCTATTAGCTGACCGATATGGGCTAAATCTAACTTGTAAGTATTTAGGGAATAACGGTTTTGTTCTATTTCCTCTCTTCTAAAATAAGCTCAAATGGAATTATGATTTTTGCTTTTTGGACGCAATAAACCTTACGGACCAATTTACAAACACATAACTGGTTCACCCATCAATTAGTCAACTTGTTAGCTTGTAACAACAAGGTTGTCAACAGAATATATAACTGGTTTACTCGTCAACTTGTCAGCTTGTAACTTGTCATTTCGTTAGTTTGGTGCAAAAAGCAGTCAACAGAATATATAACTTGTTTACTCGTCAACCCGCCAACTTGTTATCTTACAAGAATAAATCAGTCAACAACACAAATAACTTGTTTACTCGTCAACCCGTAAACTTGTCAACCTCTCACTTTTACAGCGTAATTTCTCCTGATCCAAAGCAGCGGTGATGCTGCTCATCATAGACAACACAGAATTGTCCGGGAGCAACGCCGTGGATGCTTTCGGCAGAGTGAATGATACACCTACCGTCCGACAACTGTTCAACAGTTGCGGGATGGTACTCAGGTGTGTGGCGAATCTTGAAGGTAATCTTCTCAGGTAAGGTTGTGATACCTTCTGTTAGGAAGTGGAAGTCATGGAGCGGGAAATCTTTCTTGTAGGCTGTAGCAGGATCGTAGCCATGACTTACGTACAGGATATTTTTAGTTACATCTTTCTTGATAACGAACCAAGGGCCACCGCCAAGACCGAGCCCCTTTCGTTGCCCAATGGTATGGAACCATAGTCCTTTGTGTTCGCCAATTTTCTTTCCCGTTTCAAGTTCGATGACGTCGCCCATCTGTTCGCCTAAATAGCGGCGTACATACTCGTTATAGTCGATATTTCCAAGGAAGCAGATTCCCTGCGAATCCTTACGGCGCGCATTGATGAGATTCTCTCGTTCGGCAATCTCTCGCACCTCATTCTTCTCATAGTGGCCGATTGGGAAGATAGCTTTCTTTAGCTGCCAATCGTAAATCTGTGCTAAGAAGTCGGTCTGGTCTTTTACTGGATCAGGACTTGTGGTAAGCCATTTACGCCCATCAATCCATTCGGTCTGTGCATAATGACCCGTCGCAATGAGGTCATAGTCATGCCCCATCTTCTCGTCAAAAGCCCCAAACTTTATCAGTCGGTTGCACATCACGTCCGGATTAGGTGTAAAGCCTGCCTTCACCTTCTCCATAGTATAGCGTGTCACCTGGTCCCAATACTCCTTATGGCAGTCGATGACTTCCAACTTACAGCCAAAGCGGCGTGTCACAAGTGTAGCCATCTCAAGGTCTTCCTCAGAGTTGCAGTCCCAATCTTCCTTCTCTTCCGGTCCTATTTTGATATAGAAACAGTCTGGATGCAGGCCTAATCGCGCAAACTCATAGACAACAACCGAGCTGTCAACACCTCCAGAAAGGAGAATGGCAATACGCTTACCTTCGAGTTCCTGAATATTCATCTTTACAATCTTTCCTTCTTTCTTATTCTTTTGTTCTGACCTTCTCGTCAGCTGTTTTCTTTTTATGTGCTACCTTCATTCTATCGAATCCCATACCATAAACACCGTTTACGGCACCCTGTGACACAAAGGCGTTAGGGTCTATCTCGTCAATCACTTGATAGATGGAGTGCGCTTCAGAACGGCGTGCGATGATAAAGAGCATTCCCACCTTCTTACCCGTGTAGAATCCACGTGCTTCGATAACCGTACAGCCACGGTCGACATCGTTGTTAATGGCAGAACCAATCTCTCCCCAGTGTTCAGAAATGACAAAGAACTGCACCGAACCACGCATACCATTAATAAGGTAGTCCACAACATAGGTCATTACGAAGAGAACAATGTATCCGTAGATAACCTTTTCCCAATTCTCCAAAACGAGATAACTGGAGGTGATGATACAGAGGTCACAAGCAAGGATGACACGTCCGAGTGAGACATCACGATACTTATGAATCATTGCCGCAATTACATCCGATCCGCCCGAACTGGCATTATACTGCAAGGCGATGCTGACTCCGACACCTAACAATACACCACCCACCACGCAGGCGAGGAAAGGCTCGTCGGAAAAGAGCGGATGTCCAGCAAAGAGTTCGCGCAGAATCGATGTTATAAAGGCGAACACCAAGACGGCAAAAATGGTCCTGACACAGAATTTCCAACCCAATATCTTTAATGCGACAAAGAGTAGTATGCCGTTGATAGTGAGATAGGTATACTGTACAGGGATGTCAAGACCCCATTGAATGACAGATGCAATACCAGCAATACCGCCGATAGTGATTTGATGAGGCAATAAGAATGCACACCAGCCGAAGCTGCCGATGAGCATTGCCAATGCAATCATCAGAAATTCGCGTACATCTCTAAACTTGTTTTTTCTTTTTCTTACCATGTGTTTATCAACCATTAGTAATTTGCAAAGTTAGTGAAATAATTGTAAATGTCAAGTGAATAGCAATTTTTTTTGTGAACAAATCTGATATCTTTCGGATGTTTTTAGTATTTTTGTATCTAATATTTAATCTCTTATTAAATGATAGAATTGTTTTCTGCAGACGGATGGTTAAATCAATCCATCGTATCTGTCAATTATTTTATATGGTCTTATATCCTTGTTGCCGCACTCATTATTTGTGCGTTATGGTTTACTTGGCGGACGCGTTTCGTACAGTTTCGCATGGTTGGCGAGATGGTTCGTTTGCTGACGGAATCGACAGGTACGCATGATAAGGGCGAGAAACATGTCTCATCTTTTCAAGCTTTTGCCGTCTCGATTGCCTCACGTGTGGGAACGGGAAACCTTGCTGGTGTGGCAAGTGCCATAGCCATTGGCGGTCCCGGTGCCGTCTTTTGGATGTGGGTCATTGCGTTGTTGGGTTCTGCGACAGCCTTTATCGAGTCTACGCTTGCCCAGCTTTATAAGCGTCGTCATGCCGATTCGTTTATAGGTGGACCAGCTTATTATATTCTGCATGGAATGCATTGTAAATGGATGGCGAAGCTCTTTGCTGTACTGATTACGATGACTGTCTGTATGGCTTATGTTTCCATACAAAGCAATACTATATGTGGAGCGATGGAGAAGGCTTTTTCGATTGACCCGACATGGATGGGTATTGCTCTCGCAGTCTTCTCTTTAGCAGTTGTCTTCGGTGGTATTCAGCGTATTGCTAAGGTAAGTAGCGTACTCGTTCCGCTGATGGCTGTGGGTTATGTTCTCCTTGCTTTAGTGATAATTATAATGAATATTCAACTCATTCCGTCCGTCTTCCGCCTCATCATTGAGAATGCTTTTGGTTTTACACAGGTTGCAGGTGGTGGATTAGGCGCGACGATGATGAATGGTATTAAGCGTGGATTGTTCAGTAATGAGGCGGGTGAGGGTTCTGCACCTAATATTGCTGCAACCGCATCAACCACTCATCCTGTGAAACAAGGACTTATCCAGTCACTCGGTGTATTTACAGATACACTTCTCGTTTGTAGCTGTACTGCTTTTATTATTATCATTAGCGGACTTTATACCAATAATTCTGAGTCGGGAATATTACTTACTCAGGCAGCGTTAGAGAGCGAAGTGGGTACGGCTGGACCAGTGTTTATTGCGATAGCTATTTTCTTCTTTGCTTTCAGTAGTATTATTGGAAACTATTATTATGGTGAGACCAATGTGCGTTTCTTGACCGACCGTCCTTCAGTAATTTTCGTTTTGCGTGTGATAACAGGAGGTGTAATGGTTATATTTGGTGCTCTTGCCAGTCTTGACCTTGTGTGGAGTATTGGCGACTTCTTCATGGCACTCATCACAATTTGCAATCTTATAGCCATCTTTACACTTGGTAAATACGCTTTCCGCCTGCTTGATGATTATCGTAGACAGAAGCGGGCGGGCGTGCAGAGTCCTGTCTTTAAACGAGAAACAATGCCTGACATAGCAAAGGATATTGAGTGTTGGGGCTAATAAATCATAATCTATAATTCACAATTCATAATCTATAATTCACAATTCATAATTCATAATTCATAATTATGATTACTATTGTTAGCTTTGAACTTTGAACTTTGAATTTTGAACTTTATGATATGTGCAAACTCTATCTTACTTTTAGTGACTACGAATTTCGCTAATGCTTATTGCAATGTAATTTGTGTCATTTGCGTAATTCGTAGTTGACGAGATAACACGTTACTTGTAGCGATAAACCACAGCTAATATCGGTAATCATAATTATGAATTATGAATTGTGAATTATGAATTACCCCGACTTATTTTGCTTCGAATGATGCCATCAACAGAGAACTTGCCTGCGCCAGCGAACCATGAGAGAACGAAGATGACAAGATAGAGGAAAGGTAATTCACCTGCACTGATCGATCCACCAAACACAGTTGTGAAAGCAACTATCATGGTGAAAATCATTGGTAGTAGTGTTAAACGTGTGAGGAAACCGAAGGCAAATGCCAAACCACACACTAACTCGCCGAAGATACTCAAGCCAACAGCAATGTCACCACTAAGACCGAAGGGTGCAGGAAAGTGTGCAGCCGTTTCTGAGAAATGCTGTAGTTTGTCGAGTCCATGGCTCGCAAATATCAATCCAAATATAAGGCGTGAAGCCAATAATAGGAGGGATGTTTTTGTACTTTCAACTTTTGGAAACAATAATTCTAAACTTTTCATCTCTTACAATCTTTTATATTTATATGATTTTATCTTTGATGCTACGCCGTTCTACCTTTTATATATGTGTGGCTTTGTGTAACATGTAGCACGTGGTATCGTTGCTTTAACTGCTTGCAAAGATAGGGCTTCTTTTCTATTCTGCCTAATAATTCATTATAAAGTTTGTCGAGAACGATAAAAATACCATGTGTGTGGTATTTATTAATTACCATCTCTGTGGCATTTTTTATGTTTTTATTACTAATAAGCTAAAAATCATATAGATAGAATAGGCTGTTATTTGTTTTTAATACGGTATAAATCATTATATTCACCTATTATAAAGGCTGAAATATGTTTACAAAGAAATGTTTTGTAATGCTATCTTTTGCATGATAAATAGTGATTTTTATCTTCTTTGTAAGTCACTTGTAATCAATAAGTTATAGGTGATTATAATAAAAGGTACTTATTTGGACTCTTAAAGGGCGTTAGTAAGACCTCAAAAGGGCATCTTTTGCAAGTCAAAAGAGCGTTAATTCAAAGCTAAAAGACGGTCTTTATTTTTTGAGGTTGTGAATTATATTTACAAAGGCAAGACTAATACTTGTATTGTGTTAAAAACTCTTTTATCTAAGCAGACTATATCATCTATTTGAAACCCCTGCAAAAACAAAGGTTTCTGGTTCTTTTTACATCCATGTTAGAGCATCAATTAGGTTAAAATTCTCTAAAAATTAACCTCTTTTTATTGGCAATATATGATAAATGTAGTACCTTTGCACCGTTTTCAGGCACTTGACTAAAATAAATATCAATCCACGTAAAGAGTTTACCCACAAATATATAGGAAAACGGATAACAAAAATTTGTTCCGTATTATTGCGCTCAGACGAGCATAAACGTAATTTAGAACAAAGAAGATAACTATTATAAAAAAAGTATGAAAAAGAAGTATTTTTCGCCTGCTATTAATGTGTATAACATTGTAGAGGCAGAGACGATTTTGGCTGGTTCAGGTAAAGAGCCTGGTATTAGTGTAAGTATTGATGGATTCACGCCAGGAGATGTAGAAGAAGTGGATGCAGAACCATCTAACTAATCCGTAACAAACCTAAGAAATTAAACTCAAAGAAATGAAATCAAGAAATTTTAAATTTGCTTTGATGGCTGCCTTCGTAGGCTTAGCATCATTTGTTGTGACTTCTTGTACTGATAATGAAACAGTAAAGGAGACACAGAAAGTAGAGGACGGAATTAGCTTTGCTGTATCTGATATTCAGAACATCAATGAGGCTTCACTTCCTAAGACAAAGGCTCCATCTGTTTATGAAACAACATCTACTCCACTTGAGGGAGATGCACAGGGTTTGGAGTTGGTAGAAACTACAGTTGAAGGTGTTAACCCAGTTTATATTCCAGCGGCTACACGTGCTTTGGTAACAGACATGAGTAACTTTGCGACAATCAATAAGAATTTCGCAATCTTTGCAACTAAGGAAGGTAGCACAGCTGCTAACTATCTCTACAATGAGCAGGTGAAGGTTGATGGTACTATGGTTAATCCTGTAAAGTGGAAGAAGAGCGAGTCTTCAAAGTTGAAGTTCTTTGCTGTTCATCCAGCTAAAGACGGATTAAACCCAATGGTAACAACAACATCTGGTACAAACCCAGTTGTTAATTACTCACCAGAGACTGATGCTAAGAAGCATATTGACGTTTTGGTTGCTAATACAGAAGCATTCAATTATGATGATTATGTAAGCCAGAAGATTCCTATTAGATTCTCACACGCAACAACTGCTGTTTATTTCAAGGTAGGTAATGACCTCTCTTACAACCAGCAGGTACAGAAGATTGAGATTCGCAATGTTCTTGGTAGTGGTACATACGATATCGCTACAAAGACATGGACACCAAGCACAACAAAGAAGAACTTTGCCCTTGAACTTTCTACTCCATTTTCAACAGCAGTAAACCCTGGTGCTATTATGAATGGTGGTGATGGTGTCTTCTTTATGGTTCCTCAGGATATTCCAGCTGATGCAGACGTGAAGATTACTTTCGTGAGTGGTAAGAGCGTCGTTGCAAAGATTGGTGGTAATGGTAAGAAGTGGGTTGCTGGTACAACTAAAACTTACGCTATTTCTAATCCAAAGGATCTTGAAGATAGAAATGCTGTATTGACAGTAGAGGCTGAAAAGCTTGTATATAACTATGATGAGACAAACGTACCATTCAAGGTTACAAGTTATAGCCAGCTAACAGGAAGTGGTAGACCTTCTAAGGCAGAGCCTTGGACAATTACAAAGTATGAGTTCAGTGCTGATGGTACTAATTGGACAGAGGGCAAGCCTTCAATGGTTGCTGCTATGAGTTCTGAGAGTGGTAATGGTGGTACTTCTGCTGAGGCTCGTGTGATGACACTTGCTAATGACTTCCATGACTATAAGGCAGAGCGTGAGGCGGCACTTCAGGCGGCACCTGAGGCGACTGGTACAGTAGACCTTTCTAAGGTGAATGGTCCACAGGAAACAGCTAACTGTTATGTTGTTTCAGCCAGTGGTAAGTATTCATTCCCAATGGTATATGGTAATGCTATAAAGAATGGTACTACTAATGCTTCTTCTTATACTTCAAGTTATCCAGCCAGCGAACATATCTTTAATAAATTCTGGGGTGCTTCAGAGATTAACAGTCCATATATTACAGGTGCTAATGGTGCTAAAGTGTTGTGGACCAGCACTCCTGATATTGTATCTGACGTAACAATAAATGGTAGTAATGTTGAGTTCAAAGTCAACAAGGACAAAATGAAGGAGGCAAGTGTTATTATTGGTGTTACAAACAATACATTGGGAGACTATAATGTTCTTTGGAGCTGGCACATCTGGATTACCTCTAAGGAAGTAATCGATACCAGCAAAGACTACTTTATGCGTGAGCCATTAGGTTTCCGTCATACAAAGTGGCAGGGTACTACTTATGAGAAGGATCGCAAGGTTCGTCTTACATTTACTCAGACACGAACAGGAAAGACAGCACAGGTAGAGTTCACTCAAAAAGCAGCAGCTCTTGTTCGTGAGGGTCAAGCAATGTACTACCAGCAGGGACGTAAGGATCCTCTCTATCCAAGTAATGGTATGTCATTGCAGTCAACAGGTACTGACCCTAATGGTTACAATAGAGGTTTCTTACCATTCTGGGCTGTGAGAATGCCTCTTATTATGGCAAGATTCCGTACATACGATCCAACTAATGGAGCTATTGGACAAGGAAAGGGTAATGGTGACTGGATGTGGATTAACTTCTCTAACCAAGGAGATGGTACTAAGTATTACAGCCACGCAGAACATGCTACCTACTTTAACTTGTGGGATGTGAATAACTGTGTAGGTTATCGTAACCCTAATGCTTTCGTAAAGACTGTATATGACCCAAGTCCTGCAGGATTCCGTGTTCCTCGTTTGGATGAGTTTACCAAGATTAACAATGGTAACAATGGTAAGGCTGCTTTTGTTCCAGCAATGGGTATTCTTAGTGAGAGAGAGTTTAAGGTTAAGGATGCAGAGCATAGCTACTATTGGTCGTCTGAGAAGAAGCTTGGTCCAGGTACACTCTCATCTACTCAGCAGTGGTACGGTTATTATGGTCTTCTTGCAAGAGGTGAGAAGAATGGTAGTACTACAACTTTGGGATTAGTGAGACCAGAGCATCCAAGTTCACCTATGTTTAAAGATATGGCTTCTGGTGCTAATGTAATCTCTATCAAGGAATAAACATAATCTTTAGCAGCAGGCGATAGTCATGACTGCAACTCTTTTAACAACTGCACTCTATTCGTAGAGTGCAGTTGTTCGTTTATGGAACTGTGTTTATACGGGTTTATATGACTAATCGATGTGTTATTTGTTTCTGTGTTCTGCTTTTGTCTTGGTATAAATCTGTTGATGTCACTATAATGATTGGAGGCTTTGTACACGCTTTATCGCTGTGTTCTGAAAGTAAGGAAATACTCTAAAACGAAATTTGCTGTCATTTCTGTCAGTCGCAATTGTTACTTAACTTGTTAGTTTACAGTGCTATAAAGCGAAGTGTTAAAAGTGACAGCAAATGAAAACAAAACTATTCTTGTAAGATTTGTGATAGTTTCTCTCTTGTTTGGAAAATTGTATAAGCTCATTTTTCAGACCAAGCTATCGTTATTATTACATGAGGAGGTCTATCATTTAGAACCTTTGTTTTATAGGCCTTTGTTATCCCCATTATTAGGTATTTACGTAGTAAACGCTTTTTATTCTGTATTTTTTTCATTATCTTTGTTTCTTACGATGTAGACAAGTTGACGAGTTAACGAGTAAACAAGTTGCTTGAGAAGAAGACAAAGGAACTTTGAAAAGTTGACAAGCCAACAAGTAGACGAGTAAACAAGTTGCTTGCAGCAATAAATACAGCATACAGTAGTAATCATAATTATGGATTTTGAATTATGAATTATGAATTATCAAAAGTGAATTCTGAATTATCAAAGCTATGAAGTTATCAGAATTAAAGACGGGAGAAACTGGTGTTATCGTAAAGGTATCGGGACACGGTGGTTTTCGTAAACGAATCATAGAAATGGGATTTATCAAGGGCAAGACCGTTGAGGTATTGCTCAATGCACCTTTGCAGGATCCTGTTAAATATAAGATTATGGGTTATGAGGTTAGTCTTCGTCACAGTGAGGCTGACCAGATTGAGGTGTTGTCGGAGGTTGTGACACGTACTGCTGATAACGGAGAGGAGCGTGAAGACAATAAGATCGAGATGAACTCCTCTGCATACGATATCACAGACAAGGAACTAACGCCAGAGGTATTGTCAGATGCAGTGCGTCGTAAGAGCCGTACAATCAATGTGGCACTTGTTGGTAATCCGAATTGTGGTAAGACATCGCTTTTCAACTTTGCGTCAGGAGCACACGAAAGAGTAGGCAACTATTCGGGAGTGACGGTAGATGCGAAGGTGGGACGTGCTGAGTTTGATGGCTATGTCTTTAACCTTGTTGACCTCCCAGGTACTTATAGTCTTTCTGCCTATAGTCCTGAAGAACTCTATGTGCGTAAGCAGTTGGTTGACAAAACCCCAGATGTAGTTATCAATGTGATTGATTCGTCTAATCTTGAACGCAACCTCTATCTTACAACCCAGTTGATAGATATGCACATACGTATGGTTTGTGCTCTCAATATGTTTGATGAGACAGAACAGCGTGGTGATTATATTGATGCACAAAAGCTTTCTGAACTCTTTGGAGTGGCAATGGTTCCAACGGTATTTACCAATGGTAGAGGTGTGAAGGAACTTTTCCGTCAGATTATCTCCGTTTATGAAGGGAAAGAAGACGAGCCGTCGAAGTTCCGCCATATCCATATCAACCACGGACATGAGATAGAGAATGGTATTAAAGAGATGCAGGAGCATTTGAAGAAATATCCTGAACTCTGCCGTCGTTATTCTACTCGTTATCTTGCCATTAAACTGTTGGAACATGATAAGGACGTAGAACGACTCGTCAATCCACTGGGCGATTCGGTTGAGATATTCAATCATCGTGATACAGCAGCAGCTCGAGTAAAGGAGGAGACTGGCAACGACAGCGAAACTGCTATCATGGATGCTAAGTATGGTTTTATCAATGGTGCGCTGAAGGAAGCAAAGTTCACGACAGGCGATAAGAAAGATACTTATCAGACAACTCACCTTATCGACCGCATACTGACAAATAAGTATTTTGGTTTTCCAATCTTCTTCTTTGTGTTGTTGGTGATGTTTACTGCAACCTTCGTCATTGGTCAATATCCGATGGATTGGATAGAGGCTGGTGTGGGCTGGTTGGGCGAGTTTGTTTCAACAAATATGCCTGATGGGCCAGTAAAAGATATGGTTGTTGATGGTATTATCGGTGGAGTAGGAGCCGTTATCGTATTCCTTCCTCAGATATTGATACTTTATTTCTTTATCTCCTATATGGAGGATTGCGGTTATATGTCACGTGCAGCCTTCATCATGGACCGATTGATGCACAAGATGGGACTACATGGAAAGTCGTTTATCCCACTAATCATGGGCTTCGGTTGTAATGTGCCAGCGGTGATGGCAACACGTACGATTGAGAGTCGGAGAAGTAGGTTAATAACAATGCTGATACTCCCATTAATGAGTTGTTCGGCTCGTCTACCTATCTACGTGATGATTACGGGTTCGTTCTTTGCCTTGAAATATCGTTCGCTTGCCATGCTCTCCTTATATATAATAGGTGTGCTGATGGCAGTGGTGATGAGTCGTCTGTTCTCTGCCTTTGTAGTTAAAGGTGAAGATACACCATTTGTGATGGAGCTACCACCTTACCGCTTCCCAACGTGGAAGGCTATTGGTCGCCATACGTGGGAGAAAGGTAAACAGTATCTGAAGAAGATGGGAGGTATTATCCTCGTTGCATCTATTATCGTATGGGCTTTAGGCTATTTCCCACTCCCAGATAATCCAAATATGGATAATCAAGCACGACAGGAACAAAGCTATATCGGACGAATCGGTAAAGCCGTTGAGCCAGTGTTCCGTCCACAGGGTTTCAATTGGAAATTGGATGTTGGCTTGTTGTCTGGTATGGGTGCAAAAGAGATTGTTGCATCAACAATGGGCGTACTCTATTCTAATGATGGTAGCTTCTCTGACGACAATGGTTATAGTAGTGAGACAGGCAAATACTCAAAGCTACATAATCTGATTACAAAGGATGTAGCAACTATGCATCACATCAGCTACGAGGAAGCAGAGCCTATTGCAACGCTGACAGCCTTCTCGTTCCTTCTCTTTGTACTGCTTTACTTCCCTTGTGTCGCTACGATAGCTGCCATTAAGGGCGAGACTGGCAGCTGGGGGTGGGCACTCTTTGCCGCAGGTTACACAACGGCATTAGCTTGGATAGTCAGTGCAGTGGTCTTCCAAGTGGGCTTGCTGTTTATTTGATTGGGTTTGTTGTTCATTTTATAAGGAGATAAGGGGGGAGTGTGTCTCCTTCTTCCAAACCCTTCCCTGAAGGGAGGGAAGTAAATAGCGCGATATCTCTAAGACAAACTCTAAAGGGAAAGTAAAAGGGTAACAGAGTAAAATATAACTCTGCTACTCTTTTATTTTTTTGTGCTCTATATCAAGTCTGCTTTTTACTTCTGTTATCTAACAATCCTTCTTTGAAAGGAATATCTTGTTCACTGATAATTTAACCCAAATATCTAAGTTTGCAATTCATATTGCATACTTAGATATTTGGGTTAAATTAACTAAGAACAAATCAGAGCCACTCCGCCTCTTTGAGGGGGGGATTGTTAATGGATATATAGTTAATAAGTAGTTTACTTAGACGTGAACCTATTGTTTATGGTAATCAGTTTTAGCATACTCTGATAATCATAATCAGTTGTAACGTGCTGTGCGAGCTTATTCGAATATTATAGAAAGTATTTTTATGAAGGATGGTGGACGTGTAAACAATATTATTAATAAACTTTGCGTTAATGTTTTATCAATTATTGTAGAGTGTAGATATATGCTACCTAACATATTAAGGGTATGAAAATTAATATAGTAAAAGAAGACCGACGTGTGAAAGCTGCACATGAGGAGTTCTTAAAGCAGAACCCTTTTTTTGAACAGGAGGAGGAAGAGAAGAAAAAAGATTCTGACTTGAAAGGTTGTTTTATTATTATTTTGTCCTTATGTATCTGTATGTTATATTCTACCTCTGTCTGGATTTTCGACTGGCATGAAGGAATTTTGGCACTGATAGATATAATTTTACTCAATGGGTGGTTTATTATACTCTTTCTTGCTGCATTTTTGTCTGTACTTATTAAACGTGAGAAACAACTTATTGGTATGATTGTTCTTTTAGGTTATGGGGTGTTTGTCTTCATATTTTCTTTCCCAAACTTCTACAATGCTTCTTTCGATCTCATTACAGGAGAAACACAAATAACTGAAGGTACATTTATAATGTGTCAAGGACGTCGGAGTTATGGAACTTATCATATTGTATTTGATGGTAAACATGACATGATAAGCAGCGATCGCCTTCAAATTAATGATGCAACTCATGACATGCTTTTAAATGCACATATTATTCGGGTCAAGCACTGGATGCGCTCGGGGGTTATTCAATCTGTTGAAATTATATCTAAGAAAACTTCATCTGATTGTATATAGAATAAATAGTTTACAAACCTCGCTTTGTATGTAGATGAGTTATTCATAGAAAACGGAAAACTTGTTAATGGGTAGACAATATATTTATTTGTTTTTCTACATTATATCTTGTAGCTTGCTTGGGGATTTACCACCTATAAAGATGTTGTCAGGTGTAAAGTTATAAAAGAAAATCGTCCTTTTATTATTTTCTTTATACCTCCTGTTCTCTCCTTTTATAATAAGGTGGTAAATCTATTTTATTTTTAAGTGAGCTTATAACTTGTTTATTTTTCTTGTTGCAAACTTAGAGTTTATTTTGTATTTTCAAGAGTAAAAAGGAAAACCAAATATTTTGTAATTTTGTCTTTTTATTTTCTATTTATCTTGTCTTTTTCTGTTCTTATGTCATTCTGTCTCTTTTTGTGCATTTTGTCTTTCATAATAGTAAATGACTTGTTTATTTGTAAACATGTTTACTTATCAATCAAACACGTTAACTTGTCAACTGAACACTCTTTTATTTATAATTATAAGTGTTTTATGTACTCTTTTGTTGAGTTTAGTAAGTATTTAATTAAATTTTAGTAGAGAATGTAATTTTACCCGAAAAATGCTTGCGATTTTTATAAATAATATATATATTTGCATCCCATGGAAGTAATAATCTTTGTATGTTGTGAAAAAGCAGCAATACATTTAAGTTTATGACCTATCTCTAATAAAAAGTTTCATTGGGAAACAAAAACGTAAAGTTTAGCGAAACAGTTACACAATAATATTTTAATAATCAAAAGAGATCT
>ERZ773027.1120-NODE-1120-length-15058-cov-6.181230_pt1 | contig 15058 bp, 9 predicted proteins | sample MGYA00511032_ERZ773027 | MGnify/ENA primary metagenome ERZ773027 (study PRJEB29015, sample SAMEA2738138) | human oral metagenome | biome: human oral; feature: human-associated habitat; material: saliva | place: China | collected 2190 ... | reverse complement strand
ATATCGAGTAACTCTATTTTAATAATTTGGTAACAAATGTTATTAATATCACATAATATATCTATTTTAAAAGTAAATAGTAGAATATATCAAAAACATTATTACACATTAATTGATGGTAATGCTTGAATTAATGTGTAACATATTGTATAATTAAAAATATAATACAAGAAGGAGGAACAATGAAACTTACTGAGAGACATAAAGCTATAATTGAAATAGTAAAGAATTTTGAACCGATAACAAGTGATGAAATTGCAGAAAAGCTTTCTTTGGGGAAATCTACTTTAAGAAATGACCTTGCGGTCTTAGGAATGTTAGAGATTTTGGAAGCAAAACCTAATGTTGGATATTACTATAATTATAACTTTTCACCAGGAGAACAACGCGAAGAAATAAAAAGTAAATTAGTTAAAGATGTAATGGGGATAGCGATAACGGCTAAGAGTACAGCAAACTATTCTGAGGTATTATCGAAATTATTTATTTATGATGTAGGGACTATTTTTATTGTAGATGAGAATAATCACCTTGCTGGTGTAACATCTAGAAAGGATATGCTGAAATTATCTAGAAATGCTGATGGACAAAATCTTCCTATAGTGTTAGCGATGACTCGTGTGCCCAACGTTATATACATATATGAAGATGAGTTAGTTACTGATGCATTAAGAAAATTAATTTTACATGAGATTGATTGCTTACCTGTTGTAAGGGATGAAAAAGATGGTAAGGTAATCGTCGGGAAAATATCGAAAACTACATTAATTAAGTTATTATTGGAAATACTGGAGGGATAATATGTTAACTGTACATATAATTTCAGATTCAATAGGAAACACTGCAAAGGATGTGGTTGATGCAGCACTTGTGCAGTTTTCTTATGAGAATAAAAAGTATAAAGTACTTAAAAACTCTAATGTTTGTACAAAAGAAAAAATAGATTGTATTATATCCAATATAAATGAGGGAGATGTAATTGTTCAAACATTAGTTGATGGTGCTTTAGCAAGCTATGTAAAAGAAAAAGGATTAGAAAAAAATATAAAAGTTATAGATCTATTAAGTGAAATGCTTAGTACTTTCGAAGAAAAATTAGGAGTAAAAGCTGAAGGGAATCCTGGGTTAAATAGAAAGATGGGAGAGGAGTATTTCAAGAGAATAGATGCTTTAGAATTTGCTGTGAAGTATGATGATGGAAAAGATATAAACGGTCTAAAAGAAGCAGATGTTATAATTTTAGGTGTATCGAGAACTTCTAAAACGCCATTAAGCCTTTATTTAGCAAATAGAAATATTAAAGTTATGAATGTTCCTATTATTCAAGATTTGATACTTCCAGAACAGCTATATGAAGTAAAAAGAAAAGTAATTGGTTTAACAAATTCAGTAGAACAACTTAATAAGTTAAGGGAAGAGAGATTGAAGACTCTAGGAGTATCAGGGGATTCGGATTATACTGATGAAATCCAAATTTTTGAAGAGTTAGAATATGCTCTAGAGATTATGGGAAAACTTGGATGTCCGATAATAGACGTTCAAAATAAAGCTGTTGAGGAGACAGCTGAATTAATAATTGGGATTATGAGAGAAAGAGGCCTAAAGGTTTAAACAAAAAAATAATTATATAAAACAATAATTTGTTTATGGGGGAATTTTACAATGTCAAAAAAATATGTTTATAATTTCAGTGAAGGAAATAAAGATATGAAATCTTTATTAGGGGGAAAAGGAGCAAACCTTGCGGAGATGAAAGGTTTAGGGATTAGTGTTCCTCCTGGTTTTACTATTACTACAGAAAGTTGTAATAGTTATTATGAAAATGGGGAAAGAATTAAACCTGAGATTTTAAAACAGATTAACGAACAACTTGAAATTTTAGAAGAAAATATTGGGAAAAAATTAGGAAGTATAGATAATCCTTTATTAGTGTCTGTTCGTAGTGGTGCAGTATTTTCTATGCCAGGAATGATGGATACTATTTTAAATCTTGGATTAAATGATGAAACTACTATAGCATTGGCTAAGAAAAATAATAACTATCGTTTTGCTTATGATAGTTATAGAAGATTTATTCAAATGTTCTCAGATGTTGTTATGGATGTAGAAAAATATAAATTTGAGGAAGTTTTAACTAGAGTTAAAAATGCTAATGGCTACGAGCAAGATAGTGAATTAAATGAGAAAGATTTATTCAATATTGTTGAAGAGTTTAAGGCAATTTATAAAAAAGAAGTAGGTCGAGAGTTTCCTATGAGTGTAAAAGAGCAGCTTATGCTAGCTATTGAAGCTGTTTTTAAATCATGGAATAATAATCGTGCCAAAGTATATAGAAGACTACACAATATTAGTGATAAACTTGGTACTGCTGTAAATATTCAAGCTATGGTGTTTGGTAATATGGGAGATAATTGTGGTACTGGAGTTTCATTTAGTAGAAACCCTGTTACTGGAGAGGATGAACTTTTTGGTGAATATCTAATTAATGCACAAGGGGAAGATGTTGTAGCAGGTATAAGAACTCCTAAAAATATTAGTATCCTAAAAGATGATATGCCACACTTATATAAAGAATTTGTTGAAATTTCTAAAAAATTAGAACAACACTATAAAGACATGCAAGATATTGAGTTTACTATTGAAGATGGAAGATTGTATATTCTTCAAACAAGAAACGCAAAAAGAACACCAAATGCAGTAGTTGAAGTTGCGGTATCATTAGCAGAAGAAGGTGTAATTTCTAAAGAAGAGGCTATTCTAAGAGTGGGAACAGAGGAAATTAATAAACTTCTTCATGCTACATTTGAGGAAAAATCATTAAAAGAAGCTAAACAATTAACTCAAGGGTTAGCGGCATCACCTGGAGCAGCAGTTGGTGGTATTTATTTCACAGCACAAGAGGCTGTAGAAGCGGCGAAAACAAAACCTGTTATTTTAGTAAGAGAAGAAACTTCTCCAGAAGATATTGAAGGTATGATTAGCTCAGAGGCTATTGTAACTTTACGTGGAGGTATGACATCACATGCAGCTGTAGTAGCAAGAGGAATGGGGAAATGTTGTGTCTGTGGTTGCCAAAACATGATTATAAATTATGCTGAAAAAACGTTAAAAATTGCTGGAGTAACATTACATGAAGGTGATATAATCTCAGTCGATGGAAGCAGTGGAAAAGTATATCTAGGTGAAGTAGATAAAGTTGATGCCAAATTTAGCAATAGATTCAATAAACTTTTAGGATGGACTGATGGAATTAGAGAACTTAAAGTACTAGCAAATGCAGATAATGAAACTGATGCTAAAGTTGCTTTTGAGTTTGGAGCAGAAGGAATAGGATTATGTAGAACAGAGCATATGTTCTTTGAAGAAGATAGAATTAGTCTAGTTAGAAAAATGATTTTAGCAAGTGATACTAATGAGAGAGTTAGATTCTTAGATAGATTACAACCAATTCAAAGTGAAGATTTCTACAAGATTTTTAAAGAAGCTCAAGGTAAATCTGTTAATATAAGATTATTGGATCCACCGCTTCATGAATTCTTACCAAAAGATAAAAATACTGTTAAGCTTATTGCTGAGGAAATAGGTATAAGTGTTAATCAATTGGAAGCGAAAATAGCTAGCATTGCAGAATTCAATCCTATGATGGGACATCGTGGTTGTCGACTAGGTATTACATATCCAGAAATTTACTTAATGCAGGCGAAAGCTATTAGTTCAGCAGCGATTAGAGCTCGTAAAGAAGGTATTGAAGTAAATGTTGAAATTATGATTCCTTTAGTAGGATTAGAAAAAGAGCTAGCAGTGTTACGAGAACAAATCGTTGAACTTGTGGAAAAAGAAATTCAATTGTACAATGCAGATTTCAAATACAAAGTAGGAACGATGATTGAAATTCCGCGAGCTTGTCTAATTGCTGATAAGATTGCAGAACATGCAGATTTCTTCAGTTTCGGTACTAATGACTTAACTCAATTAACATTTGGTTACTCTAGAGATGATGCTGAAAAATTCATTGATATTTATAAGAAAAAAAATATCCTAGAGTCAGATCCATTTGTTCATCTTGATGATAGTGGAGTACTAGAACTTATGAAACTTGCAGTTGAAAAAGCCAAAACTACTAAGCCAGGCATTAAGCTTGGAATTTGTGGAGAACATGGTGGAGATGAAAGATCAATATTACTATGCTCTAAAATAGGATTAGGATATGTATCATGCTCGCCATATAGGGTAATTATTGCCAGAATTGCGGCAGCTAAAGCAGCTATAAAAAATGTTGAAGCAGTAGTAAATAAATAATATAAAAAAAAGAAGTTATCAAAATGAGATAGCTTCTTTTTTTATATAATAAAATGAGTGTTTAGAGTATAGTAGTAAATTATTTAAATTTGATATTAATTAATAAGCTTATAATTGAAAGAGCTTGGCTTATGTTACAATATTGTTAAATAATAGTTAATATATGCAAAGTAAATTGATTTTTTTTTCAATATACATTAAAATTAATGTAGTATATTGTGACATTTTATTATGAAAAATTAATATGAATAAAGTGAAAGTTTAAATATATATAAAGAGAGGATATACTATGGCAGAAAATAATAACAATCGGTTATCGAGAAGAGATAGACACTCTCAAGAAAGAAAGAGTGTTATGCCAGGTGGATATATATCTAGAGGAAATACTAATCCAATGAATAATGGTCAACAAAGAAGACCGTTAACAAATGAAGAAATAATGAGAAGTGGTGGACAAGGGCAAAGTCGTCCTATTCAACCACAAAGGCCTCAAGGTACAAATCAAAGACATGGTGTACCACCAGTGCAACCAAGAAATCCTCAGCAATCAGCTAGAGGTAATAGAGCAGGAGGTCCAGGGGGGCCGAGAAGACCGATAGGTCCAAATAGAATAAGTAATCCAAATTCTAAAAAGAATAATAAGGCATTATGGATGAAGATTATTAGATATGGTTTATATGTAGCGAGTGTTGCTATTATATCAATTTTCTTATTGTGTGTGTTCTGGATATACCAAGCACCGGCATTTGATTCTAAGATATTAGATAACAATTCGAGAACAATTGTTTATGATATAAATAACAATGAGGTGGCAAAATTAGGTAACCAAATTGGTGAGAACTTAGAAACTGCGGATATACCACAAAAAATGCAAGATGCTATCTTGGCAACAGAGGACAATAGATTCTTTGAACATGGTGCAGTAGACTTTAGACGTTTAGTAGGAGCTGTTGTGTCAAACTTAACTAGTGGTTTTGGATCACAAGGGGCATCAACTATTTCTCAACAGTTAATTAAGAGAACATTCCTTGATGATAATAAGAGTGTAAAACGTAAAGTTCAAGAAGCATATCTTGCTTATAAACTTGAACAAAACTACGACAAAGAATCAATATTTACAATGTATGTAAATAGAATATATTATTCTGATGGTGTGTATGGTCTAAAAACAGCAGCTAAATATTATTATGGAAAAGAATTAAACCAACTTACTCTTCCACAAATGGCTCTTTTAGCAGGAATGCCACAGCACCCTAATACATATAATCCTTATGATAATCCAGAAGCGGCTAAAGCGCGTCGTGATACGGTACTTTACTTAATGCAATATCATGGTAAAATATCAGAAGCAGATTCACAAGCTGCACAAAAAACTGATGTTTTATCAGGAATTATACAGCGTGATGAAAGTGAACGTGTATTATTATCAAGTGAGTTTGATTCAAAATATACTTCTTACATGAACCAAATTGTTAATGAATTGAAAAATAGTAAAGAATACAAGGACTATGAAGGTGATGTCTTAAACTTAGGACTGAAAATTTATACAAACTTTGATTCTAAGATTCAAGATACATTAACAGAAAGTGTTAATGCAAACTATGCTGGAATAAAACAAGCAAGTAATGTAGCGATGGTTGTTTTAAATAATGAAAATAGTGGTATTGCAGCATTATATGGTGGTAAAAAACAAACATTCCACGGCTTCAATATTGCTACCCAAGCTAAACTGCAACCTGGTTCATCAATTAAACCAATACTTCCATATGGACCTGCAATTGAGTACTTAAACTGGGGATCTGACCATACTGTTAATGATACTAAGATACAAGGTTCAGAAATCCAAAACTGGGATAGACAATACCATGGAAATATAACTATTAATAATGCATTGGTATGGTCGAATAATATAGCTGCTATTAAGACTTATCAAGAAGTAGGATTCAATAGAGTAAAACAATACGCAGCTAATGTTGGAATGAATATTACAGATGATTCAATTACAACTCCAATTGGAGGAAGTAGTGACGGTTTCTCACCATTACAAATGGCAGGAGCATATGTTCCATTTAGTAACGGTGGATATTATGCAACACCTAAAGCAATTAAGAAAGTATATGATAGTGAAGGAACTGAAGTGAAAAGTTTCAGTACTGATGATAGAAAACGAGTTATTAAAGATTCTACAGCATATATCATGACATCTATGTTAAGAAATGTAGTTAATGGGACTGCTGCAAATGCACGAATTAGTGGAGCGGATATGGCAGTTAAAACTGGTACTACTACTTTTGGTGAAGGTGAAGCTCAGAAATTCGGTTTCGATATAGATAACTATTCGAAAGATTCATGGACGATAGGTTATACAAGTAACTATACAATGGCTGTGTGGCAAGGATTTGATGCAATAGATGGTCCTACGAAGTATATGACTCAAGATGATACTCAGAAGACACAAGCATTGTATCGAATAAATATGCAGAATATTGTTAGAATACATCCGCCAAAAGGATTCTCTGTTCCAGGAAACGTTGGATCTATAAATGGTGGGGTTAAAGTTATTTCTGATAGTGAACGTCGTCAAATAGAAGAACAAAATAAACGTGAACAAGAAGAAAGAAGTCGTGACAATAATAACAATAATAATAACAATAATCGTAATAATAACTCTGATGATGACAATTCAAATAATAACCAAAATGATGCGTCAAATGACAATAACAATAATCAATCATCAAGAGGAAACAATAATAACGCTACTGTTACAACTCCAGGTGGAAGAAACAATAATGGAGTAAATAATGGTGTTAATAACAATACAAATAGAAATACGAGATAATTAGAATTTAAACTACTGTAAGATGAATTTCTTGCAGTAGTTTTCTTTTTAATTGTAGTTTTAAAATACTACACAAAAAATTAGAAATGGTGTACAATATAGAAATGGAGCAGTTTATTTATTCTTTGTTAAACTGAAAAAATCATTCCATAAAACTTATATTATTATAAAGATGGATGTGAAGCTATGAAGAAAAAATTAGTTATAATTACAGGAATAAGTGGAGCAGGGAAAAATACAGCATTACAAGTCTTTGAAAACCAAGGGTATTTTTGTACAGATAATTTACCGGGATTAGTTGTTGAAGATTTCTTAAGAATAATAGAAGAAAAAGATATTGATAAAACAGCGATAAGTATTGATATAAGAAGTAAACACATTTTTGTTGATTTAAAGGAATTATTAAAAAGACTACAACAAAGTGAGTACTTTGATGTTAAAATCTTATTTTTAGATAGTGATGATCAAGTATTGGTCAATAGATATAAAGAAACTAGAAAAAATCATCCTTTATCTACTGAGTTTAGCTTACTTGAAGGTATTGCTCAAGAGAGAAAAGATATGAATGATATCAAAGGGATTGCAAATTATATTTATGATACTACAAATACTTCTGTAAAAGATTTGAAGAAAAAAATATTGGAAGACTTCGGAATTGAGAAAAAAGATAGTTATCATATTACAATCTCAAGTTTTGGTTACAAATATGGGGTTCCTATTGACGCAGATAATATTGTCGATGTTCGTTTCTTGAGAAATCCGTTTTATATAAATGAATTACGAGAAAAAACTGGTCAAGATAGTGAAGTATATGATTATGTTTTTGAGGATGAAGTTACTCAGGAATTTTATGATAAGTATTTAGAACTTATGACGTTTATGATAGATAAGTATCAATATGAAGGTCGTGATAAGGTTGCTATAGCAGTTGGATGTACAGGTGGTAAACATCGTTCTGTTAGCGTAGCAAGAAGATTACATGAAGATATTTCAAAATTAGGATATAGGGTGTATTTAGAACATCGTGATATCAATAAGGGTAGGTAGAAAAATGAGTACTAAAATAAAAGTAGTTACTATTGGTGGAGGAACTGGATTATCAGTTCTTTTGAGGGGGTTAAAAAAGTACCCTCTTGAGATAACTGCTGTAGTAACGGTAGCAGATGATGGAGGAAGTTCTGGAAAAATAAGAAGTGATATGAATATTCCTTCTCCAGGTGATATAAGAAATGTTATCGCAGCATTATCAGATGTTGAACCATATTTAGAAAAAATGTTCCAGTATCGATTTGATAGCGGTGAAGTAAAGGGGCATCCAGTTGGTAATTTAATGATAGCTGCTATGACGGATATTCATGGAGATTTTTCTACAGCGATAAAAGTTATGAGTAGAATTTTAAATGTACGTGGAACTGTATTGCCGACTACTAATGATATAGCGACATTAAATGCAGTATTATCAGATGGAGAGATTATTCGTGGAGAATCTTCAATTACAAAAGCAGGTGGAGTAATAGATCATGTTTATATTACTCCTTCGAGAGTTAAACCTAATGAAGATGTACTTAAAGCAATAGAAGAAGCAGATTATATTATTATGGGACCTGGAAGTCTATATACTTCTATAATTCCTAATTTAGTAATCTCTAATGTGTCGGAAAAGATTAGAGAAAGTAAAGCTAAGAAGATATATGTTTGTAATGTCATGACTCAACATGGTGAAACAGATAATTATTCAGTTTGTGATCATATCGTTGCGATTAATAAACATGTTGAAGAGAACATCTTTGACTTAGTAATTGCTAATTCGCGTGAATTTGATGATAGTATTTTATCGAAATATCACAAAGAAAAACAAGAACCGGTCAAAATCGATCATAAAAAAATTGAAGCATTGGGGATAAAATTAATAAAAAATAATGACGTTGGAATCGTTGATAATAATACGATTAGGCACAATGCAGATAAAGTTTCTGAATTAATTTACGATTATATTATAGACGATAAGCCAACAATGATTTATAATAAAAGGTGAGAAAACAAATAAGGAGAACAAAAATGCACTTAAAATTTGATTATTCGAAAGCACTAAACTTCTTTAACGAACAAGAAGTGAAAAATATGGAAGGTTATGTGAAAGTTGCTCATGATCAATTACACAATAAAACTGGAATTGGTAGTGACTTCTTAGGATGGGTTGATTTACCAACTAACTACGATAAAGAAGAATTTGCTAGAATTAAAGAAGCTAGTAAAAAAATTCAAGGTAATTCTGAAGTACTTGTTGTTATCGGAATTGGTGGATCTTATTTAGGAGCTCGTGCTGCAATTGAAATGCTTAACGATAGTTTCTATAACTTCTATGAAAAGGATAGAAAAACTCCTCAAATCTTCTTCGTAGGTCACACTATTTCTTCAAGTTACACTCAAGAATTAGTTAATTACTTAAAAACTACAGGAAAAGATTTCTCTGTAAATGTAATTTCTAAATCTGGTACAACTACTGAGCCTGCGATTGCATTCCGTATCTTCAAAGAATTACTTGAAGAAAAATATGGAAAAGAAGGAGCAAAAGAAAGAATTTTTGCTACTACTGATAAAGCTCGTGGAGCATTAAAATCATTGGCTGATGATGAAGGATATGAAACATTTGTAGTACCTGATGATATCGGTGGACGTTTCACAGTTCTTACTGCAGTAGGATTACTTCCAATTGCTGTAAGTGGAATTGATATTGATAAAATGATGGCTGGAGCTAAATTAGCTCAAGATGAACTTTCTTCACCAGATTTAAGTACTAACATTGCTTACCAATATGCTGTAATGCGTAACGTACTTCAACAAAAAGGTAAATTAATCGAAATTCTTGTTTCTTATGAACCATCAATGGTTTACTTCAACGAATGGTGGAAACAACTTTACGGTGAGTCTGAAGGTAAAGATGGAAAAGCATTATACCCATCAAGTGTTTGCTTCTCAACTGATCTTCACTCTATGGGACAATATGTTCAAGAAGGACGTCGTATTCTAATTGAAACTATCTTAAAAGTTAAATCTCCAAATAAAGATATTGAACTTAAAGAAGCTGAAAATAACTTAGATGGACTTAACTATCTAGCTGGAAAAACTATGGACTTTGTAAATACTAAAGCATTTGAAGGAACTCTTCTTGCTCACACTGATGGAGGAGTACCTAACTTTGTAGTAGAACTTCCAGATATGAGTGAATTTACATTCGGATACTTAGTATACTTCTTCGAAAAAGCTGTAGGTATTTCTGGATACATGCAAGGTCTAAATCCATTTGACCAACCAGGAGTAGAAGCGTATAAGAAAAATATGTTTGCTCTTCTTGGAAAACCAGGATTTGAAGACTTAAAAGCAGAATTAGAAGAAAGATTAAAATAATCTAGAATAAAATAAAAGCTGATAGAGGAATAATGTTCCTTTATCAGTTTTTTGAATATATGATTGGATACTATATCTCATAAAATTTATATTTTTCTTTTTCCTGTTTTAAGTGTAGCTTGCGACACCTCCATATCTTTTGTTATCTCAAAAGGATATTCCGGTTAGAAAATGAGCCTGTAGTCTCATTTTCTCGCAGTGAAACACAAAAGTGTTTCACTTCAGCTACTACAAAACAGTAAGAAAAATATAAATTTGATTAATAAATGAATTGACTAATTTTTCACTAGTATTATTAATTTTACTCAAATATTTTGTAATGGTGAAAATGGAACTTGAAAAGTCCCATCGGTGAAATTAAGATTTTAAGCTTAATTTCAAGGAGGAATATCCACTTTGATTGTCTAAATGACAATTAAAGTTAGATGGAACCGTCCGTCACCATACTTAAAATATTTGAATAGTAAAATTTTTTTTTTAAAAAGAACGACTCTATAAATTAGATTTTAATAAAATCGTAATTTACGAGTCGTTTTTATCTTTTTGCCATTGTTACAAATGTGAACTTATCTGGTCTGTATGTCAGGATTCCGTATTGTAGTATATTCCCATTTGATAAATAGGTAATACTTTCAACAACAGCGACCATATTATACTCTCCTAAGTCCATATGTTGTTTTTCTTCTTCAGTGGCGTATCTAAATGAGATCTCACGTCTTGAGTGTGTGATGTTTAATCCTAATTCCTTTTCTAGATATTTATAAATAGAAGATTCAGCTATTTCTTTATTAATAAATGGAACAAGCTTACGATCAAAATAAGACACCTCGTATTCTAGACGTTCACCGTTTATTAATCTACTACGACTAACTCTGTAAAAATCATTGTCTTCATCTGATCCGAAAATATCCATAATCTTTTTATCGCCTTGAATGATATAAAGGGATTCTAAAGAGGTTTTGATTTCATATTTTCCATCAATATTTAATTCAGAAGAAGTTTTAATATTTCCTAGATAGTTATTTTTAATCCTACCATGCCCAAGAATTAAAGAGTTCTTACCTTTGATTTTTTGAATGTAACCATTAATTTCTAATAGAGACAGGGCTTTTCTTATTGTATCTTTAGAATAGCCGTATTCCTTAACTAGCTCATTTTCACTCGGTAATTCAGTATTACGTTTATATACTCGAGTGTCAATTTTTTCTTTTAAGTCTCTGTAGACTTGTTTGTATTTACTCATTTACTATTAACCTCTCAAAGTTTATCTATATTATTATAAATGTACTGAGGTTAAAAATCAAGAAATATGTAAAAGTTTCACAGTGTTTTCAACATTTACGTATAGGTTACATAATGAGATAAAAAGAATTACATAAATGTGTTGACAAAATGAAAGTGTTTTATTATAATAATAAATGTTAAGTTATAAGAACTTATTTTGTAAATACAAGTTAAAAAATAACGGAGGAAACTAATAATGTCAAAACGTTCAAGTGGTGTTTTAATGCATATTACATCATTACCAGGTCAATTTGGAATAGGAACATTTGGTAAAAGTGCTTATGAATTTGTAGACTTCTTAGAAGAAACAAAACAAACATATTGGCAAATTTTACCACTTACAACTACTAGTTATGGTGATTCACCATACCAAAGTTTCTCGGCAGTGGCAGGGAACTTAAATTTAATTGATTTTTCATTATTAAAAGAAGATGGATTACTTGAAGAAAGTGATTATGTAAAAGTTAACTTTGGAGAAAATCCTGAAAAAGTTGATTATGCATTATTATTTGAAGCAAGAAGACCAATTTTAGAAAAAGCAGTCGCTAACACTAGTAAAAATAGTGAAGTATTAGCTGAAATTGAAAAATTTGAAGCTGAGAATTCAAGTTGGTTAGCTGATTATGCTGAATATATGGCTATAAAAGAAAGTTTTGGATATAAGAGCTTTATTCACTGGGATGAAGATATTAAAAAAGGTGAAGAAACAGCACGTGAAAAATATCGTACAGAACTTCAAGATAGCATAAGATACTATACAGTTACACAATATTTCTTCTTTAAACAATGGTTAGCATTAAAAGAATATGCTAATGAAAAAGGAATTAAAATTATTGGAGACATGCCAATTTATGTAAGTGCTGATAGTGTTGAAATGTGGACTATGCCGGAACTATTTAAAGTTGATGCAAACAATGAACCACTTTATGTAGCTGGTTGTCCTGCAGATGACTTCAGTCCTACTGGACAACTTTGGGGTAATCCAATCTATGATTGGGAAAAACACAAAGAACAAGGATTTTCATGGTGGATTTACCGAGTACAAGAAAGTTTCAAAATCTATGATGTACTTCGTATAGATCACTTCAAAGGATTCTCTGATTTCTGGCAAATTGATAAAGATGCTGAAAATGCAGTAAATGGTACTTGGGAAGCTGGTCCAGGAATTGAATTATTCCAAAAAATCAAAGAACAGTTAGGTGATTTACCAATCGTTGCAGAAAATCTAGGATTTATCGATGCTAAAGCAGAAAAATTATTAGATGATTCTGGATATCCAGGAATGAAGATTCTTCAATTTGCTTTCCCTGGAGAAGATAATCTAGATCGCCCACATCATTATACACAAAACAGTGTTGCTTACACAGGAACACACGATAATGATGTAGTTAATGGATGGTATGAAAAACTAAGCGAATCAGAAAAAGAACTAGTTTCTGAATACTTGAACCGTCGTGATGATGAAACAATCACTGAAGCAATGATTAGAGGCATCTACTCGTCAGTAAGTGATTATGCAATCGTAACAATGCAAGATTTATTAGACAAAGATGCAACAAGCAGAATGAACGTTCCATCAACAGTTGGAGGAAACTGGGAATGGAGAATGCTTGCAGAAGATCTAACAGAAGAGAGAAAAGAATTTTTAAGAAACATTACAGTAAGATATTCAAGAGAGAGGGTATAAAATGTCATTTAGTAAATATGTATTAGATAATACAAATAAAGAACTAAGTACTTTAGAGAACAAAGAAATATATATACAACTATTAAATTATGTAAAAGAACAAGCTGATAAAAAAGCTTTAAACTCTGATAAAAAGAAAGTTTACTACATTTCAGCAGAATTTTTAATTGGTAAACTTTTATCAAACAACCTAATTAACTTAGGGATTTATGAAGAAATTGAAAAAGAATTAAATGCAGCTAACAAACGTCTTAGCGATGTTGAAGAAGCAGAATTAGAACCATCACTAGGTAACGGTGGTCTTGGGCGTTTAGCATCTTGCTTCATCGATTCTATCTCATCATTAGGAATCAATGGTGATGGAGTTGGATTAAACTACCACTGTGGATTATTCAGACAAGTATTCGTTAAAAATGAACAACACGCAGAGCCAAACTTCTGGATTGAAGATTCTTCATGGCTAAGAGATACTGATGTTAAATACACAGTACCATTCAAAAACTTCAACCTAACTTCAACTCTAAAAAGAATTGACGTATTAGGATACAAAAAAGATACTAAAAACTACCTCAACTTATTCGATATTGAATCAGTAGATAGCAGTATCATTGAAAATGGTATTAGTTTCGATAAAACTGAAATTGAGAAAAACTTAACATTATTCTTATATCCAGATGATAGTGATAAAAATGGTGAATTACTACGTATTTACCAACAATACTTCATGGTATCAAATGCAGCTCAACTAATTTTAGATGAAGCAATTGCTAAAGGAAGTAATGTTCACGATCTATATGAATATGCATATGTTCAAATTAACGATACTCACCCAAGTATGGTAATTCCTGAATTAATTCGTTTACTAACTGAAAAACATGGAATTGAATTTGAAGAAGCATACACAATCGTTCAAAAAATGACTGGTTACACAAACCACACTATCTTAGCTGAGGCTTTAGAAAAATGGCCATTAGAATACTTAGAAGAAGTGGTGCCACACTTAGTAACAATCATCAAACAATTAGATGCAGTTATTAGAGAAAAATATGAAGGTGAAGATATTCAAATCATCGATAAAGATGATAGAGTGCACATGGCAAACATGGATATTCACTTCTCTAACAGTGTAAACGGGGTTGCGTACCTACACACTGAAATTCTTAAAAACTCTGAATTAAAACACTTCTATGAATTATATCCAGAGAAATTCAACAATAAAACTAACGGTATTACATTCAGACGTTGGTTAGAGTTCTCTAACAGACCATTAGCAGCATACTTAAAAGATATAATAGGTGATGAGTACCTAACAGATGCAACTAAATTAGAAAAACTATTAGCGTTTGTAGATAGTAAAGAAGTAGCAGCTAAATTAGAAGAAATTAAACACGAGAATAAACTAGTTCTTAAAGAATACTTAAAAGAAACTCAAGGTATTGAACTAGATGAAAACAGTATTATTGATACGCAAATTAAGAGATTCCATGAATATAAACGTCAACAAATGAACGCTTTATATGTAATCAAAAAATACTTAGATA
>ERZ773027.1119-NODE-1119-length-15062-cov-9.125941_pt1 | contig 15062 bp, 12 predicted proteins | sample MGYA00511032_ERZ773027 | MGnify/ENA primary metagenome ERZ773027 (study PRJEB29015, sample SAMEA2738138) | human oral metagenome | biome: human oral; feature: human-associated habitat; material: saliva | place: China | collected 2190 ... | reverse complement strand
CAATCTTTGGTAAAAAAGTAGGGGAAGCTGTAACTAGCGGTCAAGCTGATCTTGGGGTATGTATCTGTGGTACTGGTGTTGGTATCAACAACGCTGTCAATAAAGTTCCAGGCGTTCGTTCTGCTTTGGTTCGTGATATGACAACAGCTCTTTATGCTAAAGAACAGTTGAATGCCAACGTTATTGGTTTTGGTGGTAAGATTACTGGTGAATTGCTCATGTGCGATATCATTGAAGCTTTCATCAATGCTGAATACAAACCATCAGAAGAAAATAAAAAATTGATTGCGAAAATTGAGCACGTTGAAAGTCACAATGCTCATCAAGCAGATGCAAACTTCTTTACAGAATTCCTTGAAAAATGGGATCGCGGTGAGTACCACGACTAAGAGGTGGCGCATGATTTTAACAGTCACGATGAATCCATCCATTGATATTTCCTATCCTTTGGATGAATTGAAAATTGATACTGTCAACCGTGTGGTGGATGTGACCAAGACAGCTGGTGGTAAAGGGCTCAATGTTACACGAGTTCTTTCAGAATTTGGTGATTCTGTTGCTGCTACTGGTTTGGTCGGTGGCAAACTTGGTGAGTTTTTAGTAGAACATATCGACGATAAAGTAACGAAACGTTTCTTCTCAATTCAAGGAGAGACTCGTAACTGTATCGCTATTCTGCACGGAGATAACCAAACAGAAATTCTTGAGAAAGGACCCGAAGTTCTGGAACAAGAAGGTCAAGATTTCTTGGCTCATTTCAAAAATCTTCTTGACACTGTGGAAGTAGTGGCTATCTCTGGTAGTCTGCCAGCAGGTCTTCCAGTTGACTACTATGCAAACTTGGTAGAACTTGCTAATCGCGCAGGAAAACCAGTTGTTCTGGATTGCTCAGGTGCAGCTCTTCAGGCTGTCCTTGAATCACCGCACAAACCAACAGTTATTAAACCAAATAACGAAGAATTGTCTCAGCTTCTTGGGAGAGAAGTTTCTGAGGAGTTGGATGAATTAAAGGAAGTTCTTCAAGAGCCTCTATTTGCAGGTATTGAGTGGATTATCGTTTCACTTGGTGCAAATGGTGCTTTTGCCAAACATGGGGACACTTTCTATAAAGTAGATATTCCTAGAATTCAGGTAGTCAATCCTGTCGGATCTGGAGATTCTACTGTTGCGGGTATTTCCTCAGGACTTCTTCATAAGGAATCGGATGCAGAACTCCTCATCAAGGCAAATGTCCTTGGTATGCTCAACGCTCAAGAAAAAATGACAGGTCATGTTAACATGGCCAACTATCAAGCTCTATATGATCAATTATTAGTGAAAGAGGTATAAAATGGCTTTAACAGAAAATAAACGTGCATGCTTAGAAAAACTTTCAGATGAGAATGGCATTATCTCAGCTCTTGCCTTTGACCAACGTGGTGCTTTGAAACGCCTCATGGCTCAACACCAAGAAGCAGAACCAACAGTAGAACAAATGGAAGAACTGAAAGTTTTGGTTGCAGATGAATTGACTAAATACGCTTCTTCTATGCTTCTAGACCCTGAATATGGACTTCCAGCTACAAAAGCTCTTGCACCAAATGCTGGTCTTCTCCTTGCTTATGAGAAAACTGGTTACGACACAACTAGCACTAAACGCTTGCCAGACTGCTTGGATGTTTGGTCTGCCAAACGCATCAAAGAACAAGGTGCGGATGCAGTCAAGTTCTTGCTTTACTATGATGTAGACAGCTCTGACGAACTTAATCAAGAAAAACAAGCCTACATCGAACGCATCGGTTCAGAGTGTGTGGCGGAAGATATTCCATTCTTCCTTGAAATCCTCGCTTATGATGAAAAAATTGCTGACGCAGGTTCTGCAGAATACGCAAAAGTGAAACCACACAAGGTTATCGGTGCCATGAAGGTCTTCTCAGACCCACGCTTCAACATCGATGTCTTGAAAGTAGAAGTTCCAGTCAACGTCAAATACGTTGAAGGATTTGGCGATGGTGAAATCGTGCATACTCGCGAAGAAGCAGCAGCTTTCTTCAAAGCACAAGATGAAGCAACCAACTTGCCATACATCTACTTGAGTGCAGGTGTATCAGCCAAACTCTTCCAAGAAACACTTGTCTTTGCCCACGAATCAGGCGCAAACTTCAACGGAGTTCTTTGCGGACGTGCAACCTGGGCTGGATCAGTTGAAGCCTACATCAAAGATGGTGAAGCAGCAGCTCGTGAATGGCTACGTACAACTGGATTTGAGAACATTGACGAACTTAACAAAGTTCTCCAAACAACAGCGACTTCATGGAAAGAACGCATCTAATTTAATCTTGAATGTAGAAATCAAAAAACGTAGTAAGTTTCAGGACTTGCTACGTTTTTCTTCTATATAAGCTAGTTTTTCAGCTCGTTTCTTCTTTTTGAAGAGGGCTTCAGCCGACATGGCTGCAGATTTGTCGGGATGTTCTTCTTGATAGATGAGTGTGACGGGCAATCGGGCGCGAGTGTACTTGGCTCCTTTTCCAGCCTGATGTGTTTTGAGACGAGCTTCTACATCAGTTGTATAGCCTGTGTAGAGGGTGCCATCTCCGCATTCAAGGACGTACATATAGGCTTTATTTTCCATAGTAAATCTCTTGAATTTCTGGTGTATAGCTGCCGTCTTGCTCGTGGATAAAGAGAGGCGGGAGGATTTTCAGACCGTCTGGTGAACCATCTTTGATTGCCTCAATTAAAAGCATATTGGCTTCTCTCCCCTGCTTGGGATAGACAAACTGGATGCGCTTAGGCGCTAGATTATGGTTTTTCATGGTTTCTAAAATATCCAAAAATCGGTCAGGACGGTGAACCATTGCTAAGCGACCATTGGACTTGAGAACTCGCTGGGCAATCGTGCAAATTTCTTCTAAGTTGGTAGCAACTTCGTGACGCGCTAGCAGATAATGCTCACTGCCGTTAAGATTGGAATGTTCATCGACCTTGAAATAGGGAGGATTGCAGAGAATGATGTCAACCTTACTGCCAGAGATGTGGTTGCCTAGATTTTTTAAGTCGTCATGGATAACCTGCATCTGTTGAGCAAGGTCATTCAGTTCAATGGAACGCTGGGCCATATCTGCCAAACGCTCCTGAATTTCCACTGCTAAAATCTGGGCCTGAGTCCGTGTGCTAGCAAAGAGACCAACAGCCCCGTTTCCAGCGCAGAGATCGACGATTAGCCCTCGGTTGGGTAATTTTGGAAAGCGAGAAAGCAGGACACTATCGACTGAATAGCTAAAAACCTCGCTATTTTGAATGATTTTAATATCAGTAGAAAAGAGCTGATTAACTCTTTCTCCGTCTTTTAATTTTGCTTCTGTCATACCAACATTATAGCATGATTAAGTGCTATTCCAAAGAAGAAAGAGAAATTTTATAGGAAAAAACACCTGACAGAAACAGTCAGGTGCGAATTTTAGTTGAATTCATATTTTTGCTTGATAGTACAAGCGATGAAAATTCCGATAAAGAAAACCATGAGAATCAGATAGACTGGCAAGGTTGCGGCTGTCAATGTTGCAATTTCCAAAAGGTGCTGCAGGACAAAGGCTGATAGATAGAATCCAAAGACAGAAAAGATAATGAGCAGGCTACGCCAGAGGTTGAGTGGCAGACAGGCCCGGATGACGGACAGGAAGCTGATGCTGCCTAGCAAGTAGTAGGTCAGAGTGGCCATTTCGATGTCGCTCCAGCCATGGCTGCTGCCCCAGATACGGACAAATAGCACGCTGAAGATAATCATGAGGGAGCTTGGCAGAGCCAGCTGTAGGGAGCGTTTGAGGAAGTGCTTTTCAACCGGCTTAATATTGCGCTCAAAGGTGAGGACAAAGGGTGGGAAACCTTCGACAAACTGGTCAATCAAGGTGATCTGAATCGGGATGAATGGGAAAATCAAGAGGTATTCAGGTTTTCCGAGCAGGATACTGGCGATACAGATAATAGCCAGGATGAAAGAATAAATGGTCTTGATGAAGAAAATAGGAGCAATCCGGCCGATATTGTTAACGACTCGGCGACCTTCAAAAAGAATCTCAGGGACATCGTTAAAGTCGGAGTTAAGAAGGACCAAGTTGGCAATTTGCCGAGTTGCGGGGTCGCCCTCGGCCATGACGATGGAGCAGTCTGCTTCACGCAAGGCCAAGATATCATTAACCCCATCTCCGGTCATGGCTGTTGTCCGACCAGCGGCCTTAAGAGTCTGGATGAGCAGCTTCTTTTGATGGGGAGAAACACGGCCGAAGATAGCTGTTTCTTCGGCCTGCTCAATCAGTTCTTGATCGCTGATTTTAGAGCAGTCGATGTAGCTGGCGTAGTTAGCAAATCCAGCCTGGCTCGCGATATGGGAAACGGTCACAGGATTGTCACCAGAGATGATTTTCAGATCAACATCCTGAGAGCGCAGGTAGTCCAGTGTCTCAGCCGCTCCCTCACGAATAGGGTCGGTGATTTCCAGAACAGCTAAAGCGATCATATCTTCAGGCAGACGGATGCTGTGTTTGTCTAGCACTTGGTCGCTGTGAGCCAGCACCAAAACCCGCGATCCGCGTTTTTGAGCCTCTCCAACCGCTGCAGGATTGCTGTCCAGCAGTATTTCGGGAGCCCCCAGAAAGATAGTTCCGACACTGGATAAGTGCATAGCGCCCCATTTTCGGTCACTAGAAAATGGAATAACATTGTCGCTAGTATAGGTGTGCTCCAGGTGGCCGTATCCCTTGCGGATAGCCTGGGCTGTTGGGTTATTATCCTCGCTGGTTTGGATGTAGGCTGCTAAGATTTGACCGACGGTCTCATCAGAAAACTTATCTGACAGGCTATGCAAGGCTTCAACAGTCATCTTACCTTGGGTAATTGTACCGGTCTTGTCCAGGCAGAGAGTATCTACCCGAGCCAGCGTCTCAACAGAATACATTTCCTGAACAAGGACCTTGCGCATGCCTAGCTTGATGACAGCTGTCAGGAGTGACGTGACTGTTAGCAGGGCGATTCCCTTAGGCAGCATACCCAAAAGAGCTGTCGAGCTGGTAATGACAGAGTTCTTGACAGGCAGGCCCTTTATCATCAGGGCTTCAAAGAAGAGAGCCATTCCGAAAGGAATGATGATTTTTCCAGTAAAGCGAGAAATTTTCGCAAGATTGTATAGAATGCGCGAGTTGATAGGCTTGAGGGTTTTAGCCTCAGTCATGAGCTTGTTGGCATAGTTGTCTGCGCCGACATGGTGTACCTCAGCATAGATCTGCCCACTAGCCAGAAAGCTACCAGACAGCAGCTCAGCGCCTCCTTCCTTGAGAACCAAGTCACTCTCACCTGTCAGCATGGCTTCATTGGCTTCAGCAACACCCTCTACCACACGGGCATCACTGGGAATCTGCTCGCCGGCTGACAGCTTGATCAGATCGCCCAGTACAATTTCTTCCGGCTGAATCTTGACTTCCTGACCGTCGCGGATGACTGTGACCAGCTCTCGGCTGACCAGATTGAGCTTGTCAATCATGTGTTTAGCACGCAGCTCTGTAATAATACCAGTGACGGCGTTAAAGCTGATGACTGCGAAGAAGACCAGATTGCTCCAGGCTTGGACAGAGACCAAGGCTAGAGCAATAACAAAGTTAAGGGCATTAAAAAGGGTGAAAACATTCCGCTTAACGATTTGCCAGTTACTGGTGCTGGTGTCACTTGTAAAATTGTTGGTCAAGCCCTGCGAAATCTTTTCATCTACTTGGATTTTGTTTAAACCAATTAATTCTTTCTTATTCATGAAAATAATGATACCATTTTTTTATAGAAATAGCTATCAGAATCAGCTGTTACAGCCAAAGTTTGGAAAAATATTGCAGACTATAAGGGTATAAGGTATAATGGGAAAGGATGTAATAAATTTCAAGTACAATCACAGTTTGAAATAAGGAGAGTTTATGTTTTATACCTATTTGCGAGGTCTTGTGATTTTTATTCTCTGGGCTTTAAACGGCAATGCCCATTACCATAATAAAGAAAAGATTCCTTCACAAGATGAAAATTATATCTTGGTGGCCCCTCACCGGACATGGTGGGATCCAGTTTACATGGCTTTTGCGACCAAGCCCAAGCAGTTTGTCTTTATGGCTAAGAAAGAACTGTTTGAAAATCGGGTGTTCGGCTGGTGGATTCGCATGTGTGGTGCCTTTCCAATCGACCGAGAAAATCCCGGTCCGTCAGCTATCAAGTACCCTGTCAATATGCTGAAAAAGAGCAATCGCTCACTGATTATGTTTCCAAGCGGCAGCCGGCATTCTACGGATGTCAAGGGAGGAGTAGCAGTGATTGCTAAGATGGCTAAGGTCCGTATCATGCCAGTGGTCTATGCTGGTCCCATGAGTCTCAAAGGCTTAGCAGCTGGGGAGCGCGTAGATATGAACTTCGGTAATCCGATTGATATTTCTGATATCAAAAAGATGAATGATGAAGGAGTTGAGGAAGTGGCTCGTCGGATTCAGGCAGAGTTTGACCGCTTGGATGCAGAAGTGGCGCCTTATCAAACAGGTAAAAAACCAAATGTCTTCTGGAGAATTTTGCGAGCACTAGCCTTTATTCCAGCCGCCTTGATTGGTATTCTGACCTTCATTTTTAGTTTCCTCGCAAGCTTTGTCTGGGATCCAGATAAGCATAGAAAATAATGCTAACAGCTTTTAGATTTTTATCTAAAGGCTGTTTTAGTTTTTCTTATTTATATTTGGAACTTTGTTTCAGATTTTTATATTTCCCTTTTCTTTTACGAATATAAAGATAAAGGAGAAAAATTATGTTTGAAGAAATAGTTGAAAAATTAAAGGAATACAAAATTTTTGTTGGACTTTCCTTATTGGGGGTCGTCTTGGCTGGCTTTTTCTTGCTGAAGGGCAACGCTCAGCCACAGAATCAGGTCAGTGCACTGGCTCAGGAAGTGGTCACATCAGCTTCATCTGAAACCAATGCAGAAAAAAGAAGTGCTAATCAGGAAAAAATCGACTCAGAAAAGGATATGGATTCAGAGGAATCTGAGAAAGAAGTAACAGTTGATGTCAAAGGTGCTGTCAAAAATCCAGGAGTTTATCAGTTGCAGGCAGGAGCGCGTGTGCATGATGCCCTACAAAAAGCAGGTGGCCTATTGCCAGATGCTGAGTCCAAATCCATCAACCAAGCTCAAAAATTAACAGATGAGGCAGTTGTTTATGTAGCAAAAGTCGGTGAGGAAGGAGCAGATGTGACGCAAACTAGTCAGACGCCAGCTGGAAATGGGGGAACAGAAAAAGGAAAGTCTGGCTTGGTCAATCTCAATACGGCGACCGAAGCTGAACTTCAGACAGTTTCAGGCATCGGTCAAAAGAAAGCACAAGACATCATCGCTTATCGGGAAGCCAATGGCAAGTTTAAGTCAGTAGACGAGCTGAAAAATGTTTCAGGAATCGGTGCAAAAACCTTAGAAAAGTTAAAAGACTATGTCACAGTGGATAAATAAATTTCCCATCAAACCTATCTATTTCTGTCTTTTGCTGGTGCTGGCCTACTTTGCGATTTACACTAGTAGTCTGCCAGCTTATCTAGGTTTGGCAGTTCTCCTTGTTCGGCTCTTTTGGCTTTATTCGACTAGAAATAGCCTGCTTGTTTTGGTGTTCTTGAGTCTCTTTGCAGGATTCTTCCTATTTCGGAGAGAAATGGCTAATCAAGCCTTTCAAGATGAACCGAAAACCATATCTGCCATTGTGATCAAGCCAGATACAATTAAAGTCAATGGCGACTCGCTTTCTTTTCGTGGCTATTCCAATGGTCGAACTTATCAGGCCTTTTATAAAATCCAGTCAGAACAGGAAAAAATCGCTTTTCAAAAGCTGAGCGATCAATTGTTTTTGGAGATTGATGGAGAACTCAGTTTAGCAGAAGACCAGCGCAATTTTTCAGGTTTTGACTATCAGGCTTATCTAAAAACGCAAGGGATTTATAGGATTTTAAAAATCAATCAAATCAAGTCCAGTCAGCATTTTAGCAGTCTTAATCCTTGGGACTGGCTGTCGGTCTGGCGCAGAAAGGCTCTGGTTTATATCAAAGAAAACTTTCCTAGCCCCATGAGCCACTATATGACTGGACTTTTGTTTGGTGATTTGGATACAGATTTTGCTGAGATGAATGAGCTTTATTCCAGTCTGGGGATTATCCACCTCTTTGCCCTATCTGGCATGCAGGTCGGCTATTTCATGGATGGTTTTCGCAGGATTCTCCTCAAATCTGGTTTGAAAAAAGAAACTGTCGATTGGATTCAGTTGCCCTTTTCCTTTATTTATGCGGGTTTGACGGGCTTTTCAGTGTCGGTCGTGAGGAGTTTAGTGCAAAAGCTGCTCTCGCAGTTTGGTGTGACTAAGTTGGACAACTTTGCTTTGACAATCATGCTCTTATCCATTTTCATGCCAAATTTTCTCTTGACGACGGGTGGCGTTCTTTCCTGTTCCTATGCTTTTGTCATCTCTATCATGGATTTTGAGCATTTACCTCCTATAAGAAAGGTGCTGGCAGAAAGTCTGACTATTTCACTGGGAATTCTACCGATTCTGATTTTCTATTTTTCCGAATTTCAGCCTTGGTCTATTCTGCTGACTTTTCTATTCTCAGTCGTTTTTGATCTTTTTATGCTTCCAGCCCTGACCTTTATTTTTGTCCTATCACCTCTTTTGAAAATCACTCAGGTCAATGTCTTATTTGAACTGTTGGAAGGGCTAATCCGTTGGACGGCGGCTATTTCTTCTCGACCAGTGGTTTTTGGTCAGCCATCTATCTGGGTGATGCTAGGCCTGCTTATCACTCTTGGCTTGCTCTATGATTTTCGCAGACAGAAGAAAGTTGTGACCTTACTTAGCTTGGTTCTTGCTCTGCTATTTTTCCTTACTAAACATCCTCTACAAAATGAAATTACAGTCATTGATATTGGGCAGGGAGATAGCATTTTCTTACATGATTGGCGGGGGAAATCTGTTCTGATTGATGTGGGTGGTCGAGTGGAGATTGGCAAGAAAGAAGCATGGCAGAAGAGGACTGCTTCGACAAATGCAGAAAAGACCTTGATTCCCTATCTGAAAAGTCGGGGAGTGAGTCGCTTGGATGTACTGGTTTTGACCCACACAGATGCCGATCACATGGGTGATATGTTGGAGGTGGCCAAGCATTTCTCTATAAAGGAAATTTACGTATCTAAGGGAAGTTTGACCCAGTCGGATTTTGTGGAGAAATTGGAGCGGATGCAGACGGGAGTTCATGCGGTAGAAGTAGGAGATAGCCTTCCAATTTTTGATGGAGCACTGCAAGTTCTTTATCCTGAGGAGACGGGCGACGGCAGCAATGACGACTCTGTCGTCTTATATGGACAATTTTTTGGAACCAGCTTTTTGTTTACGGGAGATTTAGAGGAGAAAGGCGAAGCTACCTTGATGCGGCGTTTTCCGCAACTCAAGGTGGATGTCTTAAAAGCAGGACACCACGGTTCTAAGGGCTCCTCCAGCACAGAATTTTTACATCAGCTTCAGCCCAAAATTGCCCTCATTTCTGCCGGTAAGAATAACCGCTACAAGCATCCTCATCGGGAAACTCTGGACAGATTTGAGAACATTCAAACACAGATTTTCCGGACAGATGAACAAGGAGCTATTCGCTTCAGCGGCTGGGATTCATGGCAGATTGAGACGGTGCGTTAGAAAATAAGAATAATAATTTATCAAAGCTATATCAATTGTTTTCTCGTGTTTCGGTAAGCCGTAGAACTGTGAGTTTTACTGGAATACAATAAATGAGAAAAGAGTCGTCAAGAACGAGAAACTAGTCAGCTTTACATTAAAAATCGGTATGTTCGGATCAATATAGGTTAGGTTCGATTCATTTTTGATCTAGAATTTGAAGATTAAGTGATATTGAGGTGTATCTGAATTTGAGTGATGGAAGCTAAAATATGGTATAATGTAAAAATAAAAAGAATTAAATTTAAGTTGGGAGCATATACTATGAAGTTCACACCAGAGAATAAAACAATAAAAACAATGTTTCGTTCATATCCTATTATGAGTATTCCGAACTTCCAGAGAGAGTATAGTTGGGATAAGTATTACTATAAACAGTTTTTTGAAGATATTATTGAAGGAATAGAACAAAAAGACGGAAAATTAAGTATTACAGATTATTTTGTAGGAACTATGGTTTTTTCAGGTTCTGAAAAAAATGATGTAAGTATAGAAGTTATTGATGGTCAACAACGTCTAACTGTTATTACTATATTGTTATCTGTTTTGACAAATAAATTTAAAAATATAAATGAAAAAGAATTGGCAAGTGCAACATTTAATTATATTAAAACTAAAGATGATTATGGAATGCCGATTCCTAAGTTGAAAAGCATTACTTCCTACCCTTATTTTGAATCGTATGTCCAATCAATTGAAAAATGTGAAGTCTCTCCAGCAACGGAAGAGGAAGAGAATATAAAAAAACTTATGATTATTTTGAATTAGCACTTGAAGAACAAAATTTAAGAAAATTTAGTAAGTTTGATACAAGTATTCCTTATAGAAATTTATTAGTAGCAATTAGAGATCAGATTCTTCAGATTAATGTTATTTCTATTTTAACTGAAGAAAAGGAATATGCTTACAAAATCTTTGAAATTTTGAATGCAAAAGGAAAAAATCTTGCGAGTATTAATTTAATTAAGAATACTATATACTCAAAATTCCATGCTGACAACAATGCGAAAGATAAAATTATAGAAAATAAATGGGAAGGGATCAAAAAAACGTTAAGGAGTAGGGATCAAAATGTTGGATTTGCAACGTTTTATAGACATTATTGGATTTCAAAATATTCTAAGGAAACTAATTCAAAATTATACGATTCTTTTAAGAAACACATTAAACATGATAGAAAATCATACGAGATTTTTGTTAATGAGTTGAGTGTTGGAGCTGAAAAATATATGGAAATAGTGCACCCTGTCATTGGTGATTATGACGATAGAAAAGAGTATAATTGGTTAGTTCAGAGTTTGAAATCCATAGAGATGACTTTTAGTGTAACTCAAGCAAGAATAGTATTGTTGTCGTTATTGGAACTAAAATCAAATGATAAAATATCGTCTAAGTGTTTAAAGAAAGCTATAAATTATATAGAAAACTTTATTTTTGCTTATACAGGTATTTTGAAGAATCAAGCAAATATTTATGAGTCTAGATTTTCTCGTTTGGCGATAGAATTACGTAAAAGTCAAGATAAAAGTAATACGAATGAGATACTAGATAAATTTTTATATAAAGCTTTTGAGGATAGATTTCCTAAAAAAGAAGAGTTTGTTTCAGCATTTACTCATCTTAAATTTTCTAAAAAGAACACCCCAACTAACATGATGGCTAAATATGCATTAAATAAAATTTCCTCGCAAATGGATTATCGTGAGGAATTTAGTTTGGATTCATCAATAGAACATATCATTAATGAAGATTCTTCTGATGCGAATACGCTTAATATTGGAAACTTAATATGTTTAGAAGAATCTTTAAATAACCAAGCTGATAGACTAACATTTAAAGAAAAATTAGATATATATAAGAAATCAAAATATAACCAAGTTCAAAAATTCTGCAAAGACAATCTAGATTTTAAAATTGATAGTGTAATGAAAAGATCTCAAAAATTAGGAGAATATTATTATGACAACATTATAATGTCTAATAAATAATTTTAGTAGGCTTCAGTGATTTGTTTGCAAGGTATTTATCCTTACGAAAATGGCGAAGCTACCTTGATGCGGAGTTTTCCGCAACTCAAGGTGGATGTCTTAAAAGCAGGATACCACGGTTCTAAAGGATCCTCTAGCCCAGAATTTTTACATCAGCTTCAGCCCAAAATTGCCCTTATTTCTGCCGGTAAGAATAACCGCTACAAGCATCCTCATCAGGAAACTCTGGACAGATTTGAGAACATTCAAACACAGATTTTCCGAACAGATGAACAAGGAGCTATTCGCTTCAGCGGCTGGGGTTCATGGGAAATCGAAACGGTAAAGTAACCCCTGTTTCCTTGCTCTGAGAGTGAGCCAGGATTAACTTACCTTGATTTCGAGCTAAAATTATGATACAATGATTCTTGTTAATAAAAATTTAGAGGAGATTTCTATGTTTTCTGCTTATAAAAAATTTTGGACTCGTTATGCAGACTTTAGTGGTCGTTCAAGTCGTTCGGATTACTGGTGGGTTGTCCTATGTAATTTTTTGATTACCCTACCATTTTCGTTGATTGCCTTTTTCGGCTTCCTCATTCCACTTTTTAGTGAAATTTATTATGCGGGATTGTACGATTATGAACCTGATTTATCTGGAGCTATGGCTGGCGCTGGTTTGGCTGTATTCATAATGTTCCTACTTACCATTTATTGGCTTGCAACAATCGTTCCTTATCTTGCCATCACTGTTCGTCGTCTTCGTGATGCTGGCTTCCATTGGGCGTTTATTTTTCTCGCTGTAGGACCATGGATAGCTTCCATCGTTCCAGTTTTGAATATCCTAGCTGCTTTAGTCAGCTTACCATGTGGTATTGCCATGATCGTTCTCCTTTGCCAAGCTAGCAAACCAGCTCAGCAAGTTAAAGGGGCTCCTTATGGTCAACAAGGATTCCAAGGTCAGCAATTTGGTCAAGCTCAACAACCAGTTCAAAACCAACAGTTTGCTCAGCCTGGATTCCAAGGGCAACAACAGCCGACACAAAATCAACAATTTGGTCAAGTTCAACAGCAAGCTCAAAACGAACAGTTTAGTCAGCCTGTTAACCAAGGACAACCATTTGGCCAAGCACAACAACCGGTTCAAAACCAACCATTCGGTCAGCCTGCTAGCCAAAGTCAACCATTTGCTCAGCAAGAAGCACCAACTCAGACCCCAGAGTTTGCTCAGCCTCAACAACTTTTTGGGCAAAATTCAGTGAACCAGCCAACTCAACCGTTTGCTGCTAGCCAAGCCCAAAGCCAAGAGCCAACTCAATCAGCATTCTCAACTTCAGTTTCACAATCTGCAGAACCAGTTTCTTCAGTAGAAACTCAGCAGTCTCAGACTGAAACAGTAGAACAAACTCTTGCAACTGCTTCTGATGAAGTAAAGGCTTCTGAACAAATCACTAACTCAGAGTCAAACTCTCAAGAAAATCTATAATGTATCAACCCTAGATAGTTTCCACCTATCTAGGGTTTCTTTGTCATGTTTAAAAATTTTGTAACCAAAATAACTTTCGATTCGTTATACTAGTAGAAAGGGGGATAAATAGAAAAGTATTAAATAGAGAAAAGCAGTTTCAAATGAGAAGTAGTAGCTGCGAGCTTTGGATTAGAAAGGCTTTTTTGTTATTCTTTTTAAAGAAGTGCAAATAATTAGAGATTTTAAGAGAAGTTGTAGGGAGGTGAGATTATCAAACTAGATAAATACGAAAACATCTTGATCGGCTTTGCTCGAGAGATTGTCTTCTACTTGCAAAAGTCAGGAGCTTCTAAGGTCGAGGCAGAAGATGTGGTGCAGGATGTTTTTGTCAAAATGTTAGAGACTGATCTGGTCATCCCGGCAGAGAAGATGCGAGCTTGGATGTATCGGGTTTCCATCCGCCGCTATATCGATCGCTATAGGCGCGATCAGCATTATCTAGAAATTTTGCAAAAGGAATTTTTTAAACAAGATGTGATTCAACCATTTGAAAACGACCATTATGAGTTGTTAAGGTCGACGATAGAAGAGCTCCCAACTAAGGAAGCAATGCTTCTAGATCTTTATTATTTCCAAAATTTTACAGTAAAGGAAATCGCTCAAATTATGTCGTATTCTGTAAGTAAAGTGAAAGTGCAACTCATGCGTAGCCGAATTAAGCTCCGCCATAAATTGGAAAAGAAAGGATATAAAAATGGAAACATTTGAAATTTTAGCGAAGAAAAGTAAAAGAAAACGACTTTGGAAGACAGTTGCCATCAGTAGTCTTGTCTCCTTAGCTTTATTGCTTTTACTAGGAAAGGGATTGATAGAATTAGCCTCGAGTAATGGTCGAAATTTGCAGAAAGAGTACGAAGTTATGTCGGAAATCGCCTACCCTAATGTTGACTATGACAGTCTTTACTACACTCAAAATTCTTTGTTTTCAGGAACCTTACATTCTGATCGTTTCAAAGATTTAGATGGAGTGAAGGTGGCTTATCCTTCCTATGAGGGAAACTATTCTCTCATAGGTGCTTTTAAAGATACGACTGCGGAAGGGACTTATTTGTCTCCCTCAGGGACCTATACGCGAACCTTGCGTCAAAAATATCCGGTCTTCTATAATATCAATGCTAAAGGGACAAAGGATAGTAATTCTATACCTAAGGAGTTGGCTTCTGTCAAAGAAATGCCAAATCAATTGGTGGAAGTAGCTTTGACTTTTGATAAAGCTTATACCTATAAGGAAATCCAGCAGATGATACCGAACAACCTCAAAATCAACTGGTACTGGATTGGCAGTCAGTCAGAAGATGTTGACAATACTGGGGCATTGCGCACTGATCCTAAGACGACTTACGGAGCTAACGCTGGTCTTCTCTTTACTTATGACTTAGATTTTAGGAAGAAGGCAAAAGAGGCTAAGAAAGAGCAGCAGACTTTCTTGGATTATCTGAAAAAGGCAGATAAAAATCTTTTCCCAAGTGTTAGTGGATACAACACATACAATGATGTGGAGTCCTATCTCAAGAAATTTGGTCAGCTAGATATTCGTGAAGCAGAAAATCGGGATCAATTAACTTTCTCTGGCGTCATCTTGACAGGAAAAGCTGAAAATTTCGCTCAATTAGAAGGAAAAGAGTGGATTTATGCTTCGAGTATCGGTGCTTCCGTTCCCAATCAGCCTTACTATAAGCTCGATAAGGAATAATTGACAAAAAATGTGTAAAAGGCTTGCATTTTCAGTAAAATTTGATAAAATAGTAAGGAAAGTTAGACTGTATTGCCTACTGTCTATCTATAAAATATATTTTATTGGAGGCT
>ERZ773027.1115-NODE-1115-length-15077-cov-3.432632_pt1 | contig 15077 bp, 9 predicted proteins | sample MGYA00511032_ERZ773027 | MGnify/ENA primary metagenome ERZ773027 (study PRJEB29015, sample SAMEA2738138) | human oral metagenome | biome: human oral; feature: human-associated habitat; material: saliva | place: China | collected 2190 ... | reverse complement strand
TCTTGGCGCAACACATGGGCGCACTCCTGGCACCGGTAGCGGCGCACGCTCACATGCAAGATTGTGGGGCGCTACTCGCAAGGCTCGTGGGCCAAGCGCCTGATCACCGTGTCACGCACCTCGCCCTGACATCCGCAGCGTCGACACCACCGGTCCTTACCAGCGACCCTGCAAGCCAACACTGAATGGGCTTGGATCAATGCGCTGACCCGTTACCTCCAGGCTCAGGTCATCCAGGCGGGTGAACGTGCTCAGATCTGGGAGATCAAATGCGAAGAGCCTCAAAACAGCCGGCGAACAAAACCAGGCCAGGCCAGTAGCTCGTTGGGTGATCCGCCAGCCGTGCTTAGAGGAACTGCCATTCTTGCGTGCTTGCGAGATCGACCGTCTGGGCTGAACCCTGCGCAATTGGAAAGACGCTCCATCCACTCTCAACTATGAAATGCCATCTAATTTCACCGAGCGAAACGTAGGGAATGGCTGACATATCGATTCTACTCAGCTCAGAGAACTTAGATTACCTCCCAGTTGATGCTGAAAAGTTCACGGCGGGTTTGGGTGGCGTTGAGGGCATCGCGGGCGTTGGCGAGGTATTCCTCGGATTCGTCACGCAGACGATTCCGCTCGGTGCGGTATTCATCTTCGGCGTCGTCGATCTTGCGCCTCCACTGCCGGGCTTCCTGTTTGAGTTTGAGCTCTTCGGAGACGCTGTTAGCTTTGCGAGCCGCTTTCTTTGCAGTGGCTTCTTTTGCTTGGTATTCGCGGATCTTTGCGTCGAATGTGGCCTTATGGTCCAGTCGTGCAGACTCGATAAGTTCTTCCTGCTGGAGGAAGAATCCGGCATTTCGGTCCTCCACATCCTGGCTGAGATCTGCGAGCTGGGCCTTCATTGCTTCTTCGAAGCCTGCGGTGTTCACTGACTCTGTGGTGATGGCAGCGCAGTTCAAATCTAAGAGGTCACGGACTTGCTCTTGATCCAAGAGTGTCCCGTCTTCGAGGAAACCGGCGATGAGCAGGTAGGACTCGTGAAGGTGTTGTTTGCCTGCTTGCATCGTAAAGGTGACTTCTTCGATCCGAAGTCGCCCACGCTTCTTGCGTAGCCGTTTGGCTAGAGTGGTGGCGCGTTCGGAATGCTTGATCTGGAATGTGAGACGAGCCGGCGGGGTATCGAGGTTCTTGGCATGGTCAATCACCCACGCGCATAGATCGCTCGAGTAACGGTACTGGTGTGCTCCCTTGCGGGGCTTGGACTTGAAGTAGTAGTCACCAGTTGGAATCGCTGTCGCCGGAGCGTCGTGGAGAGTGAACTGAGTGCCAGACTCATTGAAAGTCGCGATGCTGTCGAGCTCGTGTCGAGTGACCTCAATGAGGAGCCGCTCGAAGGCATTGAGGACGATACCGGTTTGGGCGTCGTAGGACTTAAGTTTGTCCCGCACCTTTGGATCGAGGTTATCGAAGACCTTGGTTCGTGTCTTCTTCATCTCCCGGTTAATTTGCTGTGAGTATTTTGCTTCGAGCTCGGTGAAGGCAGCATCGATCTCGGCGGCGGTTTTGCAGCTGTCGAGAATGTGGGCAATGTTTTTCTCGAAGTCGAGGCCGTCCTCGATTTGTCCAAGCACCTCATCTGAGGCGCCGAACACGGATGTAAACAATTCGAATTTCTCGGTCAGGAGTTCGAGGATACGTTCCTCAGCCAGATTTCCCTTGTTAGAGAAGTTGACGACCACAACGTTATGTTTCTGACCGAATCGATGTACCCGCCCGATACGTTGCTCGATCCGTTGAGGATTCCAGGGTAGGTCGTAGTTGACCAGCATCGAGCAGAACTGCAGGTTGATGCCCTCCGCAGCTGCTTCGGTAGCGATCATCAGGCGTCCACGTTCCCGGAACTCGTCCACAAGAGCTTTTCGGCGGTCGGCGGCGGGGATTCCAGTGACGATGTCACCGCCCTGATTCTCCTCTAGCCAGCGCTTGTAGATCGTGTTGGCTTCCGGGCTGGTATTGGTGCCGTTGAACAAGACGAGGCCCTCGCCCCATCCGGCTTCAGTAAGTGATTGGGCGAGGTAGTCCTGGGTGACGGTGGAGTCGGTGAAGATGATCGCCTTCTCCGGCGCATCAATCTCGCGCAGCTTCGCAAAGCCCTGCTCGAGCGCATCAACCAGCTTCACAGCCTTCTGGTTGACAGTGATGGAACGGGCAAGCTTCGCGTACTCGCGCAGCTCTTCGACTTCGCTGAGCACCGCCTGGCGCTGCTCCGGATCGATCACCTCAGAGGTGACTGGGGTGCTTTCTGCTTCTTCCCGTAGCTCGCTGGTGACGTCTGGGTCACCTACGAAGCCACCGGCGTCGTTGCGTCGGCGTCCGGCGCGGACTTCCGCTTCGAGGCGGTATGCGGTGCGCTCCAGAGTGGAGGCGACGGCGTAGGAGGAAGAGCCGAGGCGTTTGCGCATGATCAGCGCGGACAGGTGGCGTTGGGATTTCGCGAACGCCCACAGAAACGGCCGCTGCAGGTACTCGTTGATCTTGTCGTACAGCTCGATTTCTGCGTCGCTGGGTGTGAAGGCTATGGTCAGAGGCATACGTGCGGTAAATCGAATGTACTTATCCGCATCTTTTCGCAGCGTCCGCTTCGCCAGGAGTGCCACGCGTTGGGCGAGGTCATCGTTCCCGACGCCTCCGGGGTTGTCCAGGTAGCGTTCCTTGAACGCATCGAGTGAGTGGAAGTAGTCTGGGGCAAACACGGAGACTAGTCCGTAGAGCTCCTCGAGCCGATTCTGCAATGGGGTTGCAGTGAGCATGATGGTCTTGGCTGCACCGCGGCAGATGCGTGCCACATTCGCTGCGATCTTTGCTTGTCCGGTCCAGTGGGAGCGTAGTCGATGTGCTTCGTCGCAGATTACGAGATTCCAGGTGTGAATTAGTTTCGTGGTCTGTGAGTTTGCGAACTCATATGAGCAGATCAGGATCTGTTCCTGAGCGCCCGGCCTTGTCAGCTCGTCAATGGTTGTGCGGTCCAGTAGCGAGGCAGGTAAGGCGAATTTCTCGTCTAGCTCCTGCTTCCACTGCTGGCGTAGCGACGATGGAGCAATAATCAAGATCCGCCGGTTTCGTTGTGCCCAATACTGGGATATGACGATACCGGCCTCAATAGTCTTGCCGAGCCCAACCTCGTCGGCGAGGATCACGCCATCTAAGAACGGAGTTTGTAGGGCAAACAAGGCGGCATCGATCTGGTGAGGTTTGGGCTCCACCTGCGCATCGAACAGCAGCCCGGCGAGCTTACCGACATGGTCGGATGCGTATGAGCGGTCGAGCTCGTGGGCGTAGAGCTTGGCCTGATAGTCACTCAAATTCTGCACGCTTGGCCGCTCCCCTCAGACTTCCCACCGGTCAGGCGCGGACACCGCATAATCTACGCCGATAGCAGCGAAGTGCTTCATCGCTGCTTTGATCTTTGCGTTCTCGGATGGACGACGTTTCATCGGGTCTTGGCTGGATTTGGTCTCCCGGATCAGATATAGGTGCTCGTCACCGTCTTCGACCTTAATTATTGCCCAGTCCGGATTGTAATCACCGACGGGTGTTGGCACACGGAACTTGTTGGGTAGCTTCATGAACAGTTTGATGTCCTCGCGCCCGTCCAAGTACTGGGCAAACTGGTGCTCAACAGCAGAATCAAGGACGAGATAGTCAAAGTCTGTCTTATCCTTGTTCGTCACCTTATAGAGCTGGTCAATGAATCGGTCTTTCTCCTCAAGGCCGTCTGCTTGTAGTTCTCGTAACTCATAGATGCTCCCTTCGATTTTCTCATACTGAATACCTTCGACGAGGATGTGAGCAAGCTCGGTTTGAATGCGGTCGGTAATCATTTTGATAAAGTCATTTGGATTTACCAGGAAATCACCAATACGCCCGGAGCCAAGCAGGATGTCGATGATCGTCTTGCGGGTCAGCGACGTCGCTTCCTGAAGCTGGTTGATGATGTCCGGCAGCGGGTAGGAATCTGTGAGCACCGCTGACCGTGAGCTAAGCTCCATACCCTTCGCACCTCCACGGGTGATCTCCAATCCGGTGCGGGTCACCTGGATGCGGATCGCGTCGATCGGTGGTGCCTCCTTGATACTCGCAATGCTCCGTGCAATGAGGTCCTCGCGTTTGAGAGTCACCCTGTAGGTGGTACGTGCCGTGATCGCTTCCCAGAATGCTTCAAATTCGGGGGTCGCGTAGACCTGTTTGTTGAGGGTACGGGCGAGGCGCTTGCGCTTAGGCTTGATAAATGCTTGAATCTTGCAGCCATCAACGATGCGGATGACATCGTCTTCGTAGCCTGCGAACTCTGCAGGCAGGTTGACGGTGAAGCCGACCTGCTCGGGTACCCATGTGCCCATGACCTCGCCCGCAGCGTTGATATAGCCCTGAGACAGGAGGGCATTATAGATGAGCTCAGAGCGCTTCGTGCCAAGCCTGGTTTCCTCACTAGTAACTGGATCGACGATGGGAAGAGTCGCGAACTCGGTCTTACGCACATATCCGATCGCTATGCCGGCGGACTTGTATTCCTCCTGCAATGCGGAAGCGAACATCTTATAGGACTCGTTCGCAACCACCGTAAGCTGAGCTGTTCCAGCATCTTTGATGCGCTCACCCTTTTGGTTCACGGGGAGTCGCAAACCACGCCCGATGGTCTGACGGCGCTCGGTCTCCGTGGACATGTCTCGAAGGGTACAGATCTGGAACACGTTTGGGTTATCCCACCCTTCCCGCAGTGCAGAGTGAGAGAAGATGAACCGCACCGGCTCATCCATGTCGAGTAGGCGGGCCTTGTCCTTCATGATGAGTTCATAGGCATCGTCGTCGGCTTTGGTTTTACCCGAAGAGTCCTTGAACGTCATCTGAGCATTCTTGCCTTTACCAGCCTTCATCTGAGCGAAGTACCCCGAGCGCGCGTCCACCGGGTTGGCTGGGAGGAACGCATGTGCTGCAGAGTTCTTCGTTCGTTCCTCCTCATAGAGGGTATCGAAAGCCACGGCAAAGGGACCGTTGGCATCCAGGTTATTGATGCCTTCGCCAAGGTAGGAGGCAACCTTGTCAATGAAGAACAAAGAGAGCACCTTGATGCCGTGTTTGTGGAGCTGATTTTCCTTGCGGATGTGTTCGCGGATGGTTTCGCGGATCATCTCTCGGAACACGGCGTCCTGGTTGTCGCCGATTGCTTCCCCCAGACGTAGGTAGCCATAGTTGCTGAGTTCAATCTGCTCGGGTTGGACGCTGATCTCATTGATGCGCCAATTTCCTTCATATGCGGGGTTTCCGCCCGACAAGCGCTCAAGATCTGCGCCCTGACTAGCGCTAACCTTCTGTTTCGAATAGCGGCCGTCCTTTTTCTTGACCACCAGCTCAAGGATCGCTTTGAATGGATTGCGCCTAACCTCAAGTAGTTTCACGTATGGTTTCGCAGCACTACCAAGTTCAAGGGCATCGGAGACAACAATCTTCTTCACCAGTTCAAGGCGATGCGCATCGAGCGGATCCAGGCGATAGACCACGTTTCGCACCGTGCGGTGGGTAGCCGAGTAGCGCAGTATGCACAGTGGATTTAGTTCAGAAATCGCTGATTGGGCGAGCTGGGATTCCATATTCTGTGGCTCGTCCATGATGACAATTGGGCGCGTTGCCTGCAGATAGTCCAACGGGCGCAGACCAGAGAGCTTATCGTGCTGCTGGTGGATGATTCGGGTGTTCTTATTTCCTCGGATTGAATCGATCGTCATCACCAAGAACTGAAGTGACGTAGCAGTGGCGAAATCGCGCACTTCCTCAGCACGATCACCGGAGTAGACGGTGTAGTCCATGTTGATCTGTGGATACAAGTGGCGAAAGTGATCTCGCATTAGCTCGATGCTAGTCTTCACGCCCTCTCGAATGGCAACTGAAGGCACCAAAATAATGAACTTATTGAAGTGATACTGGCGTGCGAGCTCGAAGGCGGTGCGCAGGTAGACATAAGTCTTTCCGGTTCCGGTCTCCATCTCGATATCGAACTGCAGGCCATCAATGAGCATATCGTTGATGTCAAGACCATTGCGATCCTGTACACGGCGCATGTTTGCGACGATCGTATCCTCATCGAGGACCAAATTGTTGCCGTAGGCCCCGATCTCATCGGCAAGGAAGAAGGTTTCCTGCCCTCCGAAGTCCGGCAGGTCGAGCCACTGTTGCGGTGGGAGAGACTGCAGGCTGGTTATAAGCTGATCGGCGTCGTCTGGTTGCCCATCGAAGAGGCCGGTGACGGCCTCGATAGCCTCGGTCTGGTAGGGCTGGTGGGGATCAAACTGGAAACGCATCATGTGTCCTTGCCTTACGCCGTCCATAGCTCAACGTTGTGGGTGCGGCATTCTTGCACCAGATTTGTCTTTAGCTCGTCGTTGCCCTTGAAGGCATCTTCCAAAAACACTAGTCGCTCTGGTTGTTTGGCAACAAGTGCTCGCAGCTGAGCCAATGTCGGTGTGGTGTGCTCGTCCAAATACGCCATGAGCAGCCCATCTGACACACTAAACACCTCGAGGCCTTCCATATCAACCGTCTCGATGCTCTCTGACAGCGAGAGCCCGAGTTTTAATAGAACTTCGGTCAAAAGTGTCTCTGGACGGGCATCGTCGTTCGCAGAATCCGACATGCTGTTGAATAGATCTACGAGTTCACCTTTGGACAGGCCAGAGTCCGCCTTCCACTTCGTAAAGTTTGTATCTACGAGCTTGTACGCACGGAAACCCACGTCCAGAGGCTGGTCACGGCCATCAAGTTTAGCGGCGTTCTCCTGAAGAATCTTATTACCAGCTCGACGGATGCGCTCTCGAGCAATAGCAGAAATTGAAGTGAAGCCAGCGTTACGTGCTTCGGAATTCTCACCCGTTGGCTCCGGTAACTGCACTGAGATACAACGACGAGATCCGCCATCTTCAGCATTCAATGCCATTACTGCGTGCGCGGTAGTTCCGGAGCCAGCAAAGAAATCGAGTACCACTGAATCAGGATTTGTTCCTTGATTGATCAGAGTTTTGAGAAGTTGTACCGGCTTCGGAAAATCAAAAACCTTCCCGTCGAGAAGGTCGCGAACTTCACGCGCTCCTGCTGTATTGGTAGTCGATAGTTCTTTTCCTAGTAGACTGGAAATTCCGGTCTTACTGTTTCGCAAGTCTCGTAAGAACTTCTTTTCCCTTGGTCTACCTGTGGGTGATTTAGGGAATAGAATTCTTCCCTCGGCTAATAATTGTTGCATCTTCTCTCGCGACTTTGACCAGCCACGATTTGGGTTCGGAGGGTAGTGAATATTTGTCTCAGGATCAATTAGATCGTAGTGAAGGTTGGGGCGTTGACTAGCCGAAGCCAACCCTGAAAGATTGTCGCTCATCCAAGGGCCGCGTGGATCATTGTCCGGGTTGGCATATTTCTCTTCATCGATATCTTGACCAGCGAGTGCAGCGTTTGGAGTGCGCCCTGCCACTAAAACGTAGTCATGATCTTGGGAGAAATGCGAGAGATTTCTGCTGTCGGATGTCTGTCGGCGTCGCCAAATGAACTTCCCGATCATGTTATGCTCGCCGAAAATATCTTTTACGACAAGTGTCAACAGATCGACTTCCGATTCGTCAATACTAATAAATAATAATCCATCTTTACGAAGAAGATTTTTGGCTAGCTTGAGGCGTGGGTACATCATGTTAAGCCAGTTTGAGTGGAAACGCCCATCTGACTCCGAGTTAGTCGACAACTTGCCGCCGTCGTCGCTCTGGCCAGTAATATCTAGGTAGTTTCCGATCGAGTCGGTGTAGTTGTCGGAGTAAACAAAATCGTTGCCCGTGTTGTACGGAGGATCGATATAGATCATCTTGATCTCGCCGTAATAGTGCTTTTGAAGAATTTTTAGCACTTCGAGGTTGTCGCCCTCAATGAACACATTCTGGGTCGTATCCCAATTGACTGAGTTCTCCTTGTCCGGCATCAAAGTTGCGGTGGACGGGGTTTGGGCGGCGCAAATTGCTTCGCGCTTGCCTGGCCACGCCAGACCGAATCGCTCGCGGCCATCCTCGACGTCGATGTCGAGGATGGTCTTGAGGGTATCGAGGTTGATTTTGCCATCGGCTACGATCTCGGGGAAGAGTTCTGCGAGCTTGGTGGCTGCTTCGGTGGCAAAGTCGGGGGTGGTGCGTGGCACTTCGTTGAGTTCTTCAGTCATTACTTCCTCCATGAGTAATTTGAATGCCTTAGCTAGTGTGACGTATCGACTAGTTCAGTTGCGGCAGTATGGCTGAGCGTTGGTAGGTGGCTAGCTTGGGATACCGCGGCAATATGTTCTTCGTGGAGAGACGGCACGCGCGCTGGGGTGCGAGACCTTCACGAAGTCGTTGCCCCATGGTGTGCCCGACGTGTCCACGACACTGCGGCAATCGAACAGCGTGCCCTTCTCGCGCTCGCTCTTCGCACGTGCACGGTACTCGTCCAGCAGGGCATCGAGAGCGGACTTTGAGGAGGCCGGGGCCGTCTCATCCGAGCGGTGTCGAGCCGTATCGTGGGCGTTGGAATCCGCTTCCATACCGGGCAGTGCCATGAAGTCGTCGTCGCGCGCAGCAGTCATGCGACCAAGAATAGCGGGTAATCTACGACACACAAGCTAGGTGGTGTGGCGGGTGGGGGTACAAGGAGATTGGTGCGTCACCGCACGGCGCAGTGCGCCGCATCCCTCGCCTAACCCTGCGCGACCTCGGCCCGGATGAGGGGGATCGGGTAGGCCGCGGCCGAGATGGGGGAGAGGAACGAGTCCGTGATGCCCGCCGTGAATGCGTCGATGCCGAGGACCTTGTACAGGGCGTTGCGGCCGAACTTCGTTGAATCCGCGACGAAGTAGGCCGTCGACGCAATCGAGCGGACCTTCTGCTGCAGCTCGATCGAGTATCCGGACGACGCGTAAATGCCGTCCTCCATCACCGAATTCGCCCCGAAAACGGCCGTGTTCACGCGGATGTGGTCCAGCTGATCGATCGCGGTCGGCCCCCACATGTGGGTCCGGTTCGGCAGCAGCTCGCCGCCCACGAACACCAGGTTGAGCGACGGCTTCTTCAGGATCTCGAGGCCCACCAGCAGGTCGTGCGTCACCACGGTCACGCGGCGCGCGTCGAGGGCCCGAGCCACCTCGAGGCACGTCGACCCCGAATCGATGAACACGGACTGGCCGTCGAGGATGCGCTCCGCCATGGCCGGGCCGATCGCCCGCTTCTCCGCGCGGTTCGGGGAATCCTGCAGGAACTCCTCGGTGTCCTCGTCCTGGGGGATCGGGATTGCGCCACCGTGGGTGCGGCGCACGAGGCCGGCCTCGGCCAGGTGCTCCAGGTCCCTGCGGATGGTTGACACGTTCACGTCGAGAGCCTCTGCCAAGGAGGACACGGTCTCGAAGCCTGTTGCCTCAATCATGGAGACAATGGTGTCTTGCCGGGTCACGGTGGTTCCTTCTGCTGGCTATGGTCTACGCGGGGTGCGACGTGGGGTACAGATGATGCCTGCAATAGTGCATCGTGATCGCCGCCCGCTTGACACTGTACCGAACTTTCGGCGCGAATGTGCGCGATACCGCGCAACGAGGGCATTTGCCTAAATCACCAGTCCACAGGGGCGTTTTTCGCTCAGCATTTGCGTATAACCGTGCGTTGAGCTGCGCGCCCATGAGCAGTTATCGGTGAATCAACCCATCTGATATGCGCGAAAGCGAGTTGCCACTGCGCGATACCGCGTGTAATGTAAGTGATTGCGACGCGGGTCACGCCATGATGCGTGCGTCATCGCAGGAGATGGCGAACCCGGAACGTCCGACAACTAGATCACGAGGAAGTGACGACATGAAGATCGGAAGACTGACGGCGGCATCGGTGTCCATTGCATCGATGCTTGCTCTGACTGCCTGCTCGACCGTCGGAGGGACGACAGGCGACAACTCCGCATCAAACACCGGCTCGGCCGCGGGTGATTCCGGCAAGACGATGGTCACCGTCGTCAAAGTCAAGGGCATCGCATGGTTTGATCGCATGGACGTGGGCGTCAAGGAATGGGGCGCCGAAAACGGATACGACACACGAACGGAGGGCGGAACCGACGTCTCGCCGGAAAAGCAGATCCAGATCATCCAGGACCTGATCGCGCAAAAGCCGGTCGCCATCACCGTCGTTCCCAACTCGCCCGAGGCCCTCTCCGCCGTCCTCGAACAGGCGCGCGCACAGGGCATCAAGGTGGTCTCTCACGAGGCGACCGGCATAAAGAACGTTGACGCGGACATCGAGGCATTCGACAACGCCTCCTACGGCGTCGACATCATGAAGAACATCGGGGAGTGCACGGGCGGCACCGGCAAGTACGTGCAGTTCGTCGGTGGTCTGACCGCCAAGACCCACATGGAATGGGTCGAGGCCGCCTACGACTACCAGTTGAAGAACTTCCCGAACATGGAGCGCGTCGAGACTCCCATCGAGTCGACCGACAACGAAACCGCGGCCTACGAAAAGGCCAAGGAAGTCCTCGGCAAGTACCCGGACATCAAGGCCTTCCAGGGCTCCGCCGGTAACGACGTGCCCGGCATCGCCCGCGCGATCGAAGAGGCCGGCCTGTCCGATCAGGTCTGCGTCATGGGCACCTCGATCCCCTCGGCCTCCGCGAAGTACCTGGCCACCGGATCCATCGACAAGATCTTCTTCTGGGACCCCGCTCTCGCCGGCAAGGCCCAGCTGCAGATCGCGAAGATTCTCGCTGACGGCGGCACCATCACCGAAGGCACGGACCTCGGCATCGAGGGTTACAACAACCTCCACAAGCTCGACGGCTACGACAACGTCTGGGTCGGCAACGCCCAGATCGCCGCGGACGCCGAGCAAGCGAAGAACTACGACTTCTGATCACGCAGCCCCGGCCTCGTGACACATGCACGAGGCCGGGGCGGGCGTCCCACGACAGCGCAGTCCATAAGACACTCGAAGGAGAGCACATGCGCAGCAATGTGGATGAAGCACCGCGCCCCCACGGAGAGGGTGTCAGCGTGCAGGAGAACCCCTTTCTAGAGGTTCGGGATATCGTCAAGAACTTCGGCGGTGTTCGCGCCCTCGATGGCGTCAACATGGCCGTCTGGCCGGGTGAAGTGCTGTGCCTGGCCGGCGAGAATGGCTGCGGAAAGTCCACTCTCATCAAAGTCATCTCCGGAGTGCACGCGCCCGACGCGGGACGCATCCTCATCGACGGCCACACCGTCGCCTCGCTGACGCCGCTCAGCGCCATGGACGCCGGCATCCAGGTCATCTACCAGGACTTCAGCCTGTTCTCGAACCTGACGGTCGCCGAGAACATCATGATGACCTCGTCGGTCACAGAGAAGAAGAAGTTCTTCAGCTCCACGAGCGCGAAACAGCAGGCCGCGCAGATCGTCGAGCGCCTCGGCGTCCCGCTCCCGCTCGACGCCGACGTCGAACAGCTCTCCGTCGCAGACAAGCAGCTCACCGCCATCTGCCGCGCCCTGGCCGGCAACGCGAAGCTCCTCATCATGGACGAGCCGACGACCGCTCTCACCCAGCGTGAGGTCGCGCGTCTGTTCATCGTCGTCGAAAAGCTGAGCGCGCAGGGCGTCGCCCTCATCTTCGTGTCGCACAAGCTCGACGAGGTCATGGCAATTTCGCAGCGCGTCACCATCATGCGCTCGGGACGCAACGTTATCGATTCGCCGGTCGAAGACCTCGACCGAGAGAAGATCACTCACTACATGACCGGCAAGGAACTCGACCAGAGCCGACGAGTCCCGCCCCTTGCTGCGGACGCCGAGGAGCGCCTGCGCGTCGAATCCCTCACCTCGCAGGGAGGCTTCGAGGACGTCAGCTTCTCCGTGAAGAAGGGCGAAATCCTCGGCATCACCGGGCTCCTCGGATCCGGCCGTACCGAAATCGCCCAGGCCCTCTTCGGTCTCCTGCCCATCGACTCCGGACGCGTCTACATCGACGGTGAACACGTTGAGCTGGGCTCTATCGGACAGGCCATCAAAGCCCACATCGGATACGTCCCCGAAGACCGACTCACCGAGGGCCTCTTCCTCGACAAGTTGATCGCCGACAACGTCATCGCCGCGTCCATCGACCACCACACCTCGAAACTCAACACGCTGCGCAAAGACAAGATCCGCCAAACCATCGCCCACTACTTCGAGTCGCTGCGCATCAAAGCCCCCGACGTCCTCGCCCCCGTGCGATCCCTGTCCGGCGGCAACGCCCAGCGCGTCGTCCTCGCGAAGTGGCTCGCGCGCAACCCTAAGGTCCTCATCCTCAACGGCCCCACGGTCGGCGTCGACGTCGGCTCCAAAGCCGAGATCCTCGACATCCTGCGCGAACAAGCGGAAGCCGGCATGGCCATCGTCATCATCTCCGACGACGCGCCGGAACTCGTCTCCTGCTGCCATCGAGTGCTCATCACCAAGGGCGGCCACATCGCCGCCGAACTGGCCGGCGAGGACGTCGATGCTCGAACGATTAGAAAGATGGTCGTGTCATGAACATGAATACCGTCGCACGGCGCGTCCTGCGCTGGATCTGGGGACCCAACCGTGAAGGAATCGTCCTGTCCGTCCTGGTCCTCCTGACCATCATCATGTCCGCGATCAGCCCCGCGTTCTTCACGGTCTCGACGCTCTTTTCCCTCCTGCGTTCCTCCATCGTCCCGATGATCTACGCCCTCGGCGTCCTCCTCGTCATCATCTCCGGAGGCATCGACGTCTCCTTCGCGGCCATCGCCTCGTTCGCCTCCTACGCCACGATCGTGTTCCAGCTGAGCCGAGGAATCAACATCGGCCTCGTCGGATCCTTCGCGATGGCGCTGGCCATCGGAGCGCTCCTCGGCCTGCTCAACGGCTACCTGATCTCCAGGTTCAAGCTCCCGACCCTCATCGTCACGCTCGGCACCCAGGGAATCTTCCAAGGCTTCCTCCTGGCGTACATCGGCTCGAAGTACATCGCCCAGCTGCCCGAGGGCATGGCGTCGGCCTCAACCGCGAACCTGGTCTCCGTCGAAACATCGACGGGCGTCGCGCTGCTGCACTCCATGATCATCCCGGCCATCATCCTCGCGATCGTCATCGCGCTGGTGCTCAGCCGGACCATGTTCGGGCGCGCAATCTACGCGATCGGCGGCGATACCGAATCCGCCCACCGAGCCGGCATCAACGTCAAACGCACCCAAATCTGGGTGTACGTCATCGCCGGAACCCTCGCCGCAACCGCCGGCATGGTCTACATGATCCTCGGCAGGTCCGCCAACCCCCAGGAACTTGTCGGCCACGAACTCGACATCATCGCCGCCGTCGTCCTCGGAGGCGCGTCGATCTTCGGAGGACGCGGGTCCGTGCGCGGAACGATCCTCGGTGTGCTGCTCGTCCAGCTCATCAACAACTCGCTGATCCTCATCGGCGTCCCCAGCGCCTGGCAGCGCGCCGCCGTCGGCCTGCTCCTCGTCGCCGGTGTCGGCATCCAAGCGCTCGCCGCCAAGCGCAGCACGCGAACGCTGCGCGCCAAGAGCGCCCAAGCCGACCACAGCAACGCCGTCCCCCAAGCCGTCGAAGGATGAGTCCCATGAACAACACACTCCGCGACACAAACTCCCGGATTGATCGCTTCAGCGCCTCGCTCCTCTCCCGGCTGCGCCGCGACCGGTCGATCGCCCGCATGGTCCTCATCCTCCTCGTGGCCATCGGAATCTTCTCGGTCCTCTCTCCGAGCGTGTTCCTCACGGGCCTCAACCTGCAGAACATGCTGCTCGCCGTCGCAGAAATCGGCATCCTCTCCATCGCCATGATGATCTCGATGGTCACCGGCGGCATCGACCTGTCGCTCGTCGCCATCGCGAACCTCTGTGCGATCACCGTGTCGACCCTGTACACCTCGAGCGCGCTGGGCGGAACCGAGCAATGGGGCCCCGTCATTATCCTCATCGGGCTGGGCGTCGGACTCCTGTGCGGCCTCGTCAACGGCATCCTCATCGCCTACGTCGGCGTCACCCCGATCCTCGCCACGCTCGGCACCATGCAGATCTTCAACGGCCTCGCCGTCGTGTGGACGGGCGGCAAAACCCTCTACGGATCCCCCGAGGCGCTGACGGCGTTCGGCAAGACCGCAGTCGCAGGAGTTCCCCTCCTCTTCATCGTCTTCGGACTCGTCGCCCTCCTCGTCGGATTCATCCTCAACCGCTCCCCGCTGGGACTGTCCCTCTCCCTCGAAGGATCCAACGGGACCGCCGCGCGGTTCTCCGGAATTCGTTCCTCCCGAATCCTGCTGAGCTCCTACCTGCTCACCGGATTCCTCGGCTCCCTCACGGGCATCGTGTTCATCGCACGAAACCCCACGGCCTCGGCGGACTACGGCGCCTCCTACGTGCTGCTCGTCATCGTCATCGCCGTCCTCGGCGGAACCAACCCGAACGGCGGTTTCGCCACCGTCGGCGGCGTATTCCTGGCGGCCCTCACCCTCCAGGTCGTCCAAAGCGGCTTCACCTCCATGCGCCTGTCCGCCTTCCAGTACGCGATCGCCCAGGGCGTCATCCTCATCGGCGTCCTCGTCCTCGACTGCGTCGACTGGAAAGACGTTCGAACACGCCTGACGTCAATGTTCAGGCGCCCACAACCAGCAGCCGCCCTCAATAGCGGCGCAACAGAAAGGAAATGATCATGAAGAAGATCATTAACAACCCCGACCAGTTCGTCGATGAGATGGTTGAGGGCATTCTCCTGGCACACCCCGATCAGGTCCGCACCCCCGGAGACGACAGGCGTGTCCTCGTCCGCGCCGACAGCCCCGCACCCGGCCGGGTCGGCATCGTCACCGGAGGTGGCTCCGGTCACCTCCCCCTCTTCAAGGGCTACGTCGGCAAGGGGCTGTGCTCCGGCGTCGCCATCGGTAACGTGTTCTCCTCCCCGTCCGTGCAGCAGTGCGCCGACGCCGCCAAGGCCGTCGACGGCGGAGCGGGCGTGCTCTTCCTCTACGGCAACTACGGCGGCGACGTCTTCAATT
>ERZ773027.1114-NODE-1114-length-15091-cov-5.769952_pt1 | contig 15091 bp, 15 predicted proteins | sample MGYA00511032_ERZ773027 | MGnify/ENA primary metagenome ERZ773027 (study PRJEB29015, sample SAMEA2738138) | human oral metagenome | biome: human oral; feature: human-associated habitat; material: saliva | place: China | collected 2190 ... | reverse complement strand
AAAAGTAGAATAATTACTAGTAACGATAAAACTACTGTACAAGTTATCTTTATAATATTTCTAATGGGCATAAAAACTCCTTAATTCTTCTGATGTAAATACGAAAGTTATATTAATTACTTTATATTGTAAAGTTTTTTTCTGAACTTACACTATTTATATGCCTAAAATTGCTTTCAATATACCAAAGAATATTAACCAACAAACAAAAAATGCTCCATAGAAATCATAATGGATTTCAGCACCATTCATATAATCATACGCCATTCCATATATAATTGAAGTCAATGAAAGTAATGCAAATGCATAGAAAAATAATTTTTTTATAGTAGTCATTTTAATTTTACCTAACAAGTAAAAAGAACAAATTAAAAAATACTATCTTTACTCCATACAGTGTTATATAGGAATGTATTAATTTAACATACATAAAAACATTTTCTCTAATTATTGATTTTTATATTTGCTCTAAAGCTAGTAAATCAACATCGTTATAAACTAATGTCAATAAATCATAGTTTTGATCTATTGAGAATGTCCCTTTAAGACCTCCTGCATCAATAAATGAGTAAGTATTATCATCAATTTTATAGAATTCACTTTCTAAAGGTACAAAATACTTACCTAATGCTAGACCTACCTTCTCTGCATCTTCTTCAGAACATTGTAGAATATCCTGTACTCGTTTAAAAAATGGCTTATGAACATTTTCTATTCTGTCTTCTATTATTTTATTAACCTTACTATTAGTCTTATATCTATAAATCAGATATAAAATAGCTAATAATAAAGCGATATTCTCCTTCATAGTTCCCTCTAAAATCTTAGTTAAGTTAACTGTTATAGACTATACTTAATATATCTTTATATCGTCTTTATGGTGCAATTATATTTATCACTCAAATTACAAAATAGTTAATCTATCGCATATAGAAATTTCTTTTCTATAAAAATACTTAAAATCAGGAGATTTACCAACCCAAAAATCACTAATTCTATCACGAAGTTTGTAATTATTTTCAGAGGTAATATTTCTACTGTCAACCCAACTTATTGTATCAGGAATTGAATCCCACAAAATTAGATAATAAATGACACCAGATATATCAAACTTCAAAGCTATATCTACACAAATAATATCATTATCCCACCATGACGAAAATGTATCATTTACAATCTTAATATCATTTATAATTCCAGTTATATTTAACGCATATAAAGAAAATTCACTTAATAAATAATTATCATTTAAATTCTCATATACCTCAAAATCTAAATTAGGATAGTCATCTAGATCAGGTCCTTCAATTGACTTATTTATAAATTTAATAATTTGATTATCAAATTGTAAATATATACAGCCATCCGATATATATTCTATTTCACTTTCATCAAAAGAATTATCTCTAAGTACAAATACATTATTTACATTTTTACCTATACAATTATATATATTCTTTAGATATTCGCTATTAATCAAACTTTTCATAAACTTATATCACCTATATAATACTCATCCTGTATATAGCTCATATTCCCTTCTCTCTTAATCTAGTAAAGTTTGTGATTTATTAATCTTATATTTATATCACATTATATAAGAATATTAATAATTTTTAAACCACCTACCAAAGATTACCAGTCATCTTTAATAGGTGGTTCATTTTATTCACCCTTAGCGATACGATCTAAGAGTTCAATATGTTATTGTAAATTACGCTTTCACCACAACAGATACGCCATCAGGAATAACTGTAATGCTTGCATCTTTACCTTTTAATTCCAAAGCCTTGTTCAATGCTTCATCAAATGTAGTAGCATGTTTCAAATGCATATCTGTAAGCATCTTAGGGTCGCATTGGTCTGTTACAACGATAACTTTAAATTGATCTAGAATACGAGCCAAGATTTGCATTTCCCATTGGTCTGGAATTGTTTCATTACGAGGCACCTTAGCAATGCGGTCTAGTAATTCACGAGGTGTTTTGGCATTTTTAAGGTTTTCGTATAGTGATTCCCCACCATGACCATCATTACAAGCAGCAATCATGATGATAACGCCATCTTTTTTACAAGATGCTTCGGCAGCGGTCATGCCTTTTACAGCTTGATATACGTTTTGGTCTAATGGATACCCACCATTTGTAGTGATAACGATGTCTGCTGGTACAGCTTTCACACTAGCTAGTTCAGATACAAAAGCACAGCCAGTTTCATGAGCTTGTTCCATATCACCAGCAAAAGCATTGATAATATGTTTTTCCGCATCGATGACAACATTTAAAATAAATGCTAATTTCGCAGTACGACCAGCGTATACCATATCCTTATGAATTGGATTGTTCTCGATAATACCTGTACGAGCATATGGGCTATTGATAAATTCAGCACAGTGATTTGCCATTACAGTCACTTCGGAAGCAATGCCTGGCAATACGCTTTTTCTACCGCCGGAGAAACCAGCAAAGAAATGTGGTTCAATAAAGCCTTCAGAAATTAATAGCTCCGTTTCTACAGCTAATTTGTTGATGATGCAATCCCCACCTGATGGCAATACGCCTATTTTAGTCATTTGGCTAGCATCACCAGAGATATGGTTTACAATCTTTTCATTGGCTACGATTTCAGGACCAAATTTATCTACCATTTCTTCATGCGTAGTAGGTCGATGGAAACCAGTTGCTAGTAAAATAGTAATATCGATGGATGGATTAGCTTCACGAATACGGCGAAGTAGAATTGGCATCGTAATTTTACTAGGCACTGGACGCGTATGGTCACTTGTGATGATGACCATGTTGGATTTACCCTTAACCAATTCTTCCAAGCGTTGGCTACCGATAGGATTATCTAGCGCATGTTCTACCAATGCCTCTTGTGAAAGCTCAGCCTTATAGGAATGGGCTTTAGATTCTAATACACCTACTATATTTTGATCAGGAATATTGATATCTACAAATCCTTTTGCATAAGGTACATTAAATGTTTTCATGGGAATCACTCCTTAACTTAACACTAACAAACTATAAATAACCTGCTACGACAAATCAATCCTCCTTCTTACGCAATTGTCGTTTAAGGTCTAATAAACTCATATCATTTTGCTTAGCAATAGTAGCCAGTGAATCATATTCATATTTATGTCTCTTTACACCAAATCCACTGCTTGTTTTAAAAACAATTCTATTGCCTTCCCAATCTATGTCTCCTGTAGACCGGTTCAAAATATATCGATTACAGCGATGGTATCGAATACCAAGGCTCGTAGTATGTCTAAATATTAAATCTCGCACCTTATCCATGTCGCCTTCCTTACAAAGAACCGTCAGCATCGTACCAGGTCGTTGTTTTTTCATCATAATCGATGTGGTAAACACGTCTAGTGCTGGTGAAAGTAATAACTGTTCTACTGCATAGCCGATTTCTTCTGGCGTCATATCGTCGAGATTACAAGACATTTCAATGATTTTGTCTTCTAAATCATTGTTTATTTCAACAAAAGCGCGAATGCAATTCGGTCTTTCAAATTGTTTCGTGCCAAATCCATAAGATACCTTTGTTGGTGTCATAACAGGCATATGGCTAAAAGCTGTGCCAAAATACTTAGCTAATGCTGCGCCTGTAGGTGTGCATAACTCCCCTTTAATTTGATAATCTGCGTACATTGGAATACCAGATAACAATTCCATCGTTGCTGGTGCTGGCACAGGCAGTTCTCCGTGAGCACAGTGAACCGTGCCAGTTCCTACATGTATAGGTGAAATAATAATCTCATTAAAATTCAATGCCTCTAAGAGTACACAAACGGCCACAATATCTGCAATAGCATCGAGCATGCCTAGCTCATGGAAATGAATTTGAGGTACCGTCGATTTATGAACCTTAGCCTCCGCTTGAGCCACTAACTGATATACGTTTATAGCATTCTGTTTACACGTATCGGAAATAGATAAGCTATTAATTATATCCGTTATACCTTGTAAGCCTCGGCCATGCACGTGATGTTCGCTATGTATATGGTAATCTGAATGTTCTTCATGCGTATCTGTCTCACCATGTTCCTGATGAGCATCGTGATGGTGATGATTAGTATTATGTTGGTCATGGGGACTACCTTTATGATGTTCAGACTCTTCTATACCATTAATCATTACCGCCACGCGATAGCCATCTATGCCTTTATCTTCTTTCGGAATAAGTGTATAGGTAACATCAGGTATCCCTATTTGATTAAGTCGTTCTATCCATATTTCAGGGTTATCTACTAAACCGAGTAATGTCGCGGTCAGCATGTCTCCTGCAATGCCCATTTGACAATCTAAAAATAATCGTTTCATTTACTTTCACCTATATGATTAATCATATTCGCTGTATAAGCAGCACCAAATCCATTGTCTATGTTGACAACCGTAACACCGCTAGCGCAGGAATTGAGCATCGATAATAACGCCGTAACACCACCAAATGCCGTTCCATAACCAACACTAGTTGGTACGGCGATAACAGGTACATCCACAAGGCCCCCAACAACACTTGCTAAAGCCCCTTCCATGCCGGCAATGACAACGATAACCTTAGCAGACATAATAGTATCTAAATGTTGTAACAAACGATGAATACCCGCCACACCTACGTCATAAATGCGATTGACCTTATTACCGTAAAACTCGGCTGTAATAGCACATTCTTCAGCCACTTTATAATCACTTGTACCGCCGGTAACAATAGCTATACTGGACTCTGTTTTCTTCGTAGGCATATCACCAACGTAGCCGATATGAGCATCCTTGATATATGTCAAGGAATGCTGTTCTTGAATCTCTGCAGCCACATCAGGTGCTAAGCGTGTAATCAATATATGACATTGCCCATTAGACTGCATGGAGGAGATAATACCAACGATTTGTTCACTAGTTTTACCAGCACCATAGATAACCTCTGGTACACCTTGTCGTAATTGGCGATGTAAATCTACGTTTGCATACCCTAAATCCTCTATCGGTTTCATCTTTAGCTTTAATAAGGCTGCATCCACATCTACCTGACCATTTTTTACTTGCTCTAGAAGAGATCTAATATTATCGCTCATGAACGCACCTCTAAATCTAATACAACATCATCAAACATAGATTTAAAATATGTAAGAATCTCAATCCTATTCTTAATAACAATAGCTATTTGATTCTCTGGGACTTGAATTTTAGCAGTATTTCCTATCAGACGAACTCTAAAATCTGATAAACCTAACGAAAATAAATACCCTTCCGCTTTTTCGATATGTTCTAAATCAAGACCTGTTATGTGCTGCCCCGCTTGAAATCTCGTAGCTAAACAGGCGTAGGATGGTTTATCCCAAGTAAACAAATCAGCTTTATGAGCTAAATCTCGAATCATAGATTTTGTTAGATTGCATTCTCGTAGTGGTGATTTAACAGATAGCTCAGCTATTGCTTTCATACCAGGTCGATCCTCTACCTCATCACTGGCGTTGGTTCCATCGCATAATACAGAAAATCCATCGCGTTTAACATGTTCACTTATAGTTGTAAACACATGATGTTTACAGTAGTAACAACGATTGCTTGGATTGCTCGTTACATCATCATAATCTAGTACATCTATATCGATGATTTCTAGAGGGATACCGATACATTCTGCAATTTTCTTGGCATCGTCTAATTCAAACTGCGGCACAAACTGGGACTTAACAGTATATGCTTTGCATGGAATGCCAGATTGTTTGACAGCATATGCTAAATAGGATGAATCCACACCACCCGATAGGGCTATTGCTATATTACCAAGACTCGTTAAATACTCTACCAAATTCATAACTTATATAACCTTTATTAATTCTCTATACTCTATAGTATTGTAAAAGAAAAGAAAAATAGAGTCTCAAACAGGGACTCTATCAACACTTCCTTTAAATTCAATTAAACAACTTACTTATGTATGTAGTATATACCTTTTAATTTATATTTTCTAACTCATAAATGAGATAAATGTTCATGTATTACATTGTTATTTTTCTATATAAGAAAACCACCTATCATAAATAGGTTTTCAAGGCCTATTCAAGATAAGTGGTTTATAATTTATAAAAAAATGTGATAACTAATCCTAAACATCATATCATATCATGTATTAGTATTTATTATATACTCATTAAAAATTTTACACTCTGCAAGGGCTTTCCAATTTCTTGTTCCACATAGGTAAATAACAGACGTTCTAGTTCTTTCCATATTGTTCCAGGCAATTCAATAGGTTGCGTATCCCCCCATTGATAAGTTAATATGCTCGGCATGGCTTTACGCAATGCTATGGATGGATTCATATGTGTTCCCATACGCAGTTCATCCCAAAAAACATCTATACCATCTCTAGAAACAAAAGCCTCACCTTGTGGCATAGTACCTGCAAGAGAAAGCATTTGCCAACCTAATATAATCGTGCCTAAACGTACATTTCTTTTTCGAATAGATTTTGAATAATTTACCACAACATCAAAAACCTTACGATCAACATCGTACAAAGCAAAGAGTTCTTGGATGAGTTCACTTGCTACAGCCGCATACGCAATATTATCAAGATTCGTATCTAGTGATTCTACCACATAAGAACCATCAATTTGCGTAACTTTCACAAATTCTCTATCCTGTACAATAGTGATATACATAGCACTAAAGGGACGCAAATACGATGCATTACGCAGTGATTGTAAGCGTTTATGCGGTAAAGAGGCCCTAATAATACCTAGTGATGGTGTTATAAAGGTAAACACCGAATAGAGCTTATATTTTTTTCGGCTCACTACTATGGCCGGTGTATTAAAGCCACCATTAAGATTGTTCATGTTCATCATCTTCTACGGCTTCTGACTTGGGCAATGGCGTTACGCGCAAACGTGAAATACGATACCCTTGCATTTTAATGACTTCAAAGGTGTAGCCATAAGCATCTACTGTATCGCCCACAATCGGAGTCCGTTCCAATAAACCGAAAATATAACCACCAATTGTATCCGAATCGGAATCCTCGATGTTTACATCCATCATTTCAGAGACTTCATCAACAAGAACCTTACCATCAAATTCAAAAGAACCATCTGAATAGCTCATCGTAGCAGGTAAATGAGATTCATGTTCGTCTTGAATATCCCCTACTAGTTCTTCGATGATATCCTCAAGACCAACAAGGCCTACCATACCGCCATATTCATCTACAACGATAGCTTGATAGATTCGACGAGTCCTCATATATTGGAGCAATGTAGATAATTTCATTACTTCAGGCACAGTTAAGATATCCCGTTTGATGTTTCGCAAATCTTTCATCGCTTGATTAGGACGTTCCATTAAGTCTTTAATATGTACAAGGCCTATGATGTGATCCTTATCTTCTAGGCACAATGGATATCTAGTATGAGACGTTGAACGCACTACCTTCATGGCCTCTTCAAAGCCATCCTCTACAAAGATACATTCTACATCCTGACGTGGTACCATTACCTCTTTTGCCATACGTTCCACGAAGTTAAATACATTATCAATCAACTCTGACTCTACTTGATTAAGTTGACCTTCCTCATGACTACGAGAAATCATCATACGAAGTTCTTCCTCTGTATATACGAGGTCAAGCTCTGTTAAATATTTTGTTTCATAGAATTTAAGAATACCATTAGAAATCTTACCGGCTAACCAAACAAAGGGATATACAATGCGACCAACGCCAACAACAATGCGGCTATGGGCATTAACATATCGCGTTGGAAATGATAAACCCAATGCTTTGGGTACAATTTCACCAAATATTAAAACGATAAGACTAATAATTAAGAGCAATAGTAGGTTCAGTACATTATGTATCCAAGTACCATGGAAATTAAACACCGCCATGATTTCAGATACCATGCTATTAAATATATATGTCCCTGTTCCTGCTAACGCGAGAATAAAAAACAAAATTAAAAATTGTGTAGTATTAAGAAAATACTCTGGATTTTGATAGAGTTTCAACAAAAATTGTCTATCTTTCTCTAACAAAATTGTCATATCCTCCACATGTTCCTTACGTAAACGAGCAAAGGAAAATTTTGCTACCACTAAAAAGTTAATTAAAAATATAAATATGATACCTAGCACTATTGGCAACAGGCCATCAACTGAATCCATCTCTAATCCTTTCTACAAAATACAAACCCAAACATTATAAATATCTTTCTTAATTATTTATAGCCCAACTCTGAAAGCATCCCAGATTTATTACGCCAATCCTTCTTAACCTTCACCCACAAATCGAGATATACCTTTGTGGCTAATAGTTTTTGAATATCCGCACGAGCCTCGGCACCAAGTTGTTTTAACAAAGCACCTTTTTTACCGATAATAATCCCCTTCTGAGAATCACGTTCACAGTAAATAGTAGCGCGAATATAGGTAGTGCCATCATCTCGTGTTTTCATTTCATCCACATCGACAGCGATAGCATGAGGAATTTCATCACGGGTAGATAAGAGGATTTTCTCACGAACGATATCGGAGATAATTAAACGTTCTGGTTGGTCCGTAATCATATCTTCTGGGAAGTATTGAGGGCCTTCTGGTAAGTTTTTACTAAGTACATTAAGAACTTCCTCTAGATTGTCCTTATTCTTTGCAGAGATGGGAATCACGCCAGCAAATGGATACGCATCTTGATACGATACAATGGCTTCTAATAGCTGTTCTTTTTGCAGTGTATCAATTTTATTAACTACTAAGAACACTGGTACCTTCACGCGCTTTAATTGCTCGATAATAAAATTATCCCCAGGACCACGTTTTTCATTACCAGCCACCACAAATAAAACTGCTTCTGTTTCTTTTAAAGATTCAATGGCTGCATCTACCATGAATTCACCTAATTTATGTTTTGGTTTATGAACACCTGGTGTATCCATAAAGACAATTTGTTTTTCTTCATCCGTATACACACAGATAATACGATTTCGTGTTGTTTGTGCCTTATCGGACACGATGGCAATCTTGTCGCCAATCAAGGCATTAATCATTGTTGATTTACCAACATTTGGGCGCCCTACAACGGCAACAAATCCAGATTTAAAATGTTCTGCTTTATTCATTATATGGTTGATCCTCTCGTACATATCCTAAATTGGAAAGCACAAATTCTTCTTCTGTGCGCATTTCTTTTTTGTCTTCATCGGTCATGTGGTCATAACCTAAAATATGTAAACAACTATGTGTTGTTAAATAGGCGAGCTCACGTTCAAAACTATGTCCGTATTCGATGGCTTGTTCACGAGTTCGTTCTAGGGAAATAATCATATCGCCCAGTAAATGATGCTCCTCTTCACTCCCCTCATAGTCATCACCTTCATTGAGGGCAAAGGACAGTACATCAGTTGGTCTATCAATACCGCGATATTCCTTATTAAGCTCGTGAATTCTCTTATTATCGCATAATAAAATGCTCAACTCATCATCTTCCAGACCATATACACGACTTACCTCGTCGCAAACCTTTTGTATAATCTCTTCGATTTTAGAATCTTGCTCTATGCCATCATCATAGCTAATTTGTATATGCATAATTTTTATTCTTCCTTTGAAAGTTTTTGATGGTACGCATCATAGGCTTTTACAATGCGACCTACCAAATCATGACGCACCACATCTTGCTCTGTAAAGTACACCATATGAATACCAGACACGCGTTTTAATACCTTTTCGGCTTCATAGAGACCAGATGTTACGCGCGGTGGTAAGTCAATTTGTGTTTTATCACCATTGACGACCATTTTAGAGTTATTACCTAAACGAGTTAAGAACATCTTCATTTGCTCTGCCGTCGTATTCTGTGCTTCATCCAAGATGACGAAGGCATTTTCTAATGTACGACCGCGCATGTACGCTAATGGTGCCACCTCGATTGTGCCCCGTTCCATAAAGCGTTGTACTTGTTCAATACCAAACATTTCGTGCAACGCATCATAAAGCGGACGCAAATATGGATCTACCTTATCTTGTAATTCGCCAGGTAAGAACCCTAGTCGTTCACCAGCCTCTACGGCAGGTCGCGTCAAAATAATCTTATCTACATTGCGGTTCTTCAAGTAAAATGCGGCTAATGCAACAGCTAAGAACGTTTTACCTGTACCGGCAGGTCCAATGCCAAAGGTGATAGTATTCTTGCGAATACTGTCTACATATTGCTTTTGACCTTCCGTCTTTGGCGTAATGCTTTTACCACGCATCGTTACGGACAAAGTATCCTCGAACATAGAGTGAAGGGCATCCCCTTTGCCATTCATCACCATCTTAGCCGCAATGCGAACTTGAGATTCTGTAATCGTACTGCCTTCTTTATAGAGGAATACCAGTTCCTCTAATGTCCGATACAACGCCTCTACTTGAAGCTCGTCCCCTTTTATGACAACTGTATCACCACGGGATACAATATCCGCAGGAATGACTTCATTCATCATTTGTAAATATCTATTGTGTTGACCTAGTATAGATTGTGCTAAGTCATAGGTAGGAAAGATAAATACCCGTTCACTCATGCTTGTCCCCCATCTATAAATTTACGTACTGCTTTACCATTTAAATAATCACATAAATCGCCTTGATGTGCATCTAGTTCATCCATCATATCGTCGATTAAATCCTGTACACGCCACCAGCCCATAGACCAATTGGTAAATAATGTATTATCCTCTGGGGCACGACCCACTAATCGTTGTAACACGATATCTGGATGGAGATGGCGTAAAAACTGAACAACGCGCTCCGCATACTCCTCGGCGCTAATCAAGGTAATTTGACCTTCTTCATACCATTTGGCCATCAATGTATGTTTCACAATATACAAAGCATGTAACTTTACTTGGTCAACGCCAAGGGATGATAAAATTTTGGCACCTTCAATGGTATCCTCCATCGTATCCCATGGCAAATTAACAATCATATGTGTGGTCACATTGAATCCATATCGCTTAATGCGTAAAACCGCATCGATAAACTGCGCTAAGTCGTGGCCTCGGTTGATTTTCTCAAGTGTATGATAATTAACGGTTTGCAATCCTAATTCAATGTAGATATCCTTATGAAATCGCTGTTGTATGTCCTGCAAAACATCTAAATATTCATTGGAAATACAATCCGGTCTCGTAGCGATAGCAATCCCTACGGCTTCATCGATACAGCCTTGTTCCATATAGGATTTAAAATCCTCAAGAGGTAAATAGGTATTACTAAAGTTTTGATAATAAGGTATAAATTTTTTAGCCTTATATTTAGGTCCGATGTGTGCAATATTTTCTTCTAATTGCATGCGCACCGTCATCCATGCAGGTCTATTTTCATAACCGGCACCGATTTCCCCACAGAATGTACATCCTCCAACACCAGCTGATCCATCTCGATTAGGACAGGTTAAAGGTAATGCAACAGGTAATTTATATACCTTTTCACCATATGTTTCTTTATAAAATTTTGACACCATCCGGTACCGTTTCGGTCTCGTTGTATCTGACATAACACTCCTCTATATCATTGTATGTTTTCAGGGCGAATGAATGGGGCCACCTCTTGATTCACATCTATGATCACTGTGAAAGCCCCTTCTGGTATATGTTGAATTCCTAAATATGATGCTGTTTCACGGCTCATGGTCATTTCCACATATTGTTGGCGAATTTTACGCCATTCTTTAAACGTATAATTTGGAATAAATGTAGACGCAATCTCTTCATTGCGCCAGAACGCTTCGCCAACTTGTAGCAATTCCTTCGTTTGTTTCGGCAATCCTACTGCTTCGCTGCGAACCTTGCCGCGATAACTTACCAATGTATCGTATTGCAATAACTCTGCAGCTATCGTATCACCTTTTGCAAGGAAGAAACGATATAAGAATTCAATTTGGTCTATATCCTTAAGATTAACCTTATGATTACCTTCCTTAAGCCATGCACGTGTCATATCACAAAAATAGGTAAATGCATCCGTTTCACCGTGAATCAATTGTTGTCCGATATAGCCAAATGTTGTTCTAAATCGTTCACTATTATAAAAACGCTCAAATACATCTTCAAGATATTTCAAGAAACGTACATCATCATAAGGTAATACATGCGTGCTTAGAACCTCATATGGAGCCAATGGATCTGCTACATACTTGTATTCACGCATCCGTCGTACACCAGATCCTTTTAGCAATTTTAAGAATCCTATTTGTAATGCATGAGGTTGTAAACTAAATAAATCGTTAAAAGATTGTCCAAATCGATTAAAATCCTCGTGAGGCAATCCTACGATAAGATCCATGTGAACATGCGTACGTCCTGCTTGAATAATAGGACGTATAGATTTTTGGATGTATGGCCAATCATTATAGCGATTGATAGCATCTAATGTTTTCTTATGCGTACTTTGTACACCTACCTCGATTTGAATGCGTCCAGGCGGCGTTTCACAAAGAATGTTGGTTTCCCACTCCGTCATAAGCTCCGGTTCCATTTCTAAATGGAAATTCATATGTGTATCGCTATCTCTCATGAACTCCATAAGTGGTCTATGATGATGAGGTGCACAGTTAAAGGTGCGGTCTACAAATTTTACTTGCTTCACACCATGATCAATAAACCATTGCAATTCTTCTAATGTCCTCTCTTGAGGAAAGAATCGTACAGTATTCTTATTGCCCGACAAACAGTATTGACAGGAAAAAGGACAACCACGAGAGGATTCATAATAAATAATCTTATGCTCTAAATCCTCCATATCTTCCTCTGTATATGGGAATGGTATGGTCGATAAATCACGAACCTCTACGGCCTCTGCCGAGCCTAAAATACTACCATTCCTACGTCCCCTCACACCGGGAATCACAGGGTTTAATCCATCATTACCAAGTTGTAATGCCGTTACAAGGGCATGGAATGCTTCCTCGCCCTCACCTTGTACAATATAATCAATATTCGGACATCGTTCTAATAATTCATCGGCTGTGAAAGAAACCTCTGGTCCGCCCAATACAATTTTAATATCTGGTCGTACGGCTTTCACCATGTCCACCACATGCAAGGTCATTTCTATATTCCAAATGTAGCAGGCAAAACCTAGGACATCGATATCATGCTCTGTAATATCGCTAAGAATATGCAAAACAGGCATATTAATAGTATATTCCACTATATCGTATGCCTGTCCATGGGCTTCACCATAAGCCTTGAGATATCTCAAGGCTAGAGAAGAATGTATAAATTTTGAGTTTAATGTTGATAGAACTACGTTCATAGTACCCCTTTAGCATCATCGAATGGACTTGCCACCGTCTTGTCATAATAGATATATTATAACATTAAAACAAGCCTAAGATAAAGGAGATAATAGCCCCTACTAGGATGACCACGCCAACGATGGACAAGATGATGCCACCAAAGAATACGATAGCTGCTAAGATTGCAGCTAATACAATAATCATAATGATACGGCTTAGCCAACTAGAACCGCCAAAATGATATACCTTCACACGAGGGCCATAGTCTTGAAATTGCTCATACCCACTTCGGTCTTCTTCTTTTTGAGTAGGTGTAAATTCAACATGTACAGCATCCCCTTCTTCATCAATGGTAACCCCATCAAAATCGCGGCGCTCTGTATCGCTTAAGACACGTGTCTTAGTTTCTTGTTCTTTATTTTCATTCATTGTATTTTGGTTATTCATGATATATTCCTTATCACAAAACTATTAATCAATTTTATACAATTTATTATACCATAAGCCTAACAAAAACGAAATATCCTCTATGGTTATTATACACCATAGAGGATATGACAATGATTATATTAAACTTTGAAACAAAAGGAGTTAATAAACCTTAGTCTTTCAAGAATTTTTGTAATAATTCATTAACCAAGCCTGGGTTTGCACGCCCTTTAGATTCTTTCATCACTTGACCAACTAAGAATCCAATAGCTTTGCCATTACCGCTCTTGAAGTCTTCTACTGGTTGTGGATTATTAGCAATAACTTGTTTAACGATTTCTTCGATAGCACCAGTATCAGTAATTTGAACAAGGCCTTCTTCTTTTACGATAGTATCTGCATCCTTACCAGTTTCCCACATGGATACGATAACCTTTTTCGCAATTTTACCAGAAATAGTACCTTTCTCGATAAGGGCAATCATGCCAGCTAAGTTTTCTGGGCTCACCTTAGATTGAGCAAAGGTTAAGTTATTTTCATTGATCATCTTAGACAAATCACCAAGCATCCAGTTAGATACAGTCTTAGGATCTGCACCAGCTTTCACAGCTTCGTCTAAGTAATTAGCAGTCACCTTAGCCACTGTAAGGATTGTAGCGTCCTCACGAGATAAATCATATTCAGATACAAAGCGTGCAATTTTAGCATCTTGTAATTCAGGAAGTGCATTACGAGCCGATTCAATTTCTTCGTCCGTAATAACGATTGGTACCAAATCAGGTTCTGGGAAGTAACGGTAATCGTTTTCTTCATCCTTTTTACGCATGCCAAGTGTAATGCCTTGAGCATCATCCCAAGTACGAGTTTCTTGATCTACTTTACCGCCTGCTTCGATAAGCTTAGCTTGACGCAATGCTTCATATTCGATAGCCTTTTGAATACCAGTTAAAGAGTTAACGTTTTTAGTTTCTGTACGTGTACCGAATTCAGTAGTACCGCGAAGACGAACGGATACATTACAGTCACAACGCAAGGAACCTTCTTCCATACGACCATCAGAAACCTCTAAGTATTGCAAAATAGAACGTAGTTTTTCTACATACGCTTTTGCTTCCGCACCAGAACGAATGTCTGGTTCAGATACGATTTCCAAAAGAGGTACGCCTGTACGGTTATAGTCTACATTGGAGGAATTAGAATCGGAAATCGTATTACCACTATGGACCAATTTACCAGCATCTTCTTCCATGTGAATACGCGTAATACCAATACGTTTTGTTTCACCATTAACTTCAATATCCAAATGCCCATTCAAGCAGATTGGCAAATCATATTGAGAGGTTTGATAGTTTTTAGGCAAATCTGGATAGTA
>ERZ773027.1112-NODE-1112-length-15095-cov-4.831782_pt1 | contig 15095 bp, 7 predicted proteins | sample MGYA00511032_ERZ773027 | MGnify/ENA primary metagenome ERZ773027 (study PRJEB29015, sample SAMEA2738138) | human oral metagenome | biome: human oral; feature: human-associated habitat; material: saliva | place: China | collected 2190 ... | reverse complement strand
TGTACTACTACTGTCTATGTAAATCTTTCAATGAACTCTTTCATTTGCTTCAGGACAACTTTGTTCCTGAAAGCGGATGCAAAGGTATAAAGAAAATCAACAACACGCAAGCCTTTTTAAGAAAAAAAACAACGGAAATAGCAACTTTTTGTCTTTTCTTACAAAAAGAACACAAAATAAGCAAATACACCTTATTTATATATATATATCTCTATTATTGTTTTTGAAGGCGGCAAAAACTTTTTTTTGGGGACGTTCTACTCCAACACATCACTGATAAAAAAAGATAGACTAACATCCTTTATGTGTTTTACATGAACCTTATGCTAGTCTTAAAAAGCACTTCATTCTTTTGCATATAACCAGAATAACGGAACAAATTAACAGACATCAAAGGTATTTAATAACCTAAAATTGCATATCTTCAAAAACAAGGTGTAAATTTGCACCTGCCAAGGAACATGTTATAAACACGTTCGCCTGCAATTTACCTACAACAGACCCACGCATGCCCACATAGACAATTAAGTTCTACTCAAGCAACAAAAAAAGAAGTTATGTATACCAAGATATTCACCCTGATATTGATAGCGATTTTACCCATCTTGAAGATTGGTGCGACCAATAGCGATAGCCTACTCAATGAACTGGATCACATCATAGAACTTCGGCCCACCTTCATCGCCAACAAAGAACGCACTATACACCAACTTCGCTCTTCCTTAGAGAGTATAAAGGGGCGAGACTTAAACAAGGAAATGAACCTTTGCGATCAACTTTGGCAAGAATACGCAGCTTTCAACACCGACTCTTCGCTTTACTATGCCAGTAAGCTTTATCTTTTAGCAGAACAAGCAAACGACGATGAACAAATGTTTAATGCCGTATTACACAAAGTAGAAGCACTCATCACCATCGGCATGTTTAAAGAAGCTTACGAATTGCTTACCACACAACACCAACTTCCTTACAAGAATAAGAAACGAGAGAAGTTTTATCACCTCTACCGAACGCTGTATGGACTGATGGCCGACTTCGCTGTTACTCAGCAAGAAAAAGACACATATAATCATCTCACCGACACATACCGAGATTCGCTCCTAGCTATTTACAAAGCATCGACTCCTATTTACAAGATGGTGCTGGCGGACAAACTAATTACACATGGTCAATACCAGCAAGCCTTAAACCATTTGTTACCCTTTAATCTAGGCAACGACGGCCGTTTGAATGCAGCCTACGCCTACACAGTTGCAGAAGCATACAGCAAACTTGGCCAGTCCACAACAGCCAAGTATTACTACATCATATCGGCCATCGAAGACATGAAGAGTGATACGCGAGAATACATTTCGCTTCGCAAAGTGGCAACCATGCTTTTTCAAGATGGCGACATCGACCGTGCTTACAAATATCTCACCATTTGTATGGACGATGCTAAGGAGTGTAATGCCCGAATGCGTATTTTAGAAATATTAGACACCTTCCCCATCATCAATCAAGCCTATCTTGCAAAAAAACATCAACAGCAAATGGTAGTGCTTGGAGTGCTTGTGGGCATCAGTTTATTAGCTATATCGCTCCTATTTGCTATTCGCTACGTGCTTAAACAAAAAAAGGTGGTGGTGGCTGCCCAAGACAAATTGGCCAAAGCAAACGAGCAATTAAGCGAAATGAACGCCCAACTCACTCAATATAACAAGGAAATAACACAACAAAATTTGCTCATTGCCGAAAACTCTTATCTCAAAGAAACCTATATTGCAAGGTATATGGATCAATGCTCAATATATCTTGAAAAAATGGGACGTCTTCGAACCCATCTCAGTAATTTACTGTCTACGGGTAGAACTAAAGACATGGCAGAAGCTGTAAAGGTTGCAAACAAAGAAGTAGAGGTGGCTTTGGCTGAATTTTACGATAGGTTCGACGACACTTTCATTCAACTTTTCCCAACCTTTGTTGAAGATTTTAATGCTCTTTTGCAATCAGGCGAAGAGATTACCCCTAAAAATGGTCATATACTTAACCCCGAACTGCGTATCTTCGCTTTAATCAGATTGGGCATTACAGACAGTGTTAAGATTGCCCAATTCTTGAGATATTCCACCACCACTATTTATAATTATCGCACGCGCGTACGCAACAAGGCTCGTGGAAATCGTGAAGAGCTTGAAAACATGGTGATGAAAATTGGCAAAATAGCCAACGAGCAATAACTTTCAAGGCGTTATTTTTACTACTTTTTACGCCTATAGGGAAACACATAACACATTGAATACTAAATAATTAAACTTTTAAACTCACTATATTTTTAATACCCTGTGTTTTTGTCGGGGGTATTTTATATTATCTTTGCAAACACAACAGCTGCAAGATTAAACTAATTGCTGTTGGCAACAATGCAATCAATAAACTATCTAAAATTCTTTAATTAAACCAATGATTATGATACCCGTGCAAATCAAAGGCATCTCGTGGCACAAAACTTTGGCCCTATTGGGGCTCTTGCTATGTTGCACCACTGCGTTTGCCCAAAATTTCAGTATTAAGGGGGTGGTTACCGACAAGAATGGCGAACCCATAGTGGGCGCCACTGTGCTTGAGCAACAAACCAAAAACGGCGTAGCCACCGACCTCGATGGCCGTTTCTCTATCCGCGTTTCAAACGAAAAGGCTATTTTACGAATTTCCTACATCGGATTTAAGCCTCAAGAAGTGGGCGTAAACGGAAAGTCTACACTTAACATTACGCTACAAGACGATGCCGCAGCCAACTTAAACGAGGTGGTTGTTGTGGGCTATGGCACGATGGATAAAAAAGAACTAACATCTGCTATCTCACATGTATCGTCGGCCAATTTCTCACAAGTTGCCTCTGTTGACCCTTCCATGATGATTCAAGGTAAGGTGGCTGGCGTGTCGGTAACCAACACAGGCGCGGCCGACCCCAACAAAGAGGCCAGTATACAAATACGTGGCGTATCATCGCGTAAAGCTGGATTAGGGCCTCTTATCGTCATTGATGGTGTACCTGGTGGAAACTTAACCAACATTAACCCCAACGACATCGAAAGTTTCGACATTCTTAAGGATGGTGCTGCAAGTGCCATCTACGGCACGCGTGGCTCTAATGGCGTGGTGCTTGTCACCACTAAAAAGGGACGTCGCGATGGAAACATGCACACATCATATAACGGTATGGTATCGTTTAATGTGATAAAACACGAACTAGATATGCTTGATGCCGACGAGTATCGTGCCAACCGCATCGCTTCGGGCACAGGTTACGACCTTGGAGGGTCAACCGATTGGCTCAAAGAGGTTAGTCAGGTGGGCATCAAAACTCAGCATACACTTACTTTGAGCGGTGGCGACCTACGTTCTAACTATCGAGTGTCGGCAGATTATCGTAACGCAAGAGGTATCGATCGCTATTCAGGACGCGAAGAATATGGTGCGCGTGCTGCCTTAAGCCACACCACACGCAGCGGATTGTTCACCTTTGGCGTTAACATCTCCCCTCGTGTAGCCTATCGTAAGAACGCTTCGTGGGACGTTTTCCGCAATGCAGTAGAAGCCAACCCCACCACGCCTATCATGGATCAACAAAATCCCGCTCGCTACTACAACTTTAAAGGTCAGCCTGCCGCTTACAACCCCGTGGAATTGCTTACGCTCGACCAAAGCACGGGTACCACTAAGCTTATCGATTGGGATGCAAGCGTGAAGTTGAACCTCTTCCCCTTACTTTTGAAAGACAACGATAAGCAAACTCTTAACACGCAACTTACTTTCGCCGATCATCAATACGACAACTACAACCAATGGTTTCGTCCTTCAACAAGCACGTTAGCCATTAATGCCGGGCGTGATGGAGAGGCATCGCAAAACTACTCCAAGTCTTCGCTCCGCAGTCTAGAATGGGTTACCAACTACACCAACTCGTGGGGCAAACACAATCTCAAGGCCATGTTGGGATACTCGTTCGAATACGACGTTTACGCTGGTTTCAATGCAGACAACAAAGATTTCCCAAACGATGCCTTAACCTATAACAACCTTGGAACTGGTACATTTGCCAAAGAAAAGGGCGAATTGGGCATGGGGTCGTTTAAGAACGACACTAAACTAATTTCTTTCTTCGGTCGCCTTAGCTACGATTGGAAAGGACGTTACATGCTTACTGCCTCATTACGTCGCGAAGGTTCGTCTAAGTTTGGGGCCAATCACAAATGGGGAAGTTTCCCTGCTGTGTCTGCCGGCTGGCGAATATCCGACGAACCTTTTATGGAAAACACTAAAAGCTGGCTTACCGACCTTAAGTTGCGTGCCGACTATGGCATAACGGGCAATCAAAACTTCGACAGTTATAAGTCGCTCAACACAATGAGTGGCTTTGGATACTACACCTATAACGGCAAATACTATCAAGTGTGGGGACCAGGAAAAAATGTTAACCCCGACTTACGTTGGGAAAAAGGCAAAAACTGGAACATCGGACTTGATTGGACACTGCTTAATGGGCGACTTTATGGCTCGTTCAACTATTTCAGCCGTCATCAGCAAGACCTTCTTGGCGACTACAACGTATCTGTCCCCCCCTATCTTTTCACCTCCACCTTCGTTAATGTAGGTTCTATGCGCAACAGTGGATTTGAATTTGACGTAACATGGAACGCCATCAAAACCAAGGATTTCAGCTATACACTCAATATTGTTGGCGCCACGATGAACAACAAGTTCATTGATTTTAGCAACAGTCAGTTTGTAGGCCAAGACTATTACGACGAAGTTAGCCCCGAAGACCCCTACCCCTTCCACACCTTGCAACGTATAGAAAAAGGCCGTCGCATTGGAAGTTTCTACATGTTGAAGTATGCAGGCATAGACAAACAAGGCCGTTGGGTGGTCTACGATAAAGACAACAATATGGTGCTGGCCGACAATGCCACCGACGAAGACCGCCAATTTGTTGGCAATGGTCTGCCCCGCTTCACTGGTTCGATGACACACACCTTTCGTTATCGCCAATTCGACGCCTCTGTATTCTTCCAAACAGCATTGGGTTTCGATATTTTCAACATTCACGACTTTTATTATTCCACCAAGAATTTTCAAGGCAATGTGATGGACAAGGCCTATAGCAAGAACAAGCTTGTAAATCAAAACCCCATTGTTAGCGACTACTTTTTAGAGCCAGGCGACTATCTTAAACTCTCTTCGCTGAACATTGGTTACACGCTTAACCTCAACAAGCGGTTTATCGACAGCGTGCGCATCTTTGCCACGGCCAACAATCTCTTCACCATCACCAAGTTCTCGGGTATCGACCCTTCAACATGGGAAGTTAACGGCTTAACTCCTGGTGCCACAGGCTCACGCTCTTATTATCCCAACACACGCCAATTTATGCTGGGCATGCAAATAGAATTCTGACCCTAACCCCACCTATTATTATCATCGCAATATGAGAAATACTATTAAATATATGGCCACTTCGCTGATGTTGGTTACAAGTCTTGTAGCATGTACCAACCTCGACGAGACGCTCTACGACCAAGTAGCTTCGCAAAACTATTATAACACCAAAGAAGATGTTATCCGTTCTGTGCTCCGCCCCTTTGAACATGGATACTGGAGCATACAAAGCAGACAAGTGCTTAACGAAGAAACAGCCGACCAACTCATTACACCCACACGCGAAGACTGGTGGGATGATGGAGGTAGATGGGCGCGTCTGCACCGCCACAAATGGCTCAACACCAACGGCGAGGCACAAAGCGAGTACAATGGTTGTTATCAAGGTATCATGCAAGCCAACCTCGTTATCGAAGATTTGGATAATCTTTCGGCATCCCAATTTGGCTTTTCAGATTCCGAGTTCAACAATCTCAAGGCCCAAAACCGCGTTTTACGCGCCTGGTTTTATCTGCGTTTGCTCGATGCATTCCGCAATGTTCCTCTAGCAGTGAGTTTCTACGATACAGCTAAGAATAGTGAAGGGCAAGTTTCCCCCAAAACACTGTTCGCCTTTATTGAAAACGAACTAAAGACAGCCCTGCCCATGCTTACCAAGAAAACCTCTATGGGTGGAAATCAAAACATTCAAGGACAATGGACTCAAGCTGGCGCTGCTGCCTTACTCGTACGTCTCTACCTCAATGCCAAGGTGTATGTTGGCGAAGACCGTTTTACTGATTGTGCCAACTATGCACAGAAAATCATCGATGGCGAATACGGCTCTTACAAGGTGGCACCACGCTGGGATGCAGCTTTCGATTGGAACAATGAAACCTGCGACGAAGTTATTTTTGCTTTCCCCGGCTCTGCTGGCTACTCGCATTGGCATTACAAAGGCGACCTATATTGGTGGTCGGTTCCTTCTAAAGCTAGCGATTGGCTCAAAGACTCCAAAAACAAAGAAGGAAGTCACAACATCAAATACTCGGCTTCGCCTAGCTATAATCCCAAAGGAGAAAAATACACCTTTGAATTGGGCATGCCTATTGCACGTTTTAAGGATTATCCTTCGGACGTAAGACTGAAAAAATACACCAACCTTGGTAATAACAAGCGCGAAGGACTATTTGTATATGGTAAGATTGCTTATACCGATGATAATGGCAACACGACCTACTTAAAAGACCACAATGGGCGTTACACACTCGACTTGCGCGATGCAGTAGGTAAGTTTGGTGCCACCGATGGCGATAAATGGCTTGCCAATGCCGACAGCCGACTTGAGAATGGCGACGATAACTCTGGTTGGATGTTTGTGAAATATCCGCTATACTCAGACAACGAGACCGGGCAATTGGAGTCCGACTACTGCGAAATACGACTTCCTGAAATTATTTATAGTCTTGCCGAATGTAAGTTACGACTAGGTGATGCCACTTCTGCTGCACGCTTACTTAACGAAGTTAGAAAGCGCAACTACCCACCTGCCAACTGGAATACGGCACTCTATGCACCAGAAGGAACTGCTGTGCTAGACATGAAAGAGATGCTTAACGAATGGGGACGCGAATTCTTTGCCGAAGGACGCCGACGCATCGACCTCATTCGCTTTGATAAGTTTCTCAACGCTTGGTGGGACAAAGATGCCGATGAAGACAATCACACACTAATATTCCCACTACACCGCGACATCTTGGGTGCTAACAAGCACTTACAACAAAATCCTGGTTACGACAAATAACAACTTTAAACTACAATTACAATGAATAATATAATTAAACATGCAACACACGCCTTCTTGCTTCTAGTGGCAACTTTGGCTTTGATGGCTTGTCATGATGATAAAGATATCGTAGTGATTAACGACAACCTGCCCCTCAAGGTGGCGCACTTATATATGGTGGGCGACGCTACGCCTGCTGGCTGGTCTATCGACAACCCAACCGAACTTACTCGCGATGCGAACGACCAGTTTGTGTTCACTTATCACGGTAAGCTCAACACGGGCGAACTAAAATTCCCATTGGCTAAAGGCGACTGGGGCTCTACTTTTATCTACGCTCCTGCTGCGGAAACCGAAATTAACGACAAAGGTGTGGCACAATCTGCAATCGATGTTCGAAAAGGTGGAAACGACAACAAGTGGAAGGTTACACAAGCTGGCATCTACACCCTTACACTTAATTTGCGCGAATTTAAAATCAACGCCACCTACGAAGGGGCCGAGCCTTTAACACCCATCATCTCTAACACCTTGGGCTTTATCGGCGATGCCACCCCCGCAGGATGGACCACAGAAGCTGCAACGATGTTCACCAAGACCTCTGATTCGCCTTTGCAATTCACCTACGAAGGCCCTCTCAATGTGGGCGAGTTTAAGCTGGCTTACGACGGAACCGTACTTAAAGACTTTGCTGGACCATATATTCAAGCGGTCGAGCCCAACGTCACTGTCAGTGGCGAAGGTGTATCGGCCCAAGGAATGAATGTTGGTGGCGCTGATAACAAATGGAAGGTTACGCAAGCTGGTACCTACAAACTGATGTTCGACCTCACCAACCACACCCTTTCGGTGCTTTCTTTCACCCCCGTACCTGCTTCCGACCCATGGGCCACGCCCACGCTTTTCATCATTGGTGATGCAACAACAGGCTGGAACATCGGCGAGGCAATGCCTTTCAAGAAGGTGGCCGACCACAAATTTGTTTACGCTGGTGAGCTTAAGGCTGGTTCTTTCAAACTAATGGCCACCAACACAGGCGGATTTGGCACTGAAGATAAAGATTGGTTTTATGCACCTGCCAACGAAACTATCGTTAACGAAAATGGTGTGGCTGCCGATGGCATGGTGGCCGGTAATGGCACCAGCAACGATAACAAATGGAAAGTTACCCAAGCAGGCAACTATGTACTCACCATTGACATGGACACGCATAAAATTTCGGCAGAGTATGTGGGCGAAACAGCTTCAAGCATAGCCACCGCCGAGGCTCGTTTGGTGGGCGACGCCACACCTACAGGATGGGATATTGCAGGAACAGTTATGACTAAGGAGACTACAAATGCATTACAATTCTCATGGCAAGGCAAACTAAAGGAGGGCGAGTTTAAGGTTGCCATCACCTCTACCAACAACGACTTCTCGGGCGAATGGCTTCAAGCTCCTGCTGCCAACACCCTTGTTGGGACCACTGGCATTACCAATGGAGGCGTGGTTAAAGGTGGCGACGACAAGAAATGGAAGGTCACCACTGCTGGAACCTATAAGATTACCATCAATTTCTCAGCGCGAGTGATTAACATTACTTACTTGGGTGCATAACACTTTTGTTCATTTAATTTCTAACGGCGATGTCCACAGTTGCTTACTCTTTATGTATATGAAGAGGGTGGGCGTCGCCAACACTTAACAGCAAGACAATATCGAACATGAAAAAATATCTTTTTGCCAGCATGGCCTTCTTGCTTCTCACAGCCAGCTGCAACAGTAATACTTGGGATGTAACCAACGATCTCTCCATCGATGCCACCGATCCCACTATTGGCCTCACCCCACTTGCTCAACAGCCGGGCATGGATAAGGCGCCTTTATACTGGAGTCTCTACGGTGCACTACGCCAACAAGAGAAAGAAGGCTCGTTCCCCAACATCTTTACCGAAGACGATTGGGACAAAGCCATCGACTATGTGGCCACTAATCTCAAACCCTATGGATATGATATGCTCGTTACCGATGGTTTTGCGTCGATGAGTGGCGACGATGGTTATATGACGCGTTATAGCAGAACGCAGAAGGATGAAAACTCGCCCGAGGTGCCTCTAACCACCATTGTGGCCAAACTTAAGGCTAAAGGCTTGAAACTGGGCGTGTACGATAGTCCTTTTTGGCTACACTACACCAACCCCAACGCCATTATTCCAGGTACAGATGGCATCACTGTTGCCAGTCTTAGATACGACCCCAAGAAAGATACTGATGTGTTGCACCCCAACAAAAACGACCAATTTGGATGGGTGCTAACCGACCACCCCGGGGCCGAACAGTATTTTGAAGGCTTCTTCAAGCACTATTCTGACTTAGGCGTGAAGTTTATTCGCATGGATTTCCTATCGTGGTACGAAGACGGAATGAATTATACCGACCAAATTGACCGCGGTTATGGTCGCGAGCGTTATGTCAAAGGTTTACAATGGATTAACAAATACGCACAAAAATATGGCATCTACGTATCGCTTGTTATGCCACACCTAAAAAATAATGCCTTGCTTGAGCAATATGCTGGTAATATGGTGCGCATTGATGCGGATGTTTTGGAAGGTTCGTGGTATCGTTTTTCCGAAAACAACAGAGGATCGTTGCGTGGCGGTTGGCCCAACTCTGAAAATGCTTTCGACGGATTTATCAACTGGTCGAAGATTTCAGGACGCAAGAAAGTGCGTCTTGATGGCGACTTCATTCGTATTGAAAGCTTTGCCAACGACGATGAAAAAATGTCGGCGGTATCGTTACCACTCATGGCTGGCGGTCCTATATCCGTGACTGATATGCCCACTGGCAACAACTTGAAGTTCTTTCAAAACGAGGAATTGCTCGCTTTACAAAAAGACGGATTTGTGGGACAGCCACTTGAACGCAACTTTTGGAATGCGAACGGAGAAATTTGGTACGGACAAATGAGTGATGGTAGCTGGATTATTGGTTTGTTCAATCGCGAGCAGACTCCAGCAACCAGAAGCTTGGAACTGCAAAAAATAGGTCTGAATGGTAATTGGAATACACGCGACCTATGGACGCACGCCGATGAAGGCGTGATAAATGGTAAGGTGGAGGTAATTGTGCCTGCACATGGATGTAAAATCATCAAGTTAACTAAGAAGTAACTTTTACCTTGAAGCACATGTTATGCATTGCGCGTGGGCAGGCTTTAAGGCCTGCCCATAATGCTGCACTTAGCCTTAACGCGCTTTATTCAAACCCCATTAACGTTCTTAAAAACCCGCAACAACAATGCAAAAAATAATTCATCTCTTATGCCTTGTTTTCGTCGTGGCCACAACTTCTGCCATGGCCCAACAGGTTTCTTCGCCCAATGGCGATGTAAAGGTTACGTTCAATCTTGACAACTCCACACCCAACTACGCGGTTTCTTTTCGTGGTAAGGCTGTTGTTAAACCCTCGCGCCTGGGGCTTGCCTTGGCCAAAGGGGGCGATTTGCTCGATGGATTCACCCTTTTGGGTGAAGAACGAGGCGCTGCCGACGAGACCTGGACGCCTGTTTGGGGCGAAAACCGAACCATCAGAAACCACTATAACGAACTGCTGGTGCGCTTGGAACAGAAATCCACTCAGCGCCGACTCAATATCCGATTCCGCGTTTACGACGATGGCATGGGCTTGCGCTACGAGTTTCCGCAAGAAGGCAAACTCAATTATTTTGTGGTGAGCGACGAACGCACTGAGTTTGCTATGGACGGAGACCACACAGCATGGTGGATTCCGGGCGACTACGACACGCAAGAGTACGAATACACCCAATCTAAACTGAGCGAAGTGAGACAACGCATGAAGGAGGCAATTACCAACAATATGTCGCAAACCACCTTCTCGCCCACTGGTGTGCAAACGTCGCTGATGATGAAAACAGATAACGGACTGTATATCAACTTGCACGAGGCGGCGTTGGTGAACTATCCAGCCATGAATCTCAACCTCGACGATAGCAAAATGGTGTTCACCTCGTGGCTCACGCCCGATGCTAAGGGGGCTAAAGCCTATCTGCACACGCCTTGCCTCACACCATGGCGCACCGTGCTGGTTACCGACGACGCACGAAAGGTGCTCGCCTCTAACCTCATTCTCAATCTTAACGAACCCTGCAAATACACCGATACCTCGTGGATACGCCCTGTTAAGTATGTTGGGGTGTGGTGGGAGATGATTTCGGGTAAGGCCGACTGGGCTTATACGCAGCAGTTCCCCTCGGTGGTACTTGGCGAAACCGATTATACCAAGGCCCAACCATCGGGCCGACACGCGGCCAACAACGCCAATGTGCGCCGATATATCGACTTCGCTGCCGAACATGGGTTCGACCAAGTGCTGGTTGAAGGATGGAATATTGGTTGGGAAGACTGGGCCGGAAATCTTAAAGAGAAGGTGTTCGACTTCCAAACGCCTTATCCCGACTTCGATATTAAGGCGCTAAACGAATATGCACACGCCAAAAATGTGCGACTGATGATGCACCACGAAACTTCTTCGTCGGTGATGAACTACGAACGATACATGGACCGCGCCTACAAGCTGATGAACCTTTACGGATACAACGCCGTGAAAAGTGGTTATGTTGGCGATATCATCCCTCGCGGCGAACACCACTACGGACAAGTGATGGTGAACCACTACTTGGAAGCTGTGAAACGTGCTGCCGACTATAAAATTATGGTTAACGCGCACGAAGCTGTGCGCCCCACGGGGTTGTGTCGCACTTACCCCAACCTCATTGGCAACGAGAGTGCTCGTGGCACCGAGTATCAAGCCTTTGGAGGTAGCAAACCTGGGCATACGGCCATCTTGCCCTTCACTCGTTTGCAGGGCGGACCAATGGATTACACACCGGGTATCTTCGAAATGGACTGTGCCAATGGCTCGCACGTCAATTCCACCATCTGCGGACAGCTCGCTCTCTATGTCACAATGTACAGTCCGTTGCAGATGGCAGCCGATTTTCCAGAGAACTATCTCAAACATCCCGACGCTTTCCAGTTTATCAAAGACGTGGCCGTGGACTGGGATCGCACCCTTTATCTAGAAGCCGAACCCATGGCATACATCACAGCGGCACGCAAAGCCAAAGGCAGCGATAAATGGTTTGTGGGCTGTGTAGCGGGCAATACGCCCCATAAGTCGCAACTGTCGCTGTCGTTCCTCGACAAGGGACGTAAGTACGAAGCCACTATTTACACCGATGCACCCAATGCCGACTATCGTAGCAACCCCAAAGCCTATCGCATAGAGCGCCGAACGGTTACCTCAAGCACCCGTCTTACGCTCACGGCTGTGGCTGGTGGTGGCTATGCCATATCCATCGTGCCTAAACAATAAGGGCATTAAAGCCTCTTACTACCAAACAACTGGGGGGTAACCCCCCACAACGATTAAGGGTTAGGGCTGGCAACATAACAACGCCAACCTTAACTCTTAATCGTAATTGAGCCCTTTGGCCAAAACAACAACCAACGTTTTCAACGCCCCCTTTCTTGTTTCACCTGTCGATGGTGTTGGAAATATTTTACAAAAGGCAAATTATTTACCTCTCATTCTAGCGAAAAATGAAGCCTAAAACCATGCATTTAGCCCTTAATTTTGCCTAAAAGCATTTTGTTTTTACATCCTTTTCGAGCACTTCGTCTGCGTTTTGCACCATTTAGCCTTTCTAGATTGAGGTCAACTCACAAATTTACATCGCCCCAAAACCAGCTTTTAGAACCTAAAAACCTACTTTTTAGACCCATTTTTACACAAAAAAGTCTTGTTTTCCACTGTTATTAGATGCATAAAGCCACCATGCGGTGCGCAAAATTATACAACCCCACTTGCATTTTCCAGCATTTCATCTTGCATTTAGCACCATTTTACCTTGCGTTTAGCACCATTTCACCCTGCGTTTAGCACCATTTTACCTTGCGTTTTGCAGCAAAACGGAGGGCTAAATGCTGCAAAACACCCAAGTTTTAGCAACAAAACGCCCATTGTTCGGTCTATTCTGCATTTCCATGCAACAGAACTGCAACTTTCTTACACTTACAACCCACCCCATTTATTATGAGAAAAACCCCTCGCGAGAATGGAATATTTGCGAGCGAGTGAACAGTTGGTGAACTTAGAGAGCTGTTTTTGATGTAAATTACATGCCGAATATTTTACATTTTTCAAGAAGACGAATTAAACCAGCAGCAGAACCAAGCATACCACTAATAATAAAAAAACACGCAAACCATTGATGGTTTTGCACATCATATCGAAACGATTGCGAAATACGTTAAAAAGGGCGCTATTGACAACAAGGAGGCAAGAGCTTTGGCAGGCAGCGCGAACCAATCCGTTGTGTAAACACCCACCCCACCCCATCATCGCAACTTACAAACAACAAAAAAGAGGTGTAAGGAAATATTCCTTACACCTCTTTAACTTAGTTGCGGAGACACGACTCGAACATGTGACCTCCAGGTTATGAGCCTGGCGAGCTACCAACTGCTCCACTCCGCGATGTTATAATTTTCTTTTCGCGCATCAGTTCTGAATTGCGAGTGCAAAGGTACAAATTTATTCGGAACTATGCAAGTTTTATAAGTGTTTTTTAATCAAACCTCTTGATTTTGCAAATATACTACAACCCAGAACTACCCCTTTAAATATCGTTATTCATCTGATACACAGCGTTAAAGACAAAGAACTTCGGAACAAAAACCACATACCTATTTCGATGCCAACATCTCTAACTTTACAGTTCGCCAAAGCGTGCGCGTCGTTCTTCGTCAAGTGTTTGAAAGTCTTTTTTACGTAGAACGAAGCTATTACTCAGATATTTTTCGCGTACGATTTTGTTTTCTGCCAGTTCTTCAGGAGCCCCTTGGAAAAGAATTCTGCCCTCGAAAAGCAAGTAAGCCCTATCGGTAATGGTAAGCGTTTCTTGCACATTATGGTCGGTTATAAGTATACCGATGTTGCGGTATTTTAGTTGCCACACGATGTGTTGAATGTCTTCCACAGCAATAGGGTCGACACCAGCAAACGGTTCGTCGAGCATAATAAACTTAGGGTCGATGGCCAAGCAGCGTGCAATCTCGGTGCGTCGGCGTTCTCCACCCGACAATTGGTCGCCTTTGTTTTTTCTAACCTTACCCAAACGAAACTCTCTAATAAGACTTTCAAGTTTATCCAGCTGATATTGTCTAGGTTTACCAGTAAGTTCGAGCACGGCCATGATATTGTCTTCCACACTCAGTTTTCTAAACACGCTGGCCTCTTGAGGCAGATAACCAATACCAGCACGCGCACGTTTGTAGACAGGAAAGTCGGTAATCTCAGTATTGTCGATAAAGATATGTCCATCATTGGGCAACACCAAACCAGTAGTCATATAGAACGAGGTGGTTTTGCCAGCACCATTAGGTCCGAGCAGCCCCACAATTTCTCCTTGACGCACGTTGATAGAGACATCGTTTACCACCGTACGTTTGCCATATCGCTTAACAAGTCCTTCGGCACGCAGTTCCATATGGGTTTCCTCGTGGCTCTGTGCGTTCAGTTGAAAATCATTCGTAGACATATCTTCTGTTTATATTCTGATAATTAAACCTTGGTGCAAAGGTAGGCATAAAAGTGGTAACAAGAAATAAAAACAGCGAGCAAGATGACTGTTTCTATCATAATTTGCGTACTTTTGCATAAGTTAGGCTGCATTCGGCAATTTGAAAACAAAATTTCATTGCGCTCATTGGCACTAACTTTGCATAAGTTAGGCTGCATTCGGCAATTTGAAAACAAAATTTCATTGCGCTCATTGGCACTAACTTTGCATAAGTTAGGCTGCATTCGGCAATTTGAAAACAAAATTTCATTGCGCTCA